>Ga0326728_10008798_pt1 | contig 24763 bp, 22 predicted proteins | sample MB3enrmetagenome_FD_207602 | JGI IMG/M metagenome (GOLD analysis project Ga0326728, IMG submission 207602) | Lab enriched peat soil microbial communities from McLean, Ithaca, NY, United States - MB31MN | ecosystem: Environmental > Terrestrial > Soil > Wetlands > Peat | place: USA: New York... | reverse complement strand
CGCACAACTTGTTGAATTCCTGCGAGCGCTGAAAGACATTGGGTACATACCCTTAACTCCTCAGGAAATCTCTCCAGTCATTGGATTCGAACTCAAACCAGTCGCAGGCGAAACATCTGAGAGTGTCATTGCGAATGGAAAGAGAAGCTGGAGGAAGGCGTGGAGCCTTCTGTAGTGAGGCGTAATACTCCTTGAAGCCGAAAGTTTACGTTACGAGGCTGTTGCCGAAACCTGCAATGGATCGAATCAACTCCTATTGCGACGCCAAAACATGGGATGGAGAATTACCTCCACCCAGAGATATCATTATTGAGAACATTGCCAGTTCGGACGGGCTGCTTTGCCTACTCACCGATAAAATAGACGCACAGCTTATGGACAAGGGACCAAAGCTGAAAGTGATAAGCAACTGCGCAGTCGGCTTTGATAACATAGACATCGACGCCGCCACTAAACGCGGCATAGTAGTTGGAAACACGCCCGGAGTTTTGACGGAAACAACTGCGGATTTCGCATTCGCGTTAATGATGGCCGCGGCTCGACGTGTTGCTGAAGGAGACAGAAACGTGAGGGCAGGCAAGTGGAAGACGTGGGGGCCGATGATTCTACTGGGCCAAGATGTCTATGGTTCAACTCTTGGAATAATCGGTATGGGAAGGATCGGCGCGGCCGTGGCAAGACGCGCGAAAGGCTTCGGAATGAAGATCATGTACTACGACGTGATCAGGCAACCACAAACTGAAAAAGAGTTAGGACTAGAGTACGTAGAGATAGGCAAAGTCTTAGCTGAATCAGATTTTATCACGTTGCATACGAATCTGAGCCCGCAGACTCACCACCTAATCGGCCCCGAACAATTCAAGAGGATGAAACGAAACTGTATTCTGATCAATACCTCTCGCGGCCCAATCGTCGATAACATGGCATTATACGAGGCACTTCGCGACGGAACGATCGCGTATGCTGCGTTGGACGTTACAGAACCCGAACCGATACCTATCGACCACCCACTGCTGACATTGGACAACATTGTTATTGCCCCGCATATTGCGAGCGCATCAGTCGCGACCCGTACTAAGATGGGGCTTATGGCCGCTGATAATTTGATTGCGGGTTTGAAAGGCGAAATGTTGCCTAATCCTGTTAACCCTGAGGTATTGGGAAACCGTAGCTAAGCTATGCTATATCAGAATCATCTGCGCTTCCTAAGCAAATGGCACTTTTCCTCATGAGACATAATTTCCTTGAGGACTCGAAGGTGTACAGATCCTACGTAATACGGACGAGGCAGTCCAACGTTCAGCGAGGAGATACATTCGACACGTTCAGGAGACAAATCAACAAATCGCCACTCGCACCTGATTGCGGTCTCTAAGATAAGCTTCGAGCGGATGGGTGCTGGGAAATGAAATCCAAGAATGAATTCCGAAAAGACTACTTGACTGGTCGATGGGTCATTTTCGCAATTGGAAGAAGGAAACGCCCTAGTGATTTCGCATTTAGCAGGTCAGAGGCCAGCACGAAGAACTGTGTCTTCTGTCCGGGACGTGAGCACTTGACCCCTCCTGCGAACCTACTCTATCTACGTCGAGGATACAGGGTTGTAAAGTCCAGAGATGTTGGCCGTCACAGACGTCCAGGGTGGGTAATCAGATGTATTCCAAACTTGTATCCAGCATTGGTCCAAGAACCTTCACCTTCTACGCAAAACGAGATCAGGACGCAGTATCCGTTCATGAAACGGCTTGGAACCGGTGTTCACGAGATTGTCATAGAATCGCCAATTCACGACGATCATCCGCATCGAGCCAGCCAACGACAGATCGCGCTTGGTCTTCAAGCAGAAATCGAACGTATCAGAGCATTGGGCCGAATCAGATCAATAAAGTCGGTTGTCTTGTTTAGGAATCACGGTCACGAGGCGGGAGCTTCCATAGCACACGCGCACTCTCAGATAATTGCGACACCAATAATCCCTGACCGACTCGAACAGGAACATAAGGCGATGAAAAAATCGTTCAATAGGAAAGGTTGCGCGCTTTGCCGAATCAGTAAAGCCGAATCGAGGAGCAAACGTGCAATCTTGCGCACTCGACACTTCTCTGTCTTTGCTCCCTGGGCGAGCATATACCCCTTCGAATTCTGGATTGTCCCCAGAAAGCACTCGACAACCATTGTGAACAGTTCGAAGAAAGAAATCAACGACCTTGCATATGCGATTCATTGCTCCTTTGGAGCTCTTGCGAGATCGCTAGCGGATCCTCCGTACAACTCTGTGTTTCACCTGGGACCATCAAGATCTCGGGATGACGCATTTCACTGGCATATTGAGGTATACCCTAAACTCAGCGTACATGCAGGTTTTGAGTTGGGCACTGGTACTTACATTAACACGATGCTTCCTGAAGAAGCGGCCAAAGCGCTAGCCTCGAAAATACGGTAAGCACACGACGAAGCCACATTTTCGATGGGCTGAGTCATCGAGTGTGTCGAGCGATGCCTACTCGTTGCTCCAGATCTGATATTACTCTCTCAAAGTTAGCGTAGGCTACGTTTGCGGAAGAGTACGGACTGAAGTAACTATGGACTTCTCCAGTTCCTCCTGTTTTTGTAGACATGTAGTAAATGTGATCGCTTGTTTGCAGATATCGCCAAGCCTTCAGCAAAGTTGGGTTTCCTAGATCTTCGAGTCTCGACTCAAGTCTCCGCAGTCTCTCGAAGCTGTCTAACTGCATCTTGTTTAGTAGCCATGCACTTGTATCTCGCTCCAAGTCAGCCCAAGAAACAGGATTAGAGTCTGGCACGTCAACTTCGCCAACTACTTCATGTCGCTGAATGGTCTCCCTGGGGGTCGCACAATTCAAGTGCGGATATCTAAATAATTCAAGAGGCAAATGTCTGAAGAATTCGAAAATGCCGGTTGGCTCCCAGTGATGCTCACCCAACGTTTCAAAATCCATGAAGATATTGACGGAATCACCCGGCGTGTCGGAGAGCCAGCGCGCGAACTTATCAGCGGTTAATGGCCATCCTGACCAAGTTCTAAGCGAAAAACGAAAACCGATGTCGTCGGTTAATTGATAGTTTCGCATTAGAAGCTTGATTCGGGTGCATCCACGAGGTCGGTAAACGAAGTTCGGTGATCGCCATCCCAGTATCCTTTCCGTACCCTCTGTAAATATGCCGCTGAAGCCTAGTTGCTCAGCGCGTTTCGCGATCACATTGCTATAGATCATCTCTGTGTTCTGAAAAGTGTTCGGTCGGTATCCAAACAGTCGATCAATCAAGCTTTGATGCATCTTAATTTGATTCTCGAACTCTTTGCTTCCTTCGAAGAAGCATGCAAGAGAATGGTAGTAGGTTTCAGCTAACAGTTCGACGCAACCGGTGCCCACAAGGTCTCTGAAAATATCCAACAGACGTGGTTCGAACCGCTCGCATTGTTCTATGAAGTTTCCGGAAAGACTGAATCCTAGTTTGAACGGCTTGCTCCGCTTCTTTGACTCTTGTATCAACTCCAGAAGCAGCTTTGTTGCGGGAAAGTAGCTCTTTGAGCACGCCCTTCGGAATATCGCTCCTGTGAACTCATAGTCGAAATACGATTCAAGCAAACTCTCCGCAGGAAAGTCGCTGAGCCTATAATTGGAAGGCCACTGCCTGAGGCGTAAAGGCTGATGCAACTCGAAACAGAGCACTATGTCAGGCAACAGAGACCGCCCACAATATCTGTGAACCTTGACCGCGGTGGCTCATTACCGGCGCGCCAGCTTGTCTTCTGGCTCCTTGCCCAATATATCTTCGTAATAGGCTCTGAGGATTTCTGCCACACTCCATGCTTGCGCGATACATCCCTTGGGACGATGTGGAGGATCTCCGTCGAATAGTTCTGAAATGAATCCCACTCCGGCTTCTGCAAGGTGGTTTCGCATCGGTTCTATGAATGTTCTTGCGGTTTCTCGGGCTGAACTTGTGTTCTCTGCCACGCGAACATATGCCTTTACGAATGGTCCCAACAACCAAGGCCAAACCGACCCCTGATGATATGCAAGATCCCTGCTCTTCTGGTCTCCCTCATAATGTCCGCAATAGCGATTGTCGTTCGGAGAAAGTGTGCGAAGACCAAATGGTGTGAGCAACTCTTTCTCCACGGCTTCAACTATCCTCCTTTCACGGTCACAAGGAAGAATCGATCTTGGAAGAGCGATGGCGATGATTTGATTAGGTCTTAGGGACGCGTCAGGATGACCATTTTCGACTCGGTCGAAAAGGCATTCTTGATTCGGATTCCAAAACGACGCTAGGAAGCTGGTTTTGACCTGTTCCGTCAGATTGGCGAATTCATCACGCTCATTGAGGTTGCCGATAAGATCGGCAAAACCGCTCATAGTATCAAGTGCGCAGTACCACAGTGCATTGATCTCGACGGCTTTGCCGTTTCTGGGAGTAACTACATGCTTACCAATCTTGGCGTCCATCCATGTCAATTGGGCATCGTTGCTTCCGATGTTGAGGAGCATATCGGTATCTGCTCTTACATCGAAGATTGTTCCACGTTGTAGAGTCTGCACGGATTCCTTCAGCGTGGGATAGAGCGCTCTAATTGTTGAGCCGTCGTTGGTGTACTGGAAGTATTTTCGAATAGCGTGAAAGAACCAGAGAGTGGCATCAAGTGAATTATATTGTGGTACGCCACCGACCTCCGAGAAGCAGTTCGGAATTAGCCCATAACGCATGTATTTCGCAAACGTCTGAAGAATCAACTTGGCTTCTTGAGGAAGACCAGGAACCAGGGTCAGTCCGGGGAGCGAGATCATCGCATCTCTTCCCCAATCATCGAACCAGTGATATCCGGCGATGCAGCTCTGCCCCAGACCTCGCCGAACAGGAAATGCGTCACAAGCCAGGAACAAAATCCTTAGGAACGTATCGTCAGTTCTTCTAGCGATAGCTTTGACTCTATCCCATTGCTGAGAAACGAGGCCTACAAGGTCGACGTTTGGTGTCCAAAAGGTAGACGCGACAATGTTAAACGAGTCACCAGCATCGAGTGGGTTAGTTAACTGGCCAGGACTGAAGAGGTCTTCATGGTACTCATATCCTCTTTCAAATTCTTGGGTATAGACAAAGTTCCTGTACCAGTTGCCAGTCGACCTGAACTTTGCCTTGTCAGACCAGACATAATATGGAATGGCATCGGGAGCCGCGCTGATCTTTACCCCCCTCTCGAACATTTCCGTGGCGAACTTCAATGAGGAGTTCTCATGGGTCAAGGAATGTAGATTTCGATAATTGACGAGCAGGTCTGCTGTAAACGCAATCGGCTCTGGGCTTTGCATTAACCGATATTGTACTACTACAGTATTCTCCCCGTGAATAGCTATGATTTCTTTCTCCAGGACAGTGTCGTCCAATCGATATCGGAAGATTGGAAACGGATCAAGTCTGAATGCCTCTAGGTACTGGATTCCATGTGGGTACAGGGCTCCTGGGTAGGCATTGGTGGAGAGGTGATAATCTGTATCCTTGATTCGGATTGTCTCTTCTAGTTTCTGCAGTAACATTGTTCGCGAGCCTGGGGGATTCAAAGCCGCTATCAAGAGTCCATGATAACGCCGCGTGTTAGATCCGGCAACGGTTGAGGATGAATATCCGCCAAGACCATTCGCCACAAGCCACTCTAACTGACTAGAGCGACCGTAATCCTTCGTAATGTTCTCATCGAAACTAAACAGCGCTCTACCCTTCGAATATTCCAGTCATTAATAGTAGCCTTTTGAAAGGCGATAGTGCTCATACGCTTAACGGTTCTTCGATAGCCTCTCTTCGTCACAAGGTAAATGGATAATAAAGAGCGTCTGCGAGAACAGTTTGCGTGAAAGCAATTGTCAACAATCGCTTCATCCCGTAGAGGTAGAACGGCTAAGAAGGAAATGATCGACAGAGACAAAGCCTTGCTCATAACGTCGTCCGTCCCAGTTGAGAAGGGATTTCATTTCTTCACTGAAATCAAGAAGCCACTGGGCATCTTTGCAACATCCATATTCGAATTCTCCGATCAACTGAAAAAAGTGAATGCAGCATCTCTCGAATTCCATTTGAAGCGCAACGATTTCGCGAGATGGTTGCGAGACGTTATTCGGGACGATACTCTCGCGAATGAGTTCGATAAGTTCCAGCGTGTAGAAATGGCAGGTGAGAAGCTGCGCGGCAAACTAGTAGAAATAACTGAGAAGCGCTGCAAAGAACTGGCGGAAGCGCTCAAAGGCGTCGGCAGTTAAGTTACGCGAATTGCTGGTCTAGGTGTTATGTGACTTTTCGTGGCGCGCCCAATCATAGTGGGCAATTCTAAGTTGCACGTTGGAGTGGCAGCGAGTTCCGATATAGAAGACGTATACTACCCTTACGTTGGCTATGCAAGTCATGTGCACCGGATCTCTCTAGGCGCGTTTACCGACGGTAGAATAAGTTGGCTTAGGGATGGCTGGGAGATCAAGCAACGGTATATGGAGAATTGTCCAATCGGGGTAACTGAAGCTAGCTCTAGCAATCTTCACTTGCAGATCACCATCACCGATTTCGTTCATCCTTCGTGGGATGTACTTTGGAGGAAGATCACGTTGACGAATCAATCCCAAACAGAACAAAACGTGCGACTCTTTTCTTATCAAGACATGCACATAGCCGAGAACCCGCTCGGGGATACCGCTATGCTAGACCCTCATCTGAAGGCAATCATTCATTACAAGAACGACTTCTACTTCGCCTTCTGCACACAACCAACCTTCGATCAGTTTGCAACAGGCAGGAAGGAGTGGAGAGGACTAGAGGGTACGTGGAGAGACGCGGAAGATGGTGTCCTAAGCGGGAACACCGTAAGCAATGGCCCCGTCGACTCATGTCTCGGTTGGAATCTCGGTTCGATTAGTCCTGGAGAGTCTAGGGACGTACGACTCTTCATGGTAGTCGGCCGACATTTCCATGACATAAAAAATGAGCATGGCTACTCTAGGAATCAAGGATTCGATCAAGCGCTCAAAGAGACGCAGATTTACTGGCAGAACTGGCTCTCGCAAGGACAGGACCGCAACCTATCAGCCTGTAACCCGCCCGTCAAAGTTCAAGAAGTGTACAATCGATCTCTGCTTCTTCTACGAGCGATGTGCAGCGAAAATGGTGCAATGATCGCTTCATCTGACTCAGAGATCGAGCGCACCGGCGGAGACACTTACGATTACGTTTGGCCAAGAGATGCTTCTTGGTGCACCATCGCTCTGGACCTCTGCGGCTATCACGAAATAACCCGCCGATTCTTCGACTTTATCTTGAATGTGATCACTGAGAAAGGTTACCTGCTTCACAAGTATTATCCAACTGGCTTATTCGGGTCGACGTGGCACCCTGTTCCCTTCATCCAGATCGATCAGAGTACAATTGTTCTACACGCGCTGTGGAACTTCTATCAGACAACAGGAGATATTGAGTTCGTTGCCTCACACTGGCCGCATGCCCTAAGAATTGCAGACTTCCTTGCTGACTGGAGAGACGAAACAAGCAGACTTCCGCGCCCATCTTGGGATATTTGGGAGGAGAGAGAAGCCACAACCACGTATTCCGCAGCTGCGGTTTACGCTGGGTTAAGGGCCGCATCAAGGCTGGCGGCGCTCGTTGGCTTGCAAGACTACAGCACGAAGTTTGAAGAAGCTGCAAACGAGACCAAAGATAGTATACTGAACCAACTTTATGATCCGAAACTTGGTCGCTTTCTGAGATCGATTGATCCTAGGGACGAAGCTCTGGACTCTTCCTTTTTGGCAATCAATGCCTTCGACCTGCTACCTGCCAATGACCCGCGTATAGTAAGCACGGTGAACGCGATCGAGGAGCAGCTTTGGGTCAAGACGAGCATTGGAGGCATTGCTAGATATTCAGGCGACGGTTACCTCAAGGTCTCCTCGGACATCATCGGTAATCCGTGGATTCTGACAACACTGTATCTTGCGATGTATCGCACTGATATGAACGAATGTGCACGCGCTAAGCAGTTGATAGAGTGGGCACCGGATCGTGCCTCATCTACACGTCTTCTATCAGAGCAAGTGAATGCCTATGACGGAAGCTCCGTGGGCGTCTTGCCACTTGCTTGGTCGCACGCGGCTTACATTCTCTCTGTAAGAAAACTCGCGTCCAAATTAGCGACTAACGGATATGGATGGGATAACAAATTCTAGTCCGAAACTTTCATGTAGTTCACAAAGATTCGCTGGTTTGGTTTGAAGAATGGTAAAGCCGCTGGCGGACCGCATACTATATCTGCTCCATAATCTGGCTGCCGTGAATCCAGATAACGCGAAGACATTACCCGAACTGGCTCAGCTAGCACAGGAACCATCAGAAACACTTCAAAATCTCCTAAAGGGTGAGGAGGCTGCGGGTCACGTCAAGAGCCTCTCGAATGGACAGAGTGAACGTCGATACTATCTCACTGGATTAGGTATCTTAAGAGCCGTCTCAATGCTTACGTGACTTTCTTGCACATAATCCTCCTGACACGGGAATTCCCTCCTCAAGTTGTTGGAGGACTCAGTCATGAGATGGAAAAACTAGCGGTGGAATTAGCGAAACTAGGCTGTAATCTTGACGTTGTGACATACCATGACTCATCAGCCGTCACGGAAACGAGGAGTGAAGGCTTTCAGGTTCACAGAGTCACGAATGCAGTTCAAACTCATCTGAACATCGTAACCTGGGCTTTGGCTTTGAACACCGAGTTCCAACGTGTCGCTGCCGATATAGCCGTAAGGTCTGCTGACGATGAAAAGCTTGTTCATGCATCAGAATGGTTATGCGTTCCTGCTGCGATTCAGCTAAAAAAGACCATTGGCATACCATTCGTTCTCTCACTGCATTCAATCGAGAGTGAGCGGTCGGGCGGCTCAGTTGGCCCCCTTACGGGAGCAATCAACTATCTCGAAAAAGAGGGATGCCTTGAATCCTCTAAGATACTTCTTACAAGAAAATCAACAGCTGAAACCCTGCAAAAGCTCTACGCAATTCCAAACGACAAAGTAACCATCATCGACCTCAACAAAGAACACGATATACTGAACCAATACAAATCCGTATTGCAAGCTCGCGTAACAAGAACCGAACTCACATCGGAATGAAATCTATTGAAGGTTGCCTTATTCAGCTGGGAGTTTCCTCCGAAGATCGTTGGTGGAATAGCGAGACATGTCTACGGTCTGTCCAGAGCCCTAGCGAAGGCAGGAGTTGAAACTCTAGTTTTTACATGCGAATTCCCTGGCGCGCCACGAGAAGAAAAAGTCGATGGAGTCAGGGTATTTCGGGTTGATTCCTACCGTGCCCCAACACCTGATTTAGGTACTTGGGATTATTTGATGAACCAGTGCATGGAGGAGACGGCGGCAGAGATTCTGACCTCCGAATCCCCTCGCGTTGATTTACTGCACGCTCATGAGTGGCTTGTTGCTAAGGCCGCGATCGGCTTGAAGCACACCCTGCGCGTTCCCCTGGTCGCGACTATTCATGCTACTGAATATGGAAGAAGAAACGGACTGCATGACGATAACGAACGAATGATCCATCAAACTGAGCATTGGTTGACATACGAAGCGTGGCGTGTGATCTGCTGCAGCCACTACATGGCCAACCATGTGGCATGGTTATTCTCATTGCCTCGAGAAAAAATAGATGCGATTCCAAATGGTGTAGACGTTACGGAGTTTGTCGGAGCGTTTAACAGAGATAGTTTCAGGAAACAGTATGCTCTTCCCGAAGAGAAGATCATCCTCTTCGTCGGGCGGCTTGTCTACGAGAAAGGCGCAAGTCTGCTTGTGGAAGCGATGCCGCGCGTCCTAGCGAAAACTAGTTCAAAGTTCGTTTTTATCGGCGAAGGTTACATGAAAGAACAATTAATCTCAAGAGCCCGCCAATTGGGAGTTGCAGACAAAGCCTACTTCACTGGATATGTCGACGAAAAGACGTTGAGACAGCTCTATCGAGTTGCCGATGTCTGCGCTTTTCCTTCACTCTATGAACCGTTCGGAATCGTGGCCTTGGAGGCAATGGCGGCTCGTGCTCCTGTCGTAGTTTCGGATGTCGGGGGTCTGTCGGAGATAGTTGAGCACGATAAGACCGGTGTGAAAGTCTACCATGACAATGTTGAGTCGTTGGCGTGGGGCATCATCAGAGTTCTGACTGATCCATCCTACGCTAACTATCTGAGAACAAATGCTGCGAAAGCCGTCTTGGAGATGTTTTCTTGGAATCAGATCGCCGTTAGAACAAAGAAGATCTACGAAGGCGTACGCGAAGAGTATGAGAAAGGGACCTGGAAACCTCTTTCCGCAACATGAGTTCTACGCTGTTTGTTTTCCACATGCCTCTTCGTAAACCCGGATGAGAGAACTAGCAGCCTCCTCCCACGTGAACATTTGCAAAACTCGCTTACGAGCGTTTTCTCCAAGTCTCTTCGCGAGGTCCTCATCTCCCAGGATGCTTGTTACGGCCCAAGCAATATCATTCGGGTCCTGAGGATTCACATGAAATCCTGTCTCATTAGGCCCGCTCGGAACTACCTGTTCCCTGAGTCCACTGATGCCTGCGGCTCCCACAACGACTGGTTTGCCCATACTCATTGCCTCCGTGCAGACTATTCCAAAAGGTTCGTAGAGGCTTGGGAAGGCGGCAACATCACAAGCCGCATAATGCAGGATTCTCTCCTCTTCCGGTACGAACTCGGTCCTCAAACTAGTGTTATCTCCAACCCCGACAGAGTGAACGAGGCTCCCAAGATAATCTTGCATATCCCCTAAACCTACGACGACAAGTTTCGCCTTAGGAATCTTTTCGATAATCCTCGGCATCGCATTCACTAACCTATCAACGCCTTTGACGGCAGTCAGTCGACCGACGTAGAGGATCATTTTGTCCCCTTCCGTGAGCCCGTATCGTTCCCTGAGTCTCTTAACATCAACAGGGTTAATCTTGCCAGGGTCATACTTCTCGGGATCGACTGCGTCGTAACACACGCGAATCTTTTGCTCGGAAAATCCTAAGCCTACAAGTTCGTCGCGCATAGCATGGGAAACCGTTACAACCAGGTCCGAAGCGGTGCCGCCCGTCGACTCAAGCGCGTTGACGACAGGCGAACCTCCGCCCAGTGTCCTTCCGCGTTCAGTAGAGTGGACATGGAAAACCAGTGGAATATTCAACTCTCGTTTGCAACAGGTTCCAGCTATGACTGACAGCCAATCATGAGCAGCCACGATGTCGATCTTCTTCTCCTCCTTAAGAACGAGTTCGTTCACGAGCCTCGAGGCGGAAAGTACGTTGTAAGCGAAAATGTCGGAAAAAAACTTCAAACCGCGTCCCCATCTTCTAAGGTCCTCATGGACAAGAGCAGGGAGACTATCCGTCAGGTCGACGTGCGCTGGGCGGTGGACTTCTACGCCATGCCAGGTCTCCCGAGACGGAAGAGTACCATCATTCATTGTAAGGACGATGACATCATGTCCAAGCTTAACCAGTTGTTGTGACATTTCCCCTGCATAAGTCCCGAGGCCTCCGACGATTCGCGGAGGAAACTCGTAAACTAACATCGCTATATTCATTGAGACCACTCGCTCAGAGTTCAACACTATACTATATGAACTTCTATTCACCCAGCAGTCTATTTAGACGGGCATCCAACCTGGTCCTAGTAACTAGCAACCGGAACACAGGCCGCATTCCGGATCAGGTCGCTAGCAACGAAAACTGCCCATTACTCAGGTCGTCATGGACGATAGATCGATATGTCCTTCATTGATTGGTTTTGAGACGTTAGTTGACAGCCGAACCACATCTTCGTAACTCTGTAGGAACTTATCTATGTACGTCATACCTTTGGGAATTGTCAAACCGGGGTTAACTCTGGTTCCAATCAGCGTACACCCTGCCGAGATGTGAGCGGCGTTTCCTATTACCGAGGTTAATTCAATGCGTGTCGGTTCCTCTCGCGTCGATTCAATGACAGCTTTTCTGCCTACGATACTATCGGACACTCGAGCGTAGTCTCCGACCTTCACCGCGTCCATCAGCGCAGTCCTCTCAATGATGACATGATCACCGAGGGTGCAGAAGTTGTCGACATTCGAGTCTGAAAGCTTCGAAAAATCACCTATGCGAGTGTGTCTTCCGATCAAGGCAGCGCCGTCAAGTTGCAGCTTGCCTGTCTTGTGGCTGCGGATGATTTCTTCTCGTCTTCTGATAGATTCTTCGCTGTATCCCTGAACCCAGACGTTTCTGTCAGCCAGAATTCTCTCCTCTCGGATCCTTATGTTCAACTTACCATGTAGAACATCGAGCATAGCAGCGAGATAACTTCCTGGATTCCCAACATCGTACCACACCTTCAGTTCATAGCCGAAAACTGGAAAACCTTTGTCGACAAGATATGGAATAAAGTCAAAACCGAAATCAAGTCGGTGTCTCTGCTCTATAATGCTCCTAACTTCTTCGCTTTCGACTATGTTCCTGACTTCGGGAGACAGAATGTATATGCCGGCGTTGGCAAGATTACTAGGGGCTGTTTCGGCCGAGGGTTTTTCAATGAATTTTCTTATCTTCCAGTCCTTGTCTAGGTCGGCGATCCCAAATTCCACTACCTTGTTGACTCGCGTTAGGGCTATGGTCATTAAGGCTCCGTTCTTCTCGTGTGCCCTCATGAAGTCATTCAGATCGATCTCGAAAAGGTTGTCTCCCTGTACAACTAGAACGGGATCTTTGACGTCGTAATATTGCATGTTGAGCCGATAGGAATCTGCGCTCCCGACGTCGTCGAAATTTGGTTGATGCTTGATATGTACGCGCGGCTTAATATCGTATTTAGCTGAGAACCCAACGCCCTCTCCAAACTGATCGAAGAGATTTGAATAGTTGGTAAACCCGTATTCTCCGAAAATGAAATTCCTTACGCCCTGTTCGGCCAATGTTGCCATAGAGAATTCGATTAATGGCCTGTTCAGAAATCTGATACAAGGCTTGGCTATGTCACGTGTAAGGGGTCTTAATCGCTCTGCCTGACCTCCAACCGGAATGAAGCACCGAACCTTCTCCACGTTCATAATCAAAACCCGCAATAATAAATGGGTCATCAAGGGTCAAAAATCTTTCATCGTAGTGGTCTTCGGTGATCTTCTAACCCTGCCTCACAGTGTAATACCAACGCCTAGCATCGTCGTCATCCAGAAGCTGGCTCCGCCCCAAAACACACGACCTCGCCCCGCCTCTATGCAGAGTATTAAAGCAACGAGGCCTGTGAATCCCAAAATCTCGTGTACTAGCCACGTTCGGAAGGTAGCGGGTCTACCTTATCTTCCAGCTTAATGATGACCTCACTTTTTCCCGGTCCTCGACTGTTAGAGGCACTAGCGGTCTCCTTACCGGTCCACAGTGATGGCCTATCATGGAAAGGGCTTCTTTTACAGCAGCAGGGTAAGTGCCCAAGTTCATCATTTGTGTAAACGGTTCTATCTGTCTTTGAAGTTCATTAGATTGAGCCAGTTTGCCTTCTACAAAGTAGTTGTAGATAGAAGACACTTCATTTGGAAGCACGTTCGCGCACCCAGCTACCGCGCCAGCTGCCCCTAGTCCTAAGGCCGCAAAAATCAGGGCATCAGAACCAACGAATATTGGAAGGTCATCTTTGAGCAAGCGAAGATAATCTAAGAATAGGGTCATATCATTCGTTGTAAATTTTACACCCACCAATCTGGTTGGGTTCTTAGCCACAAGTTGTTTGACCACAACAGGAGGAATGTTGTATCCGGTCCACGCAGGAATGTTGTAGATCATGAGCGGCAATTTGATCGCGTCCAAGATCGATTGAAAGTGGATGGATAACCCATCAAGACTAGTTTTGTAATAATATGGGCCTGTTGCAATTATTGTGTTGGCTCCCGCATCCTCTGCATCATGGGCAAGTGCGATGGTGTTGTCAGTGCCGGATTCCGAGACGCCCGCAATCACAGGAACCCTTCCTGATACTCGTTCTACTACGATTCTGATTACTTCGCGCCTCTCAGCTCGATTCAAGAGAGCGAATTCTCCAGTAGTACCTAGTGGCATTAGTCCGTGCACGCCATTCTCTATGAGAAAGTCAGTGAGCTCCTTCAGAGCGTCCCAATCTACCTCAAGGCCGTGAGTACCCTTGAACGGCGTCACCATAGGGACTATGATTCCTTCAAGAGGCAAATTCCGTTTGGATTTCAGCACTGATTCTGTTGAGGTTGCGCTTCTGGTCATCTCGGCATCACCGTTTGATTTATCTATAATTCATATTGTTGGTGTGTTTCTGTCACATGAGTCACGTCATTTTTTGAATTCTATTACGGTCTTTATTTCTTCTTCATCTTCGGGGCTGTAGGCTTTCTCCAAATCCTCAGGGCTCGCCCTTCTAGTGATCATTTTCTCCAAGAACCCGCTCCATCTCTTTGTAATTCGTATGAGATCTTTTGCTCCTTCAACAAAGTATGTCTTGTTGGCGTTGACCGATCCAAAGTAGACTCTGTTTCCGAGAACAAGATCAGTGAACAGCCTCCCAGCATCCTCAGTGAGGTGTTCTTCCTTGTATACCCCAAGGAATGAGACTAAGCCATTTACTCCAATTAGGTTCTGTGCTTCCAGTGCAACTAAGGTGTTCCCTGTAATTTCAAACACAATATCATACTGATTCTCAAGAGTCTTTATTGGCGTCTTCTTCGCATTGATGTACGTGGCACCGGTCTGCTCAACCAGCCTCGCCTTGAGACTTTCTTCCGACCTAGTCGCGAGAGTATGAACTTCAAGATCTCTGAGTCGGAGAATAGCAGTAGCAAGCAATCCGACTGGACCAGCGCCTAAGACTAGCGCACTCTTGGCATTCCACTTCATTCTGGACCGTTGAATGAGATAGGTCTGCGCGACTGCCTTTTCTACTATAGTGAGCGGCTCCAGCAGAATCCCCGTGTCTGACAGAGACTCTGGAAGCTGTACCACAAATGCGCAATCACTGTTGGCAAATTCCCTTGCGAAACCATGCAATCCCTTAATGCCATGTTCCTTGTAGTGACCACTTAGGCACATGTCAGACTCGCCGTTCCTGCAGTTTAGGCAATCTTCCGGACAATTTCTTCTCACGGTGGGGACTACTAGGTCGCCTTCCTCGAACCCTTTGACGCTGCCTCCGACCTTTGATAATCTGGCAAGTGACTCGTGGCCTAGCACAAGGGAGTCTGAACCGATCGGAGGTTCGCCGTAGAATCCAGCGATAATGTCTCTGTCTGTGCCGCAGATGCCTACTTTTTGTATTTCAAGCAGGATCTCTTTTGAACTCAGTTCCGGCTTTTCCTGCGTTATAATCCTAAGAGTGTTCGGTGTCCGAGGCGTTACAACAATTGCTTGCATTTCTGTTCTCCAATAAATCGTGCATAATTGCATATTGCGAGAGAGGATTTAGCTAGATTTCGCCTTCGATTTCGCTTTCTGTTGAACTTGAACTGATTTCAGGTAGGTGGATTGAGAACGGTTCTGATGTCCACTGCAAAGCAGCCGTTCTCGTTCACGATGAGCGGGTTTACGTCAATTTCTTTGATTTTCAAATCGACTATCATTCTTGACAGCCTCGTGATTGCTCTGATGAGAGCAGTCTCATCATATGTCCTGCCTCTTCCGGTGACCATCTGGTGAACCTTGCTTTCCAAGAGCATTTCGGAGGCTTCGTCCTCAGATATCGGTGAAAGTCCGCAACTGAGGCTCCTGAGAAGTTCGACGTATGTTCCACCTGGCCCCACCAGGACAGCATGACCGAAAATGGGATCATCAATTCCTCCTAGGAAGACCTCCGCACCGGTTAGCTGTTGTTGGACTAAGATTCTCTTGGAGAGTTGAGCCAACTCTTTGAATGTCGTCTCCACGCCTTCACCAGTTACGTTGATCCGTACGCCGTTCAGTTCTGTCTTGTGGACGGGTTCGTCTGTGGAGATTTTCATCACCACTGGAAAGCCGATTTCTGCAGAGATTTTTCTTGCTTCTTCAACGGTTGTCGCAATCCCATATGCAGGTGTCTTTAGGCCGTATGCGTCAAAGAGCTTCATCGCTTCAGAGTCTTTCAAGTAGCTCTTCCCCGTCACGATCGATTCTGTGTCAGGAAGCGGCGACGAGATTCTGATCTTTCTCCTAGGTTCCCTCCTGCTCGTCAGACGACTGATTGATCTCACAGCGTCTTCGGGAAACGTGAAGGCAGGGATGTTTGCTGAATCGAGAATCCTCGCAGCCGCGTCCTCATCCATGCCCATGACGACTCCGATCATGCTCTTGCCCTTGTGGTTGAGAATCAACTTCGCAACTTCTGTGCAGCTAATCATAGGCAGCGATTGGACGACAACCAGTTTGGAGCAGTCTAGGTCTTGAACAATGCTCAAGGTACTCTTGTATCTGTCCCTGCCGGCGTCGCCAGAAAGATCGAGAGGGTTCTTCGGAGTGCTTTGCGGCGGGAGAACTCTTACCAATTCATCTTTTGTTGTTTCGGGGACCTCTATCAGGTTTAGGGATTGTCTCTCTATTTCATCTGTTGCGAGGACACCATGACCGCCAGAGTTCGTGATGACTAGCAGATCTCGTTTGATAGGTTCATCTGAAGACACGAGCTTGATAAGGTTCAAGAAATCCTCCAAGTCGTCGACGATTATTCCACCAACGGCTTTCACGGCTGCTCTGAAGATTTCCATCGAGCCTGCAAGGCTTCCTGTATGAGTTTTGACAGCTTGAGCGCCGCTCTTCCCGACGCCTCCCTTGAGGAAGATCAAGGGTTTTCTAGCCGCTATCTCCGGAACAGTATCCAAGAACTGGGTTCCATCAGCAACTCCCTCGATGTAGGTGAATATGGCACGTGTCTGGGGGTCGCGTACGAGGTATTGGTAAACCTCTGTCTCCGAAATGTTGGCCTGATTGCCTAGACTGACAAAATGGCTGATTCCTGTTCTTGTCATCTGAGCCCAGTTCAGCATGTAGACGCCTATCCCCCCGCTTTGGGCAACAAGGGCTATGTTACCCCTCTTCACGTCAGAGAAAGTGAAGGTCGCGTTGAAGGAGGCAGTGATTAGGCCGAGCGTGTTCGGCCCTAGGAACCTCATGCCGCTCTTGGCCGATATTCTGTTCAGCTCCGTTTCAAGACTGGCTCCGTACGCGTCCAACTCCCTGAAGCCAGACGTGATTATGATAGCGGCTCCGACCTTTTTTTCGGCAGCTTCTTCGATCACTTGTTGGACATGCTGCCTGGGTACCGTCACTACGGCAAGCTCAATGTCCTCTTTGATATCTTTGATAGACCTGTAGGACTGCAAGCCTTCTACTTTTTCGGCCTTATCATTTACCGCGTACACTTTGCCATGAAATGTCGACATGACATTTCTGAGCACTATGTTACCCACTTTTTCTCTGTCTCTCGATGCGCCAACAATCGCGATTGTCGCAGGGCGAAACAGAAAATCTAGACTCATGAGAGCCTCTCCGACTAGCGTCGACCTTTAAGAGTTTGGCCATGCCGCTCTCTAGAGTCGCGGATCTACCACATATGGCATTAGATGGAAAGACACCATCAGAGGTAGCGGGCATCAACATTAGAAGAGAGAACAAGTGGACAAAAATCATTCAGAATGCCGCAAAGAACAGGCACCCCTGACCCGCATATGGCGAGCAGTAGCGGCGCGGCAAGTTCTCCTGTATCTCGTCTTGGACATTTCCATCGTAGGCATCCTGTACCTATGTGACCCGATCATCCGTGACGCCCTAACTCAAATGCCGGTGTGGTATTGGCCTTTGATTTACATTCCTTTCATTTTGCTTGCAAGATTCGAGAATCCGGACGCGCCACTCATCTTCAACAGGAGGATGAGGAAGAGAACAATAGTGGCGTCAATACTGTTGGTCTGGGCTTTGCTTCTGGGCGTATTTTTTTCGCTCTACGCTGTACTGTCCTACATGCCCTACATGTCTCGATTTCAGCTTGCTCTGCCACTTGTCAATGCTTTCGTCTCTAGCCTGATGTTGAATCTGCATGCGGGGTTGAGTGAGGAACCTTTCAAAATCTTCTGGATTAATGCGATTGCTTGGGTTTTCCAGCGTAAGGCATGAACAGATTCAGCTAAGCGTGATCTTCTCTGGACAGGCGCAACCCTCTCAATATTGTTCTGGGATTTCCTCCACGTGGTCTTGAGCCATTACAGTCTATTTGAGTTTACAGTTACTTTTTTCATCGGTCTTCTGTTGTACTTAGCGGTTCTTCGTACAGGAAACTTGATTGTGGCGATTGCGGCACATGCCCTGTATGACTTCTTTATGTCTCATATTCTTATTTTGATCTTGACTATTATTTTCCTTCCTAGATGAACAGAAAGATTCAACGACGAAATCCGTGACAGGGAAAAGGTAATTCGAGGCTTGAAGAAAACCGACAGCCCTCTTTTGGCGGGTTATCAGATTTACCACAACTTAGCTTGGCAAAAACTCCGTAGCTGCCGGACTATTTGAGACATTTTAAGTGCTTAATTTGATGTCAATTTAAGGCCTTAAACCGATAACGATGAGTTCCATCAGCGTTGGCTACACACTTTCTAACAAATAACGGACGACGACGGTTCAAATCCGGTTGCTCGCGCCAACATACCCACAAGGTAACAGAACAATTTGGAAGGCAGTCTCATGCCAAAGTTGACACGGCTTATCGACCGAGAGCTGACTGAATCATTTCCTCACGTGCTCTAGGCGTCCGCAAAGTCCCGATAGGACCGACAATGAGACCGAGTATCGAAAGAACTGCATAAAATGCTTGAAAGCGGGAAGGCCACTTATTCTCGACAATTTGGCTTGTGTAGTATGTAAGACGGAGTTGCGCCTGAGTTTCTCCGTTACGTGATTCTACTACGAAATAGTAAATGCCAGAGTCCTTCGGAGTAAACTCAATCGACAAGATTTCAGTTCCAGCCGTTCCATTCAACGTGTAATTACTGAAGGTCTCACCGTTTATCGAAACCTCGGGAGGAGAAGTCATAGGGGTAGCACTGCTTGTAATGTACTCGCTTTGAGAGAAAACGAAAAGCTCAGGCGTACTGAAGTACGTCACCCCGTTTGCAGTTCCAGGCATCTTGAAGAGACAACAGAGCGTTACATTACCGTAATACGTCGTGCGTGAGTCCAGCGGGGGCGTTTGGAACGTAATCTCTGGGAAACTGTAACCTTCAGGATAGGAAATTGCCCCGGGTGAAGGAACAATTTGAACAAGAACTTCCATCGTGGAGGGTGGAACAAGGGAAGACGCTAAAATCAACCCGGCTACTACCGCTGACGTGAATGTCACCGCAAAGTAGACAAACGGTAGGATGTTTCTAGGTCGGGGCAGTACCATTTTCCATTCCATCATATACGCTAATCTGTTTAACTCTTCAACCTGTAGAGTTTGTCGTGGTGGATTACGTAGATTCCTAGGTTTTGCTTGGGCACGTGTGCCTCCTCATCATACCTAATCGAGGCATAGAGACTGTCCTCAAGAGACCTTTTTCAATTTCTGTTGCCCGGGCCACTATACAACACACCAAAACGGACTTCAAATATGCCTGCGTTGAACTAGACCGGGGCTCACAGACATGTGAGCAGCCTTCTTACCATACTCCTCGTATAGCTTGCCTGCCTGCAGCATTCCATTCATTATTCGTTGATAGACATCAACCGGTGTGGAATTGACCACACCGGCATTGAGCGACGTCAATGTATCACTGGCATGAACCATCATTGTCAAGACACTCCGAGTCCTTGTCAAGCGAATGCTAGGCAACCCCTTCCAACCCGGCTCCTCGCCAGGAAAGAATGCGAAGCCTTCAGCTCTTGGAGAGGCTTGGAAACCAAGCTTAGTGAGAAGGCTGACTATCTTTCTCTGGAACTCCTCGGCCTTTTCTCCAATATCAATATACATTTCGATACCGATCAGCTTCCCTTGGAGTTCTTCTACCTCAACCAATCAATCTCACTTGCTAGCTTTGCTCGTATTTCGACATTATTATTGAAAGTTGAGGTGGTGGTGCGCGCTAACATACCCACGCACACTAGAATTGGTTTTTGCCCACACTCTATTCGAAACTCAGGAAAGGACGTTGGATGAATGTGAAGTCCCTTACAACCTGACATGACCGTTCGTTGTTCAGTTCAGCTTCGTGCAGATTGAGAGAGATTCACCCTCCCTACCTTGATGTTACCTCAAGTTGAGATCGCAGTGGAGACACGGAGTATATTTGGGCGATGCGCATCGCGAGCATCGTTCACAGTCACCATTCAGAAAAGCATAGCAGTTGTAGCAGCGGAACTCTAACTCGTTATTATTTGTGAAAGATTCACGTTGCAGCGGAGGGTCTTCCAAGAGCGTAGAAGGGGCCCCTCTACTACTCACCTGAATTCACCTCCTTCATCATTTTGAAGCAGTAAGATTGGTTGAGTATACGTGCATGGCTAGACAAGGGCTTTTCGGTTATGGGCAACCGTACCTCTTCGTCACCTACGATAATTTCCGCGTGCCGGAAAAAACCGTCACTTAGGCGTGGAAACTCTCAGGAACCAAAGGAAGACACCGGGTTACCGAAATACAAAAGAGACTTGGGTGACGGTTGAGGGAGATATTGTGGTAGACGTTTTACCGCCTGGAGTCTGGCTGTTGCCAATCGAGGTTCTGACGAGGGAGGAGATCGAGAAGATTGTAGAGGACAAGCTCAAGAAACTCTTCTCCGACATGCGAATCGCGGAAAAGATTGCGGAACTTAAATCCTCAATTTCGAAACTAACTGAAGACGTGGGTAGGCTTGCAACAAGAGAAGTCCCAGTTCCTGGCGCACATCCTTGGGTTGCAGCTTTGGCGAAGGATCTAGGGCCGTTGGCAGACATGTTGGAAATTCAGGACACAAAGGATTCGGTGACGCTCAGGCCTAAAGCCCGCCTTCGACAACAAGACTTCATAACCGTTAGGGAGACCGTCACTCAGCATGGTGGGTTTTGGTCCTCCCAGAGAAGAATGTTCATTCTTCCGAAAACCCTGTCAAATTAGCCGAACCTCAAACTCAGCTGTTTCGCGGACGAACGCCACCATCAACTTGCCATGACTTTCTAGTTTATCCAAGTTCGAAGTTCGCGGTCACGATTATTCTTTTCAGGACACTGGCTTCCAGACGAGGCCAAGCTGGTCAGCGTAGGCGCGCGCCTCTCCTATTTCCTGCGTGCTAGGGCAGCGAGCGATCTCTCGGTATTTCTCCGGTTCCCTGAGAACAAGATGTTCAGGCCTGTATTGACTCATTACGTTGACTAGAGCGCGTGGACAATTTTCTGCTATCCAATCGAGAATGGGTTTGGTACAGCATTCAAGATGGCCGGGCATAACAAGATGCCTAACTATCATATCGCCATTTTCGTGAGCTATGGCGTGGTTTCGAGAGACCACATCGAAGTATCTGACTATCCGCGAGTATTTGACGGCGCAACGGTCGTTGCCCCACTTGAAGTCGGGCAGCCAAATATCCACGACATCCGCCAATATTTCCATGGCCTCCCGGGTCAGGTACATGTTGCTGTTCCATAGGATTGGCACATTTACTGAAGTGCGGTTGAGGGCTTCTAGGATTATGTGAAGATTCGGCGTCGGTTCGCCCCCAACGAGATTGATGTTCGCAGCACCTTCGCTCCTCAAGGACTTGATTATCAGGAAGAGGTTTCCTGGGGAAATCGCAGCTCCTGCTTCCGGGTCCTGGGAAATATCCCAGTTCTGGCAAAACGAGCATCTTAGGGTGCAAGACGCAAAGAAGATTGTTCCTGAGCCATGCTGATTCACTAATGGAGGTTCCTCGCCGAAATGACGGAAGAAGGTCGCAACTCGGGCGGTGCTATCTAAATGGCAAGCACCTTTTCTCCTGCCCTCGACACGGTCGACCCTGCATCGCCACTCACAGAACACACATTTGCGCAGAATTCGATTCAGCAGCTCAACCTTGACATCCATGAAACTGAATTGGGGTTTCTCAAAGCCCTCTGGTAAGGCATCGTTCTTCTGAAACTCTCTGAGCCTGCTGAGGAATTGTGGGCGCAGCCTGTCGTGTTCATGCCACAATTGGGCTTCTGCCATCAGGCCGGGGTCTTGCTTGCAAGGGATTTCCTTGCAGACTAGGAACTTTGCTGGCCTTAGATCCCTAAGTACGTCATAGTACCAGGAGAGTCTTTCTCTTACCGTCTGGTCACGCCAAGTGTCGGAGATGTACTGCCTGAGCAACCTTCCCAAGAAATCTTTCTTCGGATCTGGTACTTTAGCGTGGTCCACCTGGTTGCCTTGGGTCCGGTGACGAATTGATCATCGTTCCTAGCGCGTTCATGATCTGCCGCTGCTGCCTACTGCTGACGCGTATAAGGTATCAATAACGTGCATATTCCTCAAGCCGTCCATAGGAGAGTAGCGTGGTTTCTGGTCGTTGAGTATGCATTGGTTGAAATGTTCCACCATTAGCCTGTAAGAGTTGGTTTTTTCAATCCTGAACGTTTCAGGTTCAGCACCGTGCCTCAGAATTGTAGGTGAACCGCTGGCTACAAACGGATCCGACAATTCTAGGGTAGCCGTGTCTCCAACTACTTCAAGATTCTGAAGGGGTGAGCTTCGGAATCCGCAATCAAACAATCCTAATTCCAATCCGGGAAAGCGTAATGTCCCCACGAAGGCTTCGTCCACGCCCTTCTTGTCGTTGAAGTGCGCCATTCCCTGAACACGGATTGGTTCGTCTCCCACTAGGAGACGCATGATGTTCACACAGTAGCATCCAACATCATACAGGGCGCCGCCGCCAAGTCCCTTCTGGTAACGAATGTCATTAAGGTTCGACATCGCGATTCGGAAGGCGGCTCGGATGGTGGAGAGTGTGCCGATCTTCCCAGCGTCTAGGATCTCCTTCAATTTGGCAATCTGCGGGTGGAAGCGGTACATGAACGCCTCCATCAACAACACATGGTTCCGCTCGCACGCAGAAATCATCTCCTCACATTCATGCGAATCTAGTGCAAGAGGTTTTTCGCACAACACATGCTTACCATTCTCAGCCGCCAAGACTGTAAATTCGCGGTGCATGCTGTTGGGTAGCGGGATGTATACTGCATCAACTTCCTGCGAATCGAGCATTTCTGCATAGCTCCCGTAACTTTGATGAATTCCCAGATTCCCTGCTACCTCACGCGCTTTACTCGGGCTACGGCTAGCAATTGCTAGGACTCTGCCGTTAGGGCTCTCTCCGATCGCGGGAATTACCCTCCTGATTCCGATGTTGGCAGTACTCAAGATCCCCCAACTCACTTTGCCACCTGACACCATGACTCTTCCCTTCCCTCTCTTGCAGCCGACAATGCGGAGAGTATGTTATGAATTATTCCGATAAGTTGAGGTACATTGAACTCGGCGCTGACCCAGACTTTCAACGGGAATTCGCCAACGCCCTCTACATTCCGCATAGGTACGCCAATCTTTTCCCAGCGTGAAGCAACTGCCCAAGCAGTCAAACAGCCTAACATTAACGGACCATGGTCAAAATCTTGTCTTCGGCGCGCGAGCAGGTTGCTTGCGCTCTTGCCTGTGGCTCAAGTTAGTGTGTTTGTGGAACTTGCAACCAGTTCTTGCAGATTGCAACTCCGTCTACAGCATCTTTAGCGGCCGCGTCAGCACCGATCTCCGTCGCGTAAGCGGCGTTTACGGCGGCTCCGCCAATGATTACTTTCACCCTGTCCCTAATGCCGGCCTTTATTATGGCGTCGACTGTATCAGCCATCTTGACCATAGTGGTCGTAAGCAGTGCTGACATGCCTAGGATCTCTGCCTTTGAGTTTTGCAGTTGTTGCAAGAATTTGCCGGTGGAAACGTCCGCGCCTAGGTCTATCACGTCGAAGCCTGATGCCTTAAGTAGAGTTGCCGCAATGTTCTTGCCGATGTCGTGAAGATCTCCTTCGACCGTGCCGATTACAACCTTCCCTCTTCTAATCCTGTCCCCAGCTTCCAAGTGCGGTTCAAGAATCTTCATACCTTCCTTCATGGTTTCTCCGCCCATGATGAGTTCGGACAGGAAGAAATCGCCGCACTCGTATTTCTCGCCTACAACCTCCATCCCTCTTGCCATACCTTCCATGACTATTTCGTACGCTGGGATTCCTTCTTGCAAGGCCTCATTGCAGGACTGCTTCACCTCATCTATGTCGAACTTCACTATGGCGTCTCTCAGCCTGTCTAGGATAGCGCTTTTGTCCACAACTGCTACCTCGGTCGATACGGGAACACGGGCCAGGCAAATTAAGCGTGCCGTTAAACGACCACATATCCGGCTGAGCAAAGTGGAGAAAGAAACGAGTTGTCATGCTCGCACGAAGCAAATACGAAATAGACCTCCGAACAGCAGAGAAAAGTACTTCACGATGAAATTGCCTCCACCTCCCTTAAGGTGGTTCCAAGTGAACCATAGAGAGCGTGTAGCACTGACGCTGGAACATAGAGAGCCGGACAGAGTTCCTATAGACTTGGGTGGAGTCGTATCTTCGATACACTGGATAGCTTACGACAAACTAACCAAACGATTGGGACTCAAAGTCGAAATCGAAATAGCTGACAAGATTCAGCAGCTCGCCAAACTTCACGAATCCGTTCTGAGGATTCTTGATGTAGATTTCA
>Ga0326728_10008795_pt1 | contig 24766 bp, 17 predicted proteins | sample MB3enrmetagenome_FD_207602 | JGI IMG/M metagenome (GOLD analysis project Ga0326728, IMG submission 207602) | Lab enriched peat soil microbial communities from McLean, Ithaca, NY, United States - MB31MN | ecosystem: Environmental > Terrestrial > Soil > Wetlands > Peat | place: USA: New York... | reverse complement strand
AGTACGTGGAGGAGAACTACACGTATTATCTTTATGTAATGGCCTCGAGTTCCCGCGCCGCGTATCCGCCGAGATTTGGCGGAATGCTGTGGTTCACGAACGGCGACATGCGCGAGTGGGGCTCTCAGCACTGGTGGCACAACGCGGGCTGTTACTACAACGGTCTCGACCCTGCCAATCGCCTGGAGCTGACGGACCCGATGTTCTCGATGTATAGCAAGAATTATGACTCCTTCGCCCGTGGGGCGAGGCAAGAATGGGGCAGCCAAGGCATCTACATCCCCGAAACCTGCTTCTTCGACGGCCTGGAAAACCTTCCCGACGATATCGCCGCGGAAATGCGCGAGCTCTACCTTCAGCGCAAACCGTGGGACCAGCGCTCAACCCGTTTTCGCGAGTACGCTGATACGAAGCAGCCGCACTGTTCACGCTGGAACTGGAAGGGCAACGGAAAGTGGGTCAACGGCACCTGGACGTATACGGATAAGGGGGCTGGCCCCTTTGGGCAGGTATCTCACATTCTTTCCAGTGGCGCCAAGATCGCTTTTCTCTACTGGCAGCGCTACGAATATACGCAGGATCAGGCGTGGCTGCGTGACCGTGCCTACCCCATGCTCAAGGGCATTGCCGAATTCTATCGCAATTTTCCCAACGTCAAGAAGGGCGCGGACGGGAAGTACCACATTCACGGCGTCAACAACCACGAGCCGATCTGGGGCGCGCAGGACACGATGGAAGAGATCTCGGCGATGCGTGGGATATTTCCGGTGGCGATTCGCGCTTCGGAGATACTCGGCGTAGACGCGGAGATGCGGCCCGTCTGGCAGGAGTTTGCGGAGAACATCGCTCCTCTGCCCACCAATGAAACGCCGGATACTCTCGATCCGCGCCGGCCGGGTGATCCGGTGCGTTGGACGGCGGGCTTAAAGCCGTTTCTTTCCGGCAACCCCAGGCAGCTCGATGACCGGATTCTCATTCCCGCCTTTCATTATGACCTCTGCACCTCCGAAACGGAGGACGGCGAAATGATCAAGATGGCGAACGCCACGTTTGAGGCCATGTACCCTAGGGGCATCAGCGGCGATACACCCATGTGGGTACTAGATTCCGCCGCTATAGCCGCGACTTACCTCGGGCGCGTCAATGATATGAAGCAACTTCTCCTGAATCAAATTCACTTAGTAATGCCCCGCCGTGACCGACCGGGCGCGGGCGAGTCCCGGGTAATGCGCAACCGTCTGGTGGTTGAAGAAGGGCCCGGCAACACCGATGCGGAGCGCTTGGGCCGGGCTTGCCAGGTGGTGCACACCGCCCTGTTACAGAGCGTTCCCGCTGCACCGGCGCGCGACCTCATCATCCATGTTTTTCCCGCTTGGCCCAAGGATTGGGATGCACAATACACTTTGCTTGCCCGCGGCGCGTTCCTGGTGACTTCGTCGATGCGCGGAGGAGAAGTGGAGTTTGTGGAGCTACACTCGCAGGCGGGCGGCGAGTGCCGACTTCGAAACCCCTGGGCTCAGGCCAAAGTTACTTTGTACCGCGGCGGGAAGAAATCGGAAGACCTGACCGGCACGTTGCTGAAGTTCAGCACCGCCAAAGGCGAAAATATCGTCGTGGTGCGCACGGGAGTGTCTCCGGACAAATATCGGACCTCAGTCTAAGCATCGAACGGGCAGCCCGGCGCTCAAGAAACCCCATTGCCGTGAGCACCAGCCTGAGGTGCGAGTGCGCCTCGGCGGCGATCACGTGTTCTCCATTAGCCTGCGGCCTTCACCTTCCGGATCATTCTTTACCACACATATGTTATCGAAAATCATGGTTTGACATTGGTCCTGGGAAAAGGCTGGCCAATGCGGCAAACCCTTGTGATTCGGATCTCCATGACGGGCGAAGTTGATCCAGGCGTCGCACATCTTTCCGGAAAGGGCGAGAGCTTCAGGGGTACCGCCGGTGAAGTTATCGCAAATGGCGCCATTGCCGAACACAAAAGCGATTTCGGCCGCATGGAAAGCCCGCGGCCGGCCATCCAGCATCGGCGTTCGCCAGGTAAACAGATACTCGTACGCCGGCGCCGCACCCAGAGCGGCTTTCCGCGCCGCCTGGACGAACGCACTTTGGCGCACCCCCGCAACGGAAATTACGGAGAATAGATCGAAGGGATTTGCCTTGGGGTATTCACGGCGGTACGCCTGGATAATGGCCTGACTCTTGTCCCCGAACACTTCGGCCACGCGTTTCTCGAGATCCTCCTTGGTAAATGAGACCGCCGCAGGATTGTCGACACCATTTACAAACTCATTCAGATTGGTCCCGATGAGCATAGGAATGTGGGCAGAAATCTGAGGAGCAGTAGGATCGAAGGGGTGAGTGGGGAAAATACTGCCGTCCTTGCACGGTCCCCAACCCAACCGCCGAATTGAAAACCACTCGGATCCGCGCCGGATCCCCGGGGGCCCGCCAAGTCCTTTTACCGCCGCGCGGGCAGCGGCGGAGAGACGTTCAATGGGTATGTTTTGGAGTTCGTCGAGTTGAGATTTCGTCAGGTTCAGTTCTGTGAGAATAGACGACGCGAGCTTGGCCGAATCCTCAGGCTCTCCCATGCGCAACATCGAGCCACTCTGGACTACGGCGCGGTGAAACAATCCCATGGCCGCAGGCATGGCCATCAGGGCGTTGACTTTTCCGCCTCCGCCCGACTGTCCGAAGATCATCACGTTTCCGGGGTCGCCACCGAAGTTCGAAATATTGTCGCGTACCCACTCCAACACGGCGAGGAGGTCGAGCATACCGGCGTTCCCTGAACTGGCGTACTTTTCCCCACCCAATTCCGCCAGATTGAGGTAACCGAAGACGTTGAGGCGATGATTGTGGGTGACCACCACCACATCGCCCCGGCGAGACATATTCTCGCCGTCGTAGGACAAGAGTTCATTGCCAGACCCACCGCTGAATCCCCCGCCATGCATGTAAACCAACACCGGCCTTTTTTTCGAGCCGTTGATTTCAGGTGTCCATAAGTTCAACCGCAAGCAATCTTCGCCCGCTGCCACCTTCGCATTACCCCGGTAGAGCAAAAAGGCATCCTCATCGCCCGTGGGCGCATTGTCGCCATTCTCCACGAAGGCAGTCGACCCGGGACACATGTGGCCAAAGCTCAAGGCGCTGCGAACTCCTGCCCAGGGCTTCGGTTTCTGCGGTGGCATGAAGCGATTGGCGCCTCCCGTGGGAGCGCCATAGGGGATTCCCTTAAAGGTATAAGTACTATTCCGTATGTACCCGCGGACCTTGCCCGCAGTGGTTTCGACGATTGCCTTCGAGTCAGAGGCGACAAGCCCGTTCGGGCCCATCGGTTTAGTACCGGGCGGCACATTGATCTTGGCCGCGGGGTGCTCCGAGCCCTGCGTTCTTGCGCCCGACGTCTTGGGGAGCACCGCACTGGCCGCCGCTCCCGTTACCAGCGTGCCGAGGCCTCTGAGCCAGGCACGGCGGTCCAAGTGGTTCTGTTCGTTGAGAGATTCCGCTCGCTGAACTTCATAGGATTCTTTCATTTGGAGATTCCTTTCTGATAAGGGCTGAACGTATGTTCCCAGCTCACCCCTGCCATTAAATTGACCTTTTGTATTTGGCCGGAGTTGTGCCACTCCGCGTCACGACAATATTTTCGTCTCTGGCGGTATTGAACTTCAGCAGCGAAGCGGTGATTGCTTCCGACTTCGCGCCGTTGCGGTACAGCACAACCTCGTTTTGGCCCCAGGGGTTTCGGAGTCTGCACTCACCGCCCGCCTGCGAGCGCAATTCCACGAACTCGACCTCGCCTCCGCGCGTCGACGAAGTAACCAGGAACGCGCCCCGGGCAAGCAAAGTGTATTCTGCGTCCCACTCCTTGGGCCACGCCGGGAATAGATGGATGACGGGATCGCCCCCCGCCACCGGGGGTACGCTCTGGAGTAAGGCCGTGTGCAAAGCCTGGCAAATCCGGCCCAAGCGCTCTGCGCAGACGTCGCCAGGCCCTTCCCGCAGTGTCATGCGGTTTCTCATCACTCCGATCTTCCCCAGGCCGGGGAAGTCGCAAAAGTCATGATCGGGTCTCAACGAGCGAATCTGATTGGGGAGAAGCCATTTGAAATCATCTGCCCTGCCGAGGTAAGCCGCGATGGTAGGGGCAGAAGACAGTTCGTTGACCGGGGTTTTTGCGCTGATTCCTTCCGGGTGCATGGCCTCAAATGTGGCGTTCGCCATCTTGATCATTTCGCCGTCCTCCGTTTCGGAGGTGCAGAGGTCGTAATGAAAGGCGGGGATAAGAATCCGGTCTGAAAGCTGCCTGGGGTTGCCCTGAAGAAGCGGCTTTAATCCTGCCGTCCAACGCACCGGATCACCCGGCCGGCGCGGATCGAGAGTATCCGGCGTCTCATTAGTGGGCAGAGGAGCGAGGTTCTCTAAAAACTCCCGCCACACGGGCCGCATCTCCGCGTCCGCTCCGAGTATCTCCGAAGCGCGAATCGCCACCGGGAATATTCCACGCATCGCCGCCATCTCTTCCATTGTGTCCCGCGCGCCCTTGATCGGCTCGTGGTTGTTGACATAGTTGATGTGGTACTTCCCGTCCGTGTCTTTCTTGACGTTGGGAAAATTGCGATAGAATTCGGCAATGCCCTTGAGCATGGGGTAGGCCCGGTCGCGCAGCCACGCCTGATCCTGCGTGTATTGGTAGCGCTGCCAGTAGAGAAAAGCAATTTTGGCGCCACTGGAGAGAATGTGAGTTACTTCCCCAAAGGGTCCAGCCCCCTTATCGGTGTACGTCCAGATGCCGTTCACCCACGCCCCTTTGCCCTTCCAGTTCCAACGCGAAGAATGAGGCTGTTTCGGATCGGCGAACTCGCGAAAACGGGCGGAGCGCTGGTCCCAAGGCTTGCGCATAAGGTAAAGATCGCGCATCTCCGCCGCGATATCATCGGGAAGCGTTCCCAGTCCGTCGAACCAGCAAGTTTCGGCGATGAAAATGCCCTGGCTGCCCCATTGCTGCTTCGCTGCTAGGGCGCAGGCGTCATACATCTTGCTATACATCGAGAACACCGGCTCCGTCAGCTCCGAGCGATTGGAGGGGTCGAGGCCGTTGTAGTAACAGCCCACGTTGTGCCACCAATGCTGAGAGCCCCACTCGCGCATGTCGCCGTTCGTGAACCACAACAATCCGCCGAATCGCGGCGGATAATCGGCGCGCGAAGTCGATGCCATGACATAAAGGAAGTACGTCGCGTTCCGCTCCACCTCATCTGCCACACCATCTGAGCTGTGCAGACTGATGAAAGCCTTCGACCAAAAGTCATGCCACCATGTCCGGTTGCTCGTGAGCAGGTCATCAAAACTTTTGGATGAGGCCGCATCAAGCTCCTTGAGCGCCAGCCCGGCAACATCCTGGTTGGGATCAAAGCTCGCGGCGCCGGCCATCAGGATGCTAAACGATCCTTTGCCGGGCGCTGCCGACAACCGCACCGTCGAATCGTTGACATACTTTGCCTTCGCTTTGCGGCCCACCACTCCAATGGCCACGGCAGAACTACAGTAGAAGCTGCCTTCCCGGAACTCCTGCGTGAGAACGATCCGGTCGCCGCGAATATCCAGTTTGGATGCTGCGGTGTGGTTCTTCGTCTGGACCATGACGATGCGCTGGCTCGCGAGCTCATAGTTTTTGCCCTCCAGATACTGCACCACGTGCCGGAGCATCCTGAGGTCGATATTGATCGGGGCGGGTTGCTCGCGCCCCTCGCTGACTTCCACGGCCATGACGTCGTGCTCGTGCCAGGCCAGGACGCGTGCCGTGACGCCCTTGCCCTTCACGGTGACCAGGGCGTCGTACGCCGAAAGGTGCTGCCCGAAGGCTTGACCCGTAAACACATCGTCACCAAAATCGACGAAATCAATGTCCACATATCCGCAACCGCTGCCGTAATCCGTATGGCGCGCGTTAAAGCTGTTCGTTTCGGAGTTCTCGGCAAAGACATCGACATGGTTGATCTGAAATTTGATCGCGGAGGGCGAGGTCCAAACCAGGCTGCCCATCCGCCCGTTGCCCAGAGGCAATCCCTCTTCACTCCGTGTAACAGGCGTCGTATAAGTCAGGTCGGCGCGCGACACTAGCTTCTTAAAGTCGACGTTCAGCATTGTGGACATGCCGGAAACAGGATTTGCGTCCGGCACAGCCCGCGGAGAACCGGAAGCCCTCGCCGGAACCAATGCTGAAGCCGCAAGTCCCGCCGCCAAGAAATCCCGGCGTGAACAGTTCTGTTTTCCCTTATCCATAGTATTAATATTCCTCCTTCAATCAGGTGCGTCTAACCAGAATTATTGCCCTACCGCTAACCATACGTTCGCGCGGAACACGCATCCTATACTGAATCGTGAATTTGTCAACTTGGTTTGGGCCCTTACGGGCAACCGGCAAAAGCTTCCCACTAGGAGAGGATTTTCCGAGCTTAAGTCTTGCGGAATCAATGGATAAATGGTGGACCTGGAGAGGTTCGAACTCTCGACCTCATGACTGCCAGTCATGCGCGCTCCCAACTGCGCCACAGGCCCACGCGGAGAACGACCAGCCTTTTATTTGTAACACCCAATCGCGGCGGTGTCAATAAAGGTGCGGGAGTGGATTTGCTACCTCGCGAGCGCGCCGCGATTTAGAGGTGTACAATAGGCCACCATGCGCCTCTCCTGGCGCTAAGTCATCCTGCGGAGTGCCTTATGCTGCTCAAATCCCTGATCGCCCTGCTTCTGCTTCTCGCGGTCGCCGGGCAGTCTGCTCGCCCACAAGAAGCCGCGAAACCTCTCAGCGAGTTCCAGGTGATGGAACTGGTCAAGGCAGGCATGGATAGCGCGGAGCTGACGCAGTGGGTCAAGCAACACGGCATTGACTTTGAGGTGACCGACGGTTACGTCCAAGAACTGCGCAAAGCAGGGGCACCGGAAAAATTCATCCAGGTGCTGCGGGCCGCGGCGCGACCCTCAGCCGTGACACAACATCAAGTGGAGGCAGCCGCAGCGGTGATGACGGGATTATTGGTGATGACTTCGCCTAACGCCGAGGTTTTTCTCGACGGCGAATCGCGGGGGCATGCCAACGCCCAGGGCGAACTGGCGATGAGGGCGAAGCCCGGGGCCCACAGGCTGAAAGTCTCGCTGGCGGGCAGGAAGGACTTCGAGCAAAGTCTCACGCTCGCCGGAGGGCAAGGTTCGAAATTCGAGGCACGGCTCGTGGACGCGCCGGGAAGCATAAGAGTGCGCACCCTTGCCGCCGCCAGCATTGCTTTGGACGGTGTGACCCGGGGAAGCACCGATGCGAACGGGGAACTTGCTCTCACGGATGTGCCTCCGGGCTCTCACCAGTTGCGAGTAACAGCACAAGGCAAGAAGGACTACGAACAGAGCGTGAGTGTATCGACCGGCCAGGAGTCAGACATCCAGCCACGGCTGGAGGAGGCCGGTCCACCGCCGCCCGGTACCGCGCGCGAGAACCCCAAAGACGGGCTGAAGTATGTATGGATTCCACCGGGCAGCTTTCAGATGGGCTGCTCACCGGGGGATAGTGAGTGCAGCAACGACGAGATGCCGGCACACCCAGTGACCATTACGAAAGGTTTCTGGCTGGGGCAGACGGAAGTGACCGTGGCGGCATATACGAAGTATGTTGGGAGCGCAGGAGCGCATATGCCGGCAGCACCGGATTTCAACGCGAACTGGAAGAACCAGGGCATGCCCATCATGAACATAAGATGGGATGACGCCACGGCCTACTGCGGCTGGGCAGGAGGGCGGCTGCCCACAGAAGCCGAATGGGAGTATGCGGCGAGGGCCGGGAGCGCGGAGCCGCGATACGGTCCCCTCGATGAGGTTGCCTGGTATGCAAGCAACAGCGGAACCCAGACGCACGAAGTCGGCCAGAAGCGAGCCAACGGATTCGGCCTTTATGACATGTTGGGGAACGTGTGGGAGTGGGTGAACGACTGGTACGACGCCAAGTACTATCAGAGCAGCCCCTCGCAAGACCCTGCGGGGCCTGCGAGCGGGCAATTCCGCGTGGTGCGCGGCGGGTCCTGGGGCTTCACTCCCAGCTACGTCCGCGTATCATTCCGCGTCGGGCTCTATCCAGCCAACGGGTACCTCAATTTCGGATTCCGTTGTGTCGGGAAAGTGGCTGGTCCTTGACCCCTTTTCCTTTTCCCTTGACGCTTTGTAATAGGTTGCCGGAAGGCAGAAGCAGCTGAGCCTGAACAGACCAAGGCCTGCTGGCGTCGGTTATAATGCTAACCTCCGGAGCAGATGCTACCTGTTAGGCCAAAGCCCGTGGGAGCACAGCGGAAATGGAGGAGTACTTCTGATGACGCAAACGGCATAATGGTTATGGGCCCCAAATCATTGTGGGAGTTCGGCACAAGCCCGGAAGAGGAGCGTCAAACGTGCGGATTAGAAAGGCGGTCATCACAGCAGCGGGAGGGAACCAGCGAGCGCTTCCGCTTCAGACTCTCATCCACGACGGAACGGAAAAATCCGTTCTGAGCATCCTGATCCAACAGGCCCTCAGCGCGAATATTGGCGAAATCTGCGTGGTGGTCTGGCCCGGCGACGAGGCGCGTTACGCACAGGCCGCCGGCAACCTCGGCGGCGACGTCCAATTCGTCCCCCAGCAGCACCCGCCGCGGGGATACGGCCACGCCCTTTACTGTGCGCGCGGATTTGTGGGTCAGGAACCCTTCCTGCACATGGTAGGAGATCATCTTTACGTCAGCGCCGCGAAGCCCGGCGTGCAGCGCCTGGTGGAGTTGGCGGAAATCGAGTCCTGCTCCGCTTCCGGGGTTCAGCCCACCCGTGAAAGCCTGCTCTCCCGTTTTGGGGCCGTGGCAGGGCGCCGCATGCCCGGCCGGACGGGTATTTATCGTGTGGAGACCGTCATTGAAAAACCTACGCCCACGGAGGCAGAACAGCGCCTGATAGTGCCGGGAATCAGGGCGGGCTACTACCTCTGTTTCTTTGGTATTCACGTTTTCACTCCCACGGTGATGGATCTCCTTGGGCGCATGTTAGCGAGTGACCCCACCCACCCCCTCACGCTTTCCACTGCTCTCGCCGAACTCGCCCGGCAGGAGCAGTACCTGGCGTTGGAGGACACGGGACGGCGTTATGATCTTGGAGCTCGCTACGGATTGCTTACCGCGCAATTGGCCCTGGCGCTGAACGGCCGCGACCGCGACGAAGTCCTTACGAACGTGCTGGAACTGCTTGCTGAGCGTGAGATGAGCACTCCCTCTGCAGGGGGCAAGCGGTGAGCCTGCTTACCGACGTCATCAGCGCTCGCGAAGCGGAGACTCGCAATCGCTCGCTGGACGCGCTGTGCCGAACTGCGACCCTGGAAGACCTGCTGCGGGAATGCGAGGCGCTCGACCGCTTCCGGCGTAGCAGCGACAATCTCTATGAGCGTGTGCGGGCCCTGTTTTTCCTGTATGCCATCCATCGCTTTCACATCTCCTCGCGCCCGTTGGTTGCTTCACGCGCCCTGATTCCATTCGCCGGTTATACCAACCTGCTAAAGCGTCGGTTCGAAGAAGCCATCGATATTTTCCTCGCCGCACAGGCCGCCACCGGACCGAGCGCTGCCCTTTCCAGCGCGCTGGCCGCAGGCTATCGCTCACTAGGTTTTCAGACTCTCGCTGACCAGGTGCGGCACAGCGTGCGCTCGGTCCGCGGCAATCAGTGGATGTTCCGAACTGCCCATCCTGAAGACGCCCCGCTGCGGATTCGCCCCGAACTCCTTAGGCGCGAGACCCCCGACCATCTCTTCCCCATCCTACGGGAGGCTACGCCGGTACGCATGGACCTGAGCCATAGCGGGTGGAGCGATATCTTCTTTCTGGGGATGGATTTTCCCGAAGGCGCCCGCGTGCTCAACATTTCCATCAACCTCAGCGTGCGCAGCGCTGGCGCACCCAAACCTCCTGTGGAGGCATGGTTCCGCGTTATCGACCAGCCGGTCCTGCGCTTGGTCAGCGTTGACCTTCAGAGCAGCGCTGAACTTGCCTCGATTGCGGAAGTTTTCGATTTCGCACACGACTATTTGGGATTGCTTAAGGCCGCGGTGATTGCCTCCGGCATCGTACCGCCGGGGATGGAGGGCGCCACTCAGCCTCTCAGCGACATCTTGACCCATTTGACGGGTCGGCCCGGCCACGGCCTTGAAATCGTCAGTAAGGTGAACGATATTCCCCGCGGCTCTCGCTTGGCGGTGTCCACCAGCCTTCTGGCTTGCCTCATTTCCTTGTGCATGCGCGCCACCCACCAGATCCATACACTCACCGGGGGTCTTTCTGAGGATGACCGCCGCTTGGTGGCCGCGCGCGCCATTCTGGGCGAATGGCTGGGGGGCTCGGGAGGCGGCTGGCAGGATTCCGGTGGAGTTTGGCCGGGAATCAAGCTGATTTACGGGGTCGCAGCCCAGGAGGGTGATCCGGAATTCGGAATCAGCCGCGGCCGATTGTTGCCGGATCACCAGATTCTGGGCCCCCAGGAGGTATCACCGGAAACACGCCAGCAACTTCAGCAAAGCCTGGTACTGGTCCACGGCGGCATGGCCCAGGATGTGGGCCCCATTCTGGAGATGGTGACGGAGAAATTCCTGCTTCGTTCCGAGAACGAATGGCGAGGCCGGGGCGAAGCCGGTCACGTCTTTGATGAGCTCGTTGCGCGGTTGAAGTGCGGAGACATTCGCGGCCTCGGCTCCTGCACCGAGCGGAATTTTGACGGCCCCATACAAACCATTATTCCCTGGGCCGGAAATCTGTATACCGACACCCTGATTCACCGCGTGCGCGGGGAAATGAGTGACGACTTCTGGGGCTTCTGGATGCTCGGTGGAATGTCGGGCGGAGGCATGGGTTTTCTTTTTGCACCGCGTGCTAAGGCGCCGGCGCAGGAGCGCTTGCAGGCCATCATGAGCGACACCAAACGCCAGATGGAACATGCGGTGCCTTTCGCCATGGAACCCGTGGTCTACGATTTCGCCATCAACGAACAGGGCACGGAGGCCGTGCTCCTCGAAGGCGACTCGGCTCTGATGCCGGCGGGCTACTACCAGATGGCCGTGCCGGCGCTTCTGCGTATGGAATCCCGCTTGCTTTCGTCCGCGCGCCGGATTGAGCTGGAGCACTTCACCGCCGCCTGCCACACCGTGCCGGAGTTTCAAGGGATGGTGCAGAACGTCTTCGAGCACCTCATCCCCCAGAGCCCGCAAAGGGCCGAGGGCTCGCAAAGCCTCGAGGTGCTTCTCGAAGCCTATGGATTTGATCGTGTGGAGCATGAGCATATCCAGGCGGACTTGCGCTCTGGCCGTGTGGGCCTCGCGCAAAATCGTCTTCCCATCAGCAGCCTGATCACCGATGTGGGCGCCGAAGATCTCTGTGACGCCACCCAAGGTGTGCATTCGAAATACCAGGAAATCGGTAAGGAGGCGCTGACAGCGGGAATGGTGGCGGTGGTTTCGTTTGCCGGCGGCGCAGGCAGCCGATGGACGAAGGGCGCCGGCGTCGTCAAGGCACTTAATCCCTTTTGCAGATTGGGAGGCAAGCACCGCAGCTTCATTGAAGTACACCTGGCTCGCAGCCGCCGGACCAGCCGCCTTTACGGCACGCCGCTCCCGCACGTCATCACCACCAGCTACCTGACGCACGATGCCATCCAGGAGCATCTCCGCACTCAGCGCAACTACGATTACCCCGGCCCCTTGCTGCTTTCATCCGGACGCTCCATTGGGCTGCGGTTTGTGCCCATGGAAAGGGACTTGCGATTTGCCTGGGAAGAATTGCCCCAGCAAATACTCGACGAGCAGGCGCAAAAGGTTCGTGACAGTCTGCGCGCCACGCTCATCGGCTGGGCCCGTCAGAGCGGCGAAGGATCGAGCTACACCGATAATGCGCCCATGCAATGCCTGCACCCGGTCGGCCACTGGTACGAAGTGCCCAACATGCTTCGCAACGGCACGCTCCGGCGATTGTTCCAGGAAAGGCCTCGTTTGAAATATCTTATGGTTCACAACATCGACACTACGGGAGCCGACTTAGACCCGGGGTTGCTCGGTTACCACATCGCGGAGGGGGCGGCGCTTACCACGGAGGTCATTGCGCGGCAAGTGGAAGACCGGGGCGGCGGGGCGGCCCGAATCGACGGCCGCGTGCGCCTGATCGAGGGTCTTGCGCTGCCCAGCGAAGAGGTCGAATCGTTCCTCTCCTGGTACAACAGCGCGACCTATTGGATCGATGTCGACCAACTCCTTGCCCTGTTCGGACTGACTCGCGAGGATCTTGCCCACACCGAACGGGTGAACAACGCGGTGCGAACGCTGGCCGCGCGCATGCCCACTTACATCACGCTGAAGGACGTCAAAAAACGCTGGGGAAAAGGTCAAGAAGATGTCTTGCCGGTGGCGCAGTTTGAAAAGCTGTGGGGCGACATGACCGCCCTGCCGGAATTTCCTTGCCGGTTTGTAGCCGTGCCCCGCAGGCGCGGACAACAACTCAAAGAGCCGGCGCAGCTCGACGGCTGGCTGCGCGAGGGGTCCGCGGCTTTCGTTGAGTCCTTGTGCGACTGGGGCCCTTGACTCCCGCCGTGGCGAATGGCCACGCAGGCATTCCTCTTCATTCCTGCCTCGATCCGTAATCGTAGCCTATTTTATCACCGACATCTCCAGGGAAATTTGATCAGCCCGGCCATCGTCGGCTTGCTTTCCGCCCTCCTTCTTTACAAGTGCTCTTCCAGGGTAAGCTGACGTTGTACTTCCATGTGGAATTGTCCTCGCCCTACATGGATTAGTCTTAAAAAGTCACATCGGGCCTCCAAACGACGCCGCAGGAGGATCAAGCGTGCTTCTAGATTGTCTTTGATATCAGGCAACTTGAGATCGCTATCCAGCCGGATCTCCTTGTTTGTGAAGTCCACCCGCCCCGAGCGGGCATGACTCTGCACGAGTTTCCAAAAGATTCGGCCGGCTACACCTTTGATGAGGTAGGCGCCATCGATAAAGATACTGTCGTCCACCCCATAATGCTTGACGATAGCACTGATTGGCGAATGCACGGCGGCGCGGCGAGGCGGGGCCGCCTTCGGTACGGTGGCGTCCGGCGTTGCAAGCATCGCCATGGTGGCCGCAAGATGACGGGCGGCAATTTGAATCAGGCGCTCATCGCCCGCCAAAAATCGGCCGGTGATTACGCTCTGTAAACAGAGCACCCCCCAGAGCCGGTTCCGGGCTACGAGGGGCGCCACCAGCTGACTCTGAACGTTTGGCAGTCCAGGCAGCGCGATTTCCTTTTCGAGCAGGTTTTCCTTGCCCCGGTGCTGGACCGTGGTACGTACCGCCCGGGAAAAAATCATCTCGCGCGCCAAGCTGGTGGTACGCACCACTACGCGACGATCCGCGGCAACGCCGAGGATCCCCTCGCCGACCCATACTTCCGAGCCCTCTCCCGACTCCGTGTAGCCATGACTGGCGAGTGTGTAGAGGCGCGTGCCATCCTCGTTCAATGCCATCACGAAAGAATGATCAATGCCGAAGATGGTAGAGAGGGCGTCGAGGCCCGTGTCGAGGAGCGAATCAAGATCGCCGCAGGCTGCCAGCCGCTCGCTAAACGCTTCCAGTTCGGGCAAGGGGTCGGTTTTCGGGAAGCTTTCAGCGGGAGCCTGCGAATTGACCGACCGACAATCCAGGACCCGGTAGATATCTACGCCACGAAGCCTGAAAACCTGGCTCATTCCGGTCTGGGAAGCAACCGCGTCCAGACCCGATTTCATGCGCTCGAATGTCGGGCCTTCCGTCTCCGTCCGCTCATAACACAAGCTCAGACGGTATTGGTACAGCGTCTCCGGCGATACCACGACCACTTGCGCCATGGGGTTCTCCATGATGTTCCTGCGGGTCTTGTTGAAGAACTGATAGGAGAGGCCGACGTGGCGGTCGTCAAGCCGGTGAACTATCGAGAGATACGTCAGGTTCGGCGTTCCGTCGCTGGAGCAGGAGCAGATCGTCGACGGAATGATTCCTTCAAAGCACGAGGCAATGTTTTCGAGCGGAACGGTGAGGGGCGGGGGTGCGCTCATAAGGGTGATCCGGCGTCCGGCCCGGGAGTCTGGTCAAATACCTGCTCGGGAACAATGCGCACTTTGACCAGATCCGGTGAGGTTTCAAGTTCCCTTCGCCAAAAGGTCTCGATACGCTGGCGCGGGACTCCGATGCGCACGTTCAGGCGGCCAAACGCTTCGCGATGCCTTGCCACCGCCGTCAGGTCTGCGCGGCTGGGGTCTGCTGTCTCGATGCCTTGCCCCTTCAACTGAACCGTCTTGTAGCTAGTGGGAAGCGAGCAGCAGACCGTGATCTGCCCGTTGCCCGCGAGATTGTCGAGGGTTTTGTGGCTCGTGGCGAGTGGAACGCAAAGGCTAATGCTCTTCCGGTCTTTAGAAACCAGCAGGCCCCACGCTCGTGTGATCTCCGGGACTAAGTCTGCATCGCGGGTGCCCACCACCACGGAAACGCCGCTTTCGAGGAAAGCCTTCAGTTCAGCGCTAATTGCAACAGAACTCTTGGCGCGTTTCATACCCTATTTCTACACCAAATCGGCCGCGGCAGTGCTGCTTTCCTCTAAGAAAGATTTAGCGATCTCTTAGGAACTATTTAGGAACGCGTCCACTTGCGATCCGGTACTGTCGTTCTTGCAAGAGCAAGAACATCTCAAATCAAAAGGAGCCCATCATGGCAACGCAAGTCGCGGTAAACACAAAAGGCGAAGAATCCATCGCATTTGCTCGAGGAGCGCAGGCCTCTGGAGGAATCTCTATGGGAAGACTCGACGGAAAAATCGCACTGATCACGGGCGGAACGAGCGGTATCGGTTTTGCGACCGCACAATTATTTCAGCAAGAGGGCGCGCTGGTGATCGTCACCGGCCGCAATCCGAAAACGGTTGAAGATGCGCGGAAGGCGCTGGGCCCCAGTGCCCTGGTCGTTGCGTCTGACGCGAGCAATCTCGCCGACACAGACGCGCTGATGAAGATCGTCGCGGAGAAATTCGGACGGCTCGACGTCCTCTTCGCCAACGCCGGCATCGCCCAATTCGCCCCTGCCGAGCAAGTCGACGAGAGTTTTTTCGACCGTCACTTCGATCTTAACGTCAAGGGTCTATTCTTCACGGTGAAGCAGTCCCTCGGGCTGCTGTCCAACGGCGGCGCCGTGCTGCTGAACGCTTCGGTCGCTTCGCGCAAGGGCTTTGCCGGAGCGTCCATCTATGCGGCGAGTAAAGCCGCAGTGCGTTCCTTCGGCCGGACTCTGGCGGCGGAACTTGCGCCCCGCCGCATCCGCGTGATCACGATTAGTCCGGGCCCCATCGCCACCGCGCTTTTGAGCAAGCTGGAGATGCCGAAAGAAGCCGTGGACGCTGTAGCGGCGGGCTGGGTGGAGGGTGTAGCGCTCAAACGCATCGGCCGGCCCGAAGAAATCGCACGTCTCGCGCTGTTCCTCGCTTCCGACGACGCTTCGTTCATCACCGGTACGGAGGTGTTCGCGGACGGCGGCCTGGCCGAACTCTAATCGCACGGGAGTAAGAGAAACTCTGAAAACCGGGACGATTTCTAGTATTATGCCCGCGTGGCACGATGGCAATGGCCGCCGACGTTGCTGAGACTATACGAATCACGCATCCTCTACGCGGTCGCGAGACGAAGTAACCATCGCCTGGCGTTTGAACAACCTGGTGATGGAATTCCAAAGGAATCGGAGTAGGTATCAGTGATGAAGTCTTCTCAACTACCAGAATCGCGGGAGGAGGCAGGAGCCACACCCAGCAGTGCGCCCGGTTGGATATCCATATTGGACGATAGCGCGTTGCCAGAGGGTCAAATGACGCCGGTCTATCCGCTGGGAGTGAATGTCCTTCTGGCGCGTGTCGAGGGCGCGGTCTATGCCGTTTCCGGTAAGTGTGCGCATATGGCGTGTCCGCTCTTCATGGGAAGGTTGGAGGGTCATAGGATCGTCTGCCCATGTCATGACTGGCGTTTCGATCTTCGCACCGGCAGGTTTCTCGCTGCGCCGGAACTTGGCCTCACTATGTACGCCACAAAGCTCGAGGCGGGCAAACTATTCGTCAACCTCGGTTGAAAGGAAACGGCATGAAAAGAGTCAGCATGTATACTCTCTCCACTTGTCCCTGGTGCCGCAAGGCGAAGAAGTTTTTCACCGAGCGCAACATCCCGTTCACTTACATCGACTACGATCTCGCCGACGGGGTGACCCAGGAAAAGATTATGCAGGAGCTCGATGCCGCCGGCGTCACTGGCTTCCCCTACGTCAAGATCGGCGGCGAGGTCATCTCGGGCTATCAGCCGGAACGCTATGCGAGGGTGCTCAGATTGTAGGGAGGCATTGAATGGAAACTGAATCAAGGAAAGAGGCGCTTCATTATTTCTTTGATAAGGTCGTGGGGCCGTTGGGGTTCAAGTTCACACCCGACGTGGGGTTGAGGGATTTTCTGCTCGAACAGGAGGTGATGCTGGAGGGCAAGCACGGCATCCCCTTCTGCCCCTGCCAGCCGCTGCGCCACGACCGCGCGCGTGACATGCAGATCGTCTGCCCATGCATCCCCTATCACCGGAAACATTTCGACGCTATCAAACGCTGTTGGTGCGGCCTCTTCGTCCACAAGGATGTCGTCGACCCGGACAGCCTGCCCCAACTATCGCCAAAGGATGTGGGCCTTGAGTGACAAGTTCAAGCCGGCAATAAGCGCAGGGGAGATTGCGCCCGGCGGAATGAAAAAGGTCGAGCTCGAAGGGCACGAGATCGTCATCTGCAATTGCGACGGGGCTTACTACGCCATCCAGCGACGCTGCGGACACATGAATGCTCCGCTGGAATTGGGCACGCTCGACGGCAAGTTCGTCACCTGCGCGATGCATTGCGCCCAGTTCGACGTCACCACCGGCCAAGCCCTCTCCGGCCCGGTTCCGGCGGACGTGGGCAACGAGAGCCCTCCGCCCAGACTGGCCGCATTCCTGCAACACGTCGCCACCCTGATGAAGGATGTCCGCACGGAATCCCTCCGCACATACGAAACGAAAGTTAAAGCCGGCTGGGTCCACGTCGCCACATGATTCGCACAAAGCCGCAGAGCCGCGCTCTGATGCCAGCCGGCCCGTGAAAACCCAGAACGTATCACGGCCTAACCGTATGAGCAGCCAAACGCTTCCTTTGGCGGCGCGTGGTAGGGCGTGGGGTGCTTTTCGGACGGAGGATCGCCCACGCAGGAAGAATGCTTGACGCGGAGCGGACCAGGGCTTAAAATGTGTACACAGGTGAACACATATGGAGATGGTCAAAGTCGGCATTCGTGAATTTCGTGAAAGGCTGGCGAACTATTTGTTGCAGACAGACAAGCCGGTGGCCATTACCCGTCATGGTGACACGGTGGGCTACTATCTTCCTGCCCGCCGCAAGCGTTCCGAAACCGAACGAGCAGCATTGAAGGCGGCGGCGGCCCATCTTCAGAAGGTCATGGCGGCCGAAGGCCTGCACGAAGAAGAAATCATCGAGGATTTCAAGCGCTGGCGAAGCGGCAGGCGTAAATGAACCGCCGAAAAGGGCTGGTCCTTGACGCCAATATCCTGATGCGTGCGGCATTAGGGCGGCGTGTTCGCGAACTGCTCGAAAAGTACGAAGATGTGGCAATTTTCTACACCCCCGATGTCTGCTATGAGAATGCCCGTAAGTATGTCTCGCAGGTCCTCGAAAAGCGCGGTCTAAACCCCGAATCTGGACTCAGCGTTCTCGCGCAGCTCACCCGCCTTGTGGAGACCGTGGACCTGAGCCTCTATGCCGATTATGAACGCTTGGCTCGGGAGCGGATCGAAATTCGAGACCCGGACGACTGGCCGGTGGTTGCCGTGGCTTTGCTGCTTGATCTGCCGATCTGGACCGAAGACCAAGACCTATTTGGTAGCGGCTTACTCACGTGGACGACGGACCGAGTCGAGGTGTATTTGAAAGCAGGGCGCTGACTCAGGGCGCCCTCAAGTCCGCAGCGCCTTCAGTCGTGGCTGTGGAAACAATCCAATTCACTTGGCCGTTTTTATGGCCTAACGGCCGGCTGGCGCAGACCGAGCGCAGCCCTGCGATTCACGACTCTAACCGTACCTGCTGATATTCCCCTTGGGGCGATATATAGATGCCAGTTCGAGCCCGGCCCAATGTAGTTTATTACAAGGACGTAGAGCTGCGCTCGTTCTGCGCCAGCCGGCCGACCAGCGCTTTTTCAACCGGTTGACACTACAGGGGCAATTAGCGTATATACAGTAATATGTTCTCGTGGGATGCCCGGAAAGCCGTGAGGAATCGTAAGAAGCATGGCATCCCTTTTGAAGAAGCTGCGACGGTCTTTGCCGATCCGAACGGCTTGGACTGGGAGGACCTTGAACATGCAGAGACGGAACCGCGCTGGAAGAGACTTGCTCTATCGGCAGAGGCGCGTGTTCTGCTGGTCGTATACACGTTACGGAGGTTAAGAAATGGCATCGAAACAATCCGAATCATCAGCGCCCGCCAGGCAAGCCAGAAAGAGCGAAAGGCATATGCCGGATAGCCGAATCGACTTTTCCGACATCTCGGAATCGACGGACGCCGAACTCAAACGCGCCCGCCGCGTCGGCAGGCCCCGCACGGGTCAAGCAAAACAACTCATCGCCATCCGCATTTCACCGCGCTTACTCTTGGAAATCCGCCGTCGCGCGGCCCAGCGGTCGATGCCCTATCAAACACTCATTCACGAAATGTTGGAAAAGGCCGCAACCCGCGCAGCTTAACCTGCCGGGAATACGTTGCAAATGGCATGACGGGTTCTTAGAGGGAAAACCCAGGGAACGTGGTGCCTGTCCCCGTCCCCCTGGCAATGAACAGGTCGGGATTCCGATTTTAAGAGCCGCAGAGGAGACCAAACTGCGCTTACCTGTGCGCTACCCGCTCCAATAATACCTGCTGATATTCCCACTTGTGGCGATCTATGGACGCCGGTTCGAGCCCGGCTCATTGTAGTTTATTACAGAGACGCAGAGCTGCGCCAGCCGGCCCGGGGATGGCCCTTCAGTTAACTATTCGGACGTTCCTCTAACTGCGTCTGGATGAGACCGGCCAGAGGGACGCCGGATTCTACGAGCCTATCTGTAAGGTATGAGAATCTCCTAAGGCTTTCTGGGTTCTGATAGAGCTGAGGCGCAAAATTCTTGACAATCCGTTGCAGAAGCTCAGCGGTAGTCTCTCCGTTCGAGTTCTTATGCCAAATTCTGTCCGGGTCATCTAAGGGTTCACATACTCCATACAGCCATTGAAGCGCCGGTTCGGGCGCAAACTGCCATCCCGGCCCGTTAAGAAATATCATGAGACAACTGAACGCGTCGGGGTTCCGCCCAATAACTTTCACCCATTTCTCGGTTATGTCTAAGAAAAGGGCAGCATGCGGCCAGTCTTCCTTTAACACAGAGTGACCATACGCAGTGTAGACTACCCTCGAAACCGTATCGAAGATTTCCGAGCTCAAATAGTCGTAATCAGCCCAATCCGTGAGCACAGGGCTCTCCAGCACCCATTTGCAAATCTCCCTCCATTCATTTTGGGTTTGGGGGGAAAGTGGCTCCATGAATCCAATCCGGAAGGAAATGTATCCATCTAGGAGGTCTGCCGTCAGTCGTGGCGCGCGGGGCCACGTCTTACGAATTGGCTCCAGAACATGCTCGCGGCTTTCGTCAGGCGATATGTATCCAGTCAACTCAGCGACCCAGCCCAGAAGTGCATTATTCCAATTGTATGGGCCGGGTTCGTGGCGATGGGGATGATCCTCCGGAGGCACGTTCTCGCGGATAGTCCACGCTAGCAGGTCGTCGGTCAATTGAATGAGTTGTTTCCTCTGCCCCTGGTCTTTTGTCGCCTCCGGAAGAGGAATTGCACCAATGGCGCGCCACGCCGTATCCCAGAGAAAGGTTTCCTTCTCACCCTCTCTTATTCGCGGTAGGGCAATAATCGATTCGCCTTTGAGACCGCTCACGTACGCTTCAATTAACCCTTGATTTCGTTTAACCTCCGAGGTTTCATTCCAGCCGGCGATGTACCGCCGGGGGACAACACTGAGACTGAGTGCTAGGCTGAGAGCGCTCCAACATAGTAACTTGTCGACTGTCCAAGCTTTTTGAAGGCCACGAAATGCTGCGCCTACCACTTGAAGCTGTGGATCCGCGACTAGCGAAAGGATTTGGTTCCTGACCTCAATATCACCCTCTCCCTGTACAATGAGCATACCAAGACCCAGTGCGGCTGAAACCTTGGGATCAGAAGAAAATATCGAATCTCTTTCCGCCCACATATTGCCGCGAGGAGAGACACGAGCAGCAGCAAGCAATATACCTCGTGCCCACAGGATTAATCCCTGCTTTTTGCACCATTCGAAATCCGCGATGAGGGCAGCGCAAGCGACGCCAGCTATGGCCTGCAATCTGACTCCGCTCAGATCGTTGCCGATTTCATGGGGAGTTGAGAAATCCCCATCCTTCTGGAGCTTCCTTGCGACGTCTACGGCCTCCTTTAGAGACATCCCGCTGGCAGGGTGCCCTGCCTCAATCGTTTTCTGCGCCCAGACGTCCAAAGATGACCATGAAAGTCTTTCGTGGACAGCTTTAAGCGTACCGGCGTTGCGCTCTTGGATTTGTCGTGGTGGTTGGAATATAATTTTGGGATTGCCGTCCGCCTCCTCTAAGTAATAATTCGTCTCGTCTGCGTACGACTGAAAGTTCTCCATGTCTTCTCGAAGTGAGGCGGCTGAGAGAGGACTTTGTTGTTCCTCTGCGAACAGAAACGGTAGCCTTTCTGTAAAGAGGGAAAGGGCTTTTTTGAATTGGGCCCTAAGGCCGAGATCCTTTGAGAAAAGGTAATAGGGTACGAGGTGGCGTATTTCCCGGGACCGCTGCGGCCGCTTATCCCGTTCTGCGACCTGCTCATATATGACCTTGTTTCGACCGAAGGGGTCCGGGTAAAAAGAACGAATCCGGTCATTGGCGAAGCGGGCTATGTCCATCTTCCAGACTGCCGGAGAACCGACAATCGGCATGGCAGCTTTCAAACATCTGACAGGAAACGCGAGTGCAACGCCAAGACAGACACCTAGGACCGCGACACAATGGTCCCGGGATAATACCTTGTGTAAGAGCTCGTCTGGGCTTCTCCCTCCCTCCACTTGCTCCTCCATCCACACTTCAAGGGCCATTAGCGCGCAGGTTACAGCTTTTGGACCCATGCCATGGGATCGGAACCAAGAATAAACCCGTGGATCGCCCCAGAATTCGCGCGGCCCAGACGGCAGATCGATTACCACCGGTAATGGAGTCATGCTGCGCCCCGAGTAGGCGCCCGCCTGCATTTTCCGGCGCCAGGCGGCGGCAGCGGTATTCGTCAGGGTCTGGACGAGTCGGAGGCCTTCTTCTTCGTTTCGGCGCAGGAGGTAAAGGAAGGGACCCTGTAGGTGCGCGGCAGGAAAAAACTCGGAAACGTCATGGATCCCTAGCTCATTCAAATCTTCAAAACCGTAATCATCAGAATCGGCAATCCTCCTGGGTTTCTTAATGAGTATTTCTGTAAGCAAATCAACATATTCCTTGGCAAGATAATCGACCAAGGGGCGATAGTCCTTGAGAATTTGCTTCCTTACTTCCCACCTCCCGCGTTCTGCGAGCCCTTTGAGATAGTCAGTCACCTCTCGCGGGAGGACGTCTGCTGAATGGATCACGATCCTTCGGAGGCGGGTTAAATACTCTCCACGCTCTCTATGGCTGCCCAACGTCGTTCCTCCTCTCCAGTTCGCGGAGCCAAGCTAACGCGGTCTCCCCGATTGTTTTCCTGTGGATAGTGCCATCGGGAGCCTTCTGCTGCCAGATTTCCATGAATCTCGCGATTTCGGGGCGGAGGCGGGGTGGAAGGGTATTTGATCTCTTTAGAAGCCAATCCATCAAGGGCACCCAAAGCCTCCAAATGGGCACGGGAAACATCAGTAATAGCGTGACCAGGTCTTCCTTTCCCTTACTTACGTTCATCGCCGCAGGCAGGAGTGTCCAATCAGGGGTAACGGCAATGGTCCTGGCCGCCACAAGGAGGTCTGAAACACGGAACGCGTCGTCCGCCGTGAGAAAATTCGCTACGCTCTGTAAAAGGTCAAGCGCGCGAGTTGAAAAAAGTGGTCCTGTCAGGGCTGCTTGTCTCCACTTTGGAGCAAGTTGTGGTGCTTGCTCAAGTTGAACGATCAGTTCCGTCCACCCCTCAGGGCTTTTAGACATTTCCAAGACCGACGCACTGAGGAGCTGGACGGCCCTGATCAGCCCGAGCGGCTGGCCGATTTCCATAAGGTACTCCGCCAGGTCTTCCCGCCGTTGGTCTAGAACCCGATAGAGTGTCCAGTCCTCAAGCAGGTCGTGACCGAACCGATACACGTCTCTACCTGGATCCCGTAGTAGGATTCTATCGGATTCAAGTGAGCTCAAAACAAGCGCGCTAACGCCATCTCCGACTAGCGGACGGCCGGGAGACGCTATCGCGCGCTTCCCCAACTCCAATAGGGCCAGTTGCCTTTCTAGGCCGATAGACCCATCCGCACGAACCAGTCTATTCCACCAAATTGATGCCACCTCCACTTCCGTGGCAGCGAGTGGGATATGTTGTTGCTCCGGTAGCATTCGAGCGTCGTCTAGAAGTGACAACATGAACGGGTTCCTAATCACCGGCTCTAATTGCTTCAGCTGCAACAGCGGCCTCAAACGAGGGCTGTGGTCAGCGACTAGTTGCAATTCGTCCGGCGATAGGTCGGGTAACTTTATGATCTTGGGCCTCCCGAGTGGGCTCCAATCGAACCAATTGTGAAGATCTTGCAGGTTGTCCTCGCGGACAGAAACGACAACTCTCCAGTGGCGGGAGCTTTCGCTACTCAGCGGAAAATCTGCAATGGTCCGTATCAGGTCGTTCACAGTTTGACGAGCCGCTGCATCAATAATTCGATCGATGTCATTAATAAAGACGCACGGGCCGGAGTTCGAACTCAGCGCGATAAGAAGCTGGCTCAAGCGACGAGTAAGTTGAAGATTGCTAGAGAACCCATTCCAGCCCGGTCCGGTCAGGCGGCGCGAGTCCAGAACCAGCGGTTGACCATCACCGAAATACCCTTCAATTGTTGACCTAAGCACGGAGGATTTTCCGGAGCCCGGAGGGCCCACAAGTTCGACCAGTGAAGACTCCGACAACGCCTTTTGGACCTCAGTAATTACAGGTAAGCGGTTGAGTACCAATCCGCCGATATCGTTTTTGATGTCGCTCAAGATAAAATTGGCGTGCTCCCGAAGCCGCTCGAGGTCGTCACGACAATCTGTCGCGGGCGCAAGTGAGAACCCATCCGCCAGCAGACGGCTTGTCAGTGTCGCCGTGTCCAAGCTGCCTGCCGTCCTGTTTCCCTCCGCGGCATAGTCGACAAGCTTGCTAAGAAGCTGTGGTGACAGTTGGCTCTTATCGGCAGGAAAGCATTTTTTGAGAATTTCAATGAGGTAAACTTCCTCACGGGAGCCGTCTGTCTGGAAGTCAAAATGCAGAACCACCATTGATTGCAAGAATTTCCAGAGATCGATTTCGGTAATAGCTGCGCCTGAGCAGGAATCGAGCTTGCTACGGATCAGGTCCACAAACTCGCGTTGTGCGGCATGCGCGAAGCGCTTGGTTGAGACTCTGGAGAGAAAGTCGGCTGCTGTTGCGCTGTTACGTGCCCAGGTGAGTGTAGTTTGGTAATGTTCCTGGATGGTTTTGGACCACAGCGAGATCGCAATTCCGAACCGGTCCAAGTGATAATTAAATTTGGGCGAGCTAAATGTTTGCCAGCAGGCCCCCACGACTTCATTGAAAGCCTTGTCCTTTTCTGCAAAGACAAGGTCCCGCTTGACTTGAAGTGCAAGCTTCGACTCACCCGATGGAAGGTCGGATATGACTATCAAATCATCGAGTGGGTCCCCTTCGTAGAGCCTCTGAAAACGAACCTCCCGTGCGACAGCCGCTTGGTGTCCCCCTCTGGCTACTGATCGCAGCAATGCACAGGCCAGATAATATGCGCCAACTCGGTTCTGAAAATCTTCTCCAGCTCCTCCAGTGGACACCGGGCTGGCGACGCTCTTATCCTTCACAATTTCTTCCGATCATTTTGCGAACAACAAGATTGCAGAATCACCTGGGCCAATTGTACGCCACGTCGTGCGGTCAGCCAAGGTCGAGTCATTAACTTGTCGAGTCATTAACTGGCATGGAGCCGAGCGACCCGTGGGTCCACCAATGGCGTTCGAGGAATCAGATTCCCCCGTGTCGCATACCATTTACCGGGCAACCGCAGAGGGAGAACGGTGTCAGGTACCCTTTTCGGGGCGCCAGGGGTTGCGGACGGTATTTTCCAAGGAAAAAGGTGTCAGGTACCTTTTCCCTTCGTGAGAAAAAGGTGTCAGGTGGACACCGTTTCCGAGTAGTTTCGGTCACGTAACAACCGCCATGCCGAGCCCGTTGAGCGGCGCCAAGAGGCGGTCTCCACGAAATGAGGCTCTCCGTTTACTTCATTGAACCACTCTTTAACGGTGTTCGCCGCCGGTTTTTCCCTTCTGATATCCGGCGCTGTGCTCCTCGTGCGCGTCG
>Ga0326728_10008792_pt1 | contig 24772 bp, 28 predicted proteins | sample MB3enrmetagenome_FD_207602 | JGI IMG/M metagenome (GOLD analysis project Ga0326728, IMG submission 207602) | Lab enriched peat soil microbial communities from McLean, Ithaca, NY, United States - MB31MN | ecosystem: Environmental > Terrestrial > Soil > Wetlands > Peat | place: USA: New York... | reverse complement strand
TAGCACGTCTCCATGTCGGTGAGATTCAGGTTGGTAAACATGTTGGACAGGAAGGTGAGCAGCCGGTTGCCTATCGTGTGCCAGAAAAAGAGGACGCGATGGGGGTTCCCGCCCATGAAGCGCGAGCCGTATACGACATCGGCAAAGCCGTCGATGACCGGCTTCAGGAGCAGGTTATATTCCGCCGGGTCGTATTCCAGGTCGGCGTCCTGGACCACAAGGAAATCTCCTGCGGCTCGCTGTATGCCCGTATGGATTGCCGCACCCTTACCCCGGTTGGCGCTGTGCCTGAAATAGCTGATGCGAAGATCGTGATGGCGGCTCATGTATTCAGATACGGCCTCTTCCGTATTGTCGGACGAGCCGTCGTTGATGACGATGACTTCTTTTTCTACGCCCGCGATCAACCGGATCTGCCTGATCTTATCTAAGATCCCGCCGATAGTCGGGCCTTCGTTGTATGCCGGTACGATGACGGATAGAATCACTACGGCCCATTTTAGCAGACTTCACGGTCCGGAGTAAACTACAAACCACCCTTCGGTCCGGCCCACCTCCGGGTAGCTCAGCTTCTCTACCTCTTTCGGCTCGTCCTCGGCCGCAAGGGTCGCTCCGTGATCTTCCTCGCGAGCCCCTGCCTCTTCATTGTTGTGAGGTATTTAGAACGGTGCTCCTGGACTGATCTTTAGCAATGTCCGCAAAGACTTTCACATGCGAGGGGCGGGGACGTCACCGCCTTCGTGAATTCCGACCTCAAGGTGAAACCCGCGCCCAAAGTACCATCGACATAGTCGATCTTTACGGGTTGCACTCTGGATAGAAGCGTTTTCTCGATGAGGAACGTTAAGCCTTTTTCTGTGAAGACCTGATCGCTTTCCTGTTTCTCATCGAAGGCCATCACGAGATATGCCCCTTTCCAGCCGCCTTCGGTCATCAGGATCCTGATAGACCGTGGCTCCTCGCGTTCCTTCAGGAACTCTTTCATTACTTCCGCTGCTTTTTCGCTTACCTCCAACATTCGAACCCCCCTCCTTCGATGCAGGGCGACAAGCCCTCATAATCAGGCTATTCGTGTTAACGGCTATTGACGAAATTTAGTGGTGCGCGGCTGGATTGTCAACCAAACGGCACATGTTTACTTGACCTTCGTCTGTGTGTACACTATAATGTACTCATAGTGGTACTTTAATGATGAGGTGAACCATGCAGACGATACCCATGATAGAGGCAAGAAAAAAACTTACGTCGCTGCCCGAAGACCTGGAAGCGCAGGGGCAGGATCAGACCGTAGCCGTCACCCGTAGGGGTAAGCCGGTGCTGGCGATAATGTCATGGGATTTCTTCGAGGCCCTCTACGAGACTATCGAGATCATGGGCGATGAAAAACTGATGAAATCCTTGCGCAAGAGCATTAAGGAGGCAAGGGAGGGCAAGACTATTCCGTGGGAAAGCGCGAAAGAAGAGCTCAAAGCTTGACTTACGCCATCCGCATCACGCCCACGGCCCTTGAGATGCTCAAAGGCGTGACGGACAGGCGAATCAGAGAGCTTATCCAAAAAAGGATCGACCAATTAAACCTGGACCCTGATAAACAGGGGAAAGAGCTGCACGGCGATCTGCGGAAGTACCGTTGCGTCCGCGCCGCAGGCCAGAGATATAGAATCATCTACCGGATAGAGGCCGCAGCCGTCATCGTTCTCGTCGTGACAATCTTACCCCGCAAAGAAGCGGACAAGAGAGATATCTACGCGCTGGCGCAAAAAATGATCCGTCTAGGTCTCATCGAGCCGCCCGCCGACTTACTGCTGTTTGGCGATAAACGTGGTTAACGTCACCGACCGCCGTTTCTTATCCCAGTATATATCCACGTCTACCTGGCGTACCCCCTCTATCGGCGTCTCGGTCACGACTGCCCTGTAGGTGAACTCCGTCGGGACCTGCGTGCTTGCCGACCCGACGGACAGCACATTCCCCGGGCCCGGCGCCTGCTGGCCGTAGATCGGCCCCTCGGTCTGGCCCACCTCCGGGTAGCCCAGCCTTTCTATCTCTTTCAGCTTGTCGTCGGCGGCAAAGGTCGCCTCGGTGACCTTCCGCGCGTGGTACTCCATGTCGATGGACGTTACGACCAGGCTGATAAAGGAGACGAGGGCAATAGAGGCGATCGCGACGGCGATCATTACCTCAAGTAATGTTGTCCCTGCCCTTGATCGTGATTTCCTGGATATAGCCATTATCCCCTGTGACCTTTGCCGTCAAAGGATTTACGATTAACGAATAGGGCCCCGGGTCCCCCTCCATGTGGAGAATGGCCCGGTCAACCATGCCGCTCGTGTAGAAGGTCATGTAGCATTTCCCCTGGGGGAAGGTCTGCCCGTTGATTATAACGTCCTTGATCCGGTAGTCCTTCGGCAGGTCCAGGCGGCCCGTTTGCGTGAATCCGTTCTTGAGGTCGATCCACCCGACGCGCGCCTCGTTGTTCGTTACGTCGAACTCGATGACCCTGTTCTCGTACTTCGAGATCGCCTCCTCCCTGATGAGGGCGACGTTTATCGAGAACTTCTCCAGGAGCGCTTCCTTCCCCTTCTTCGTCCCTATGTTCCAGTTGACGGAAGCGAAGGTGAGGAAGATAGAGAGAAGGAAGATGACTATGAGCAGCTCGACTAAGGTGAAGCCCCTAGTCTTTCGTGAGGTCAAGGCTCGAAATGTCCGCATCCTTGCCCTTTCCGCCAGGCTCGCCGTCGTGGCCGTAGCTCACGACCTCGTAGTCCTTCCCGTCCGCTGTGGGAGAAGTGTAGTAGTAGACGTTGCCCCAGGGGTCTTTGGGGACGGCCGTACCTTCCAGGTAACCCCCTTCCCTCCATTTCGCCGGGACGGGCGGCGTCTCGGGTTTCTTGATGAGCGCTATGAGGCCCTGCTCCGTGGTCGGGTACGACCCGCAGTCGATCTTGTAGAGCTTGAGGGCGCTCTCGATGGCCTTGATGTCCATCTTGGCCTTGACCCTGCGGGCCTCTTCCGGCCTTTCCATGATCCTCGGTATGAGGAGCGTTGCGAGAATGCCGATGATCACGATGACGATCATCAGCTCGATAAGGGTGAAACCTCCCCGGCTTTTTTCTCTTCTTGTGAGCATCGTGGTTCCTCCTTGACGCTTCATTTTATCAGCACCTTGTTCATCTCGAATAGGGGCAGCAGTATCGAGACGAGGATAAATGCTATGACCGCTCCCAGTATGACTATGATAAGCGGCTCCACCATGGAGGTGAGGGCGGCTATCTTCTGGTTCGCGTTGTTTTCGTAATACTCGGAGACGCTCGACAGCATCTCTTCCAGGTTCCCGCTCGATTCGCCGACGGAGACCATATCTGCTATATACGGCGGAAAGATAGGGGTCTCCCGCAGCGCAATCGAGAGGTCCGCCCCGCGCTCGACCATCCTGGACATGTTCATGACCGCCTCAGCCACGATGGTGTTCTTCATCGTCGAGCTGACTACGACGAGGGACTGGAGCATATGGACCCCGCTTTTCAGCAGGGTCCCCAGGATCTTGGCGAACCTGCCGACCAGGACCATCTGGTAAAGGCTGCCGAACATGGGGAACCGCAGGGTCAGGCTGTCCCAGAACTGCCTGCCTTTCGGGTTCTTCTTGATCCACCGGGTGAACGCGAAGATGGCGAGCCCGAGAGAAATGACGAAGATAAAGAGGTAGCTGTTGACGAAATTCGTTATAGCCATCAGGACCTGCGTGGGCAGCGGCAACTGCTGGTTCATGCGGTCGAATATCTTGGTGACCATCGGCACTACGTAGCCGATCAAAAAGAGGAGCACCCCCGCGCCGACGCAGCACATGACGGCGGGATAGACGAGGGCCGCCTTGATCTTCCCCATCACCACCGCGCGGCTCTCCAGGAGGTCGGCCTGGTACTTCAGGATCGAGTCGAGGGCGCCCGTCTTCTCGCCCGCCGCCACCGAGTAAATGAATAAGGTATCGAAGATCTCCGGGTAGGCCTTGAGGGCCTCCGAAAGGGAGGCGCCGCCTTTCACCTCGTCGCGCAGGTAGCCGACGATCTCCTTTTCCTTGTCCCCTTCGAGCTGGTTCGTGATGATGGTGAGGGCCTGGAAAAGGGGGACGCCGCCCTTCAGGAGGGAGGCAAGCTGGCGCGCAAGCTGCACGGGGAGCTTCTGCTTGATGCCGAAGGAGAAGAGGAAGCGCTTCTTCTTCCCCTGGGCCGTGGATACCTCCTTGAGCGATACGAGGTATAGCCCCCTGTTCTTTATCTCGTTCTTCGCGGTAGACTCGATGTCGGCCTCTATGCGGCCGTGCTCGAGCTTCCCGTTCTTATCGACTGCGGAGTACCTAAAATTCATTCCATCCCTTGACAAAAACTCTATTATGCTCCCTTTCGTTCCCGCGTTTTTCGCATCCGACTATCATACTTGGAGCCTTGGCGGGCCTTACCACAGCAACTATTGGGGCTCAGCGCCCCCTCCACGAGCCTTGCTCGTGGAGCCTCCCCCCTCACGAAAGGCACTCAACCTTCCTGCTTGCCTTCCTCCTACTCTATCGTAACCCGGACGATCTCGGCGATCGTCGTGTCGCCTGCAAGCGCCCTGTTGGCGCCGTCCTGGCGCAGGTTAATCATCCCGTTGCGTATCGCCTCCGCCTTTATGTCCTCGGAGGATGCCTTCTCCTGGACCATCTGCCTTATCTTGCTGTTGAGGGTCAAAAGCTCGAAGACGCCGATCCTGCCTAGGTAGCCGGTGCCCAGGCATTCGGGGCAGCCCGCCCCCTTGTAAACGGGACGGCCGGCGCCCCCGTACTCCTCAAGTATGCCGTTCTCGAACTCCGTAGGCTCGTAGACCTCCTTGCAGTGGGGGCAAATCCTCCGGACAAGGCGCTGGGCGAGGATGGCGGTGATGGAAGAGGTGAGCAGGTAAGGCTCGATGCCCATATCGACGAGCCTCGTAAGGGCGCTCGGTGAATCGTTCGTGTGGAGAGTCGAAAAGACGAGGTGGCCGGTGAGGGCCGCCTGTATAGCGATCCTTGCCGTTTCTTCGTCCCTTATCTCGCCTACCATGATAACGTCTGGATCCTGCCGCAGGAACGACCGGAGGGCTTTTGCAAAATCGAGCTGAATCTTCGGGTTGACCTGTATCTGGCCGATGCCCTGGAGAATATACTCCACCGGGTCTTCCACGGTCAAGATATTCTTTTCCGGCGTATTGATGTAGCGGAGGACCGCATAAAGGGTCGTCGTCTTCCCGCTTCCCGTGGGGCCTGTGACGAGGAAGACGCCCTGGGGTCTCGTGATGAGGGAGATAATCCTTTTTTGCAGGTCGGCGGTCATGCCCATCGAGTCGAGGCCGATGAGGGCCGCCCCCTTGTCGAGGAGGCGCATGACCACCTGCTCCCCATAAGCGGACGGTATGATCGAGACGCGGACGTCGATGTCCTTCTCGTTGACCCGCACCTTGATCCTTCCGTCCTGGGGGAGTCTCTTCTCCGCCACGTCGAGGCCCGCCATGACCTTGATCCTCGACACGATGGCGTTCTGCGCCCGCTTCGGCGGCTTGTACGTGTCGTAGAGGAGGCCGTCGATCCTGTAGCGCACCCGCAGCTCCATCTCTAAAGGCTGGATGTGTATGTCGCTCGCCCTGTCCTTCGCAGCGATGGAAAAGAGGAGGTTGACCAGCTTGATGATGGGCGGCTCGTTCGCCGCGTCGTCGAGCAGGTCGTGGCCGCTCGGTATCTCCTGGGCGATCTCCGTCAGCGCCGTCTCGCCCAAGTCCTCGACGACGCCTATCACGACCTCCCTTCCCTGCTCCTCCCTGAAAACGTTCAGGAATTCCTGGAACTGCGCCTTCGAGACGTGCCTCTTCTCGACGACCATGTTGGAGAAGATGCTGAGCACGTCGGAGCGCGAGCCCTCCTCGCCGTCGCAGACCGCAACGACGAGGGTAGGGGGGTCGTCCTTGACGCCCAGGGGCACGACCCCGTTCTTATGGAAGAACGAATGGTGTATCCTGGCGATGCGGTTGGGGACCGGCGCCAGCTCCTCTTCACGCGATGCCAGTGATTCCATTACTTCTTTCCTTGAGGCATTTTTCCGGGCGATAGCAGCTTCTCCTGCTGCGCCTTCTTCTCATCGCTTATCTTTGAGAGCGTCGCGGCGTCGTAGACGATCCTCGGCGTCAGAAAGATGAGGAGGTTCGTCTTTTGGTCGCTCTTGGCGCTGTACTGGAAGAGCCTTCCGAGAATGGGGATCGAGCTGAGGAGCGGCACCCCCTGCTCCGTATCGGAAAGCGTATCCTGGATAATGCCGCTTATGACGATCGTCTGGGCGTCCCTGACGCCGACCGTCGTCTTCGTCGACCGCTTGGTAGTCGTAGGCGCCGGCTGCTGGCCGGTGCCGACGGTCGCCAGCGTGCTCGTGATCTGCGTGACCTCGGTGAAGATGTTCAGGTAGACAAGGCCGTCCTTGTTGATGTAAGGCTTCACCTTGAGCTTGACTCCCACGTCGCGGTAGTCGAAATTGGTGATCGGGTTGCCCGCGGAGTCGAGCCTTACGCTCGTGGTGTAAGGCACGTTGGAGCCTACGAGCACTTCCGCCTCCTCGTTGTTAAGCGTCAAAAGCTGGGGGGTGGCGAGGACGTTCGTCTTCACGTCCGCGGCGAGGGCCTGCACGAAAGACTGGACGCTCGGAAACGACACGCCACCGAAGTTGATCGTGCTTCCCACCACGCCTATGTTGAGCCCCGACTTGAGCGCTCCGAGGGCGGTCGCCGGCTGGTTGGCCGCTATGCCCGCAGCGAGGGGGACCAATGCGCCGCCCGTGGCTGAGCTTGTGCTTATGATGTTGCCGCCGATGATCTTCGAGCCGTTGGCGCCGCCGCCCAGCATCCACTCGACGCCCAGGGTCTGCGTCTTCTGAAGGGAGAGCTCGATGATCGCCGCCTCCACGAGCACCTGGGGCTTGTACATGTCGATCTCGTCCACGATGCGCCTTATCTCCTTTATGTCTTCAGGGGGGGCGCTGATGAGCAGCGAGTTCGACGGGGCATAGGCGGTGATGAAGATTTTGTCCCTGGGCGTAGCCGCCTTCTTTCCTTCCGCGAGAAGGGTCTGGAGGGATTTCGCCAGGTCCGCCGCGTTCGTATGCTGCACGTTGTAAATCTCGATCCCTGAAAGCTGCCTGGAGACTGGGACATCGACCTCGTCTATGACGGTCCTGAGCCTCTGGAGGTTCGCCGACGTATCGATCATGATGAGGGAGTTAGCAGAGGCCACGCTGACAAGGTAGGCGTCCCTCGACATGAGCGGCCTCAGCACCCCCACCATCGTATTCGAGTCCAGGTAGTGGAGGGGATAGACGAGGGTCGTTATCCTTTCTTCCGGGGAAAGGGCCATGAACTTCGCCCGGTCGAGGGTTTCCACAGCCATGCCCTTCGCGTCCGCGGCACGCACTATCTTGTTGGCTTCCGGTGTCGCCATGGTCGTGAATCCGAAGTAGTTGAGGACGCTCTCGAATACCCTGAAGACCTCTTCCTTCGTAAGGCTCTTCGGGGAGAGGACCGTCACCTTGCCTTTGACGACCGCCTCGTCGTATATGAAATTCTTCCCCATGATGCTGCTCACGAACCGGATCAGGTCCCGCAGCTCGATGTTGTCGAACTGCATCTGGACAAGGCTGCCGCCGGATGGAGGCGAGCCGAGGGGCGCGTGGATAGGCCCTCCGTCCGCGGTATGCGGGACACGCGGGGGCGAAAGGGGCGGGGACGCTGCCCCCGGCGTTGCCCCCGGTGGCGGCGCCTGGGCCGCTGCGCCCGCCTGACCGGTAGGGGCCGTTGACGCCTGGGCCGGTGCGGCCGGGGCCGTCTGCTGCGCAACGGACGGCTGGCTTTGGGCGGCAGCGGTCGCGGGTTGCTCGGCGCTTAAAGCCTGGGCTGGGGCGGGCGGCGTATTTTGCTGGTGCGCGGTCTGGGCCGGATGATCGTTCCCGGACGGCTGGGCAGGGGCATCGGGGGCCGCCGCCTGGACGCGCACGACGACGCCCTCAGGCAGCGGCATCGAGGCGCTCCTGTCACCCTGGGCCATGGCGCAGGGTGACAGGGCGAGCAACCCGACAAGGGGGAGCCATAGCGACAGTCCGCCGTTTTTGTGCAGCAAAGAACACCCCTCCCGCTTAGCCTATCTTATCTCATAGCGCAGCGTCTCGGACCTCCCGTTGCGCAGGACCTTTACCTCGAAGTTGGTCGCGTTCTTCAGCGCCTCGTAGACCTGGTTCATATCGCCGGCCGAAGAGAGCTTCCGTCCGTTCACTTCCTGGAGCGTATCGTCAGGAGCGATGCCCATCCTCTGCGCGATGCTCCCCTGATCGACCGCGACGACCTTGACCCCGTCCGCGCCCGGCTTGATCGCTATTGAAGACATAATCACGTTGCCGTCCGCCTTGAGCCGCTCGGCGAGGGATTTGGAGATGCGCGTGACGGACCCTTCCTTCCTTATGTCGTCCTTGCCCGGCTCGACCCTGGCAACCTGCTTCGGCGCGGGCAAGGCGGGGCCGCTCCCTTTCAAGCGCTCGGCAGCGGATGAGAAAAGCCTCAGCACTACGTCGAAGTCTCCTTTCTGGAGGCGCACCGAGTCCTTTCTGATCTCCTTCAGGGCCAGTCCGTTCTCGATGACCTCTCCGATCTCGTAAGTCCAGACTCCCTTCGGTCCTCCCCTGTCGATAATCGCGTAGTTGTCCCGCTTCCTGCCGCTCAGCATCACCCCTTTGAGCGCCATCGTCCTGACTATGCCGGCGAGGGTCTCTTCCTCGATCTCGGCCGCCGTCTTCTGCCTGGGGAGCTCGATCTGGAGCTTCGCCCGGAAGAGGTTCCTCTGCGTGATGGCCTTGTAGTCCGGCCCGGCGGGGGCGGCCGGGGCGCCGGCGTCCTTCATCAGGGCCGCTGTCGCGGCCGTCGGGGGCAGTCCGCCGGGCATCCTCAGGAAAGAAGCGTTTATCATCATGAGCACGACCGCGCCGGCGAAGACGCCTGCGAACGTGGCGATGCCGAGAATGATGGCTTTTTGTCTATCGTACCGCATCGTCTTCCGATAGCCTTTGATTTCTTACGATCTATTTTTCATCTTCCGATTTTCCGGCCTTAACGCCGTTCTCCGTTTGCGCAAATCATCGGATGAAACAACTGTAGCTGTCGGGTAGCCCTGCTTATGCATATCTGTAGTGCTTATCATCTAGGGTATCACCATCCCCGCCATATTGTCAACGCACACCGGGGCGGCTCCGCGCCCCCGCCGGCCCTGCTGCGGCCGGCTGCTGCCCTCCCTGCGCCGTCCCCGCTGCGGCAGCCTGCTGCGGCCCTTCCGCCGGTTTTGGCGCCTCCTGTGGGGCAATGACCACTACGCGCGCCTTCCGGCTGCCGCTTATCGTGATGAGGCCTTTCCCCTTCAGGGGGAAGATCTGGGAGAGCGCCTCGTAAGAGAGCTTCATGTCGATAGTCTGGTCCGTATCCCCTGATTCCACGAGCCCTGACCCCGTGAGGGAGACCAGGTCGCTCTTGAGGGCCAGCTTCACGACGTTGATGCTTGGCCCGTCTATCTTCCCCTCGATGGCGATCTCCTGATAGGGGATGATGAGGCGCGGCATGTTGTTGAACTGGAGGTCCTTCACCTGGCCGCCTTTCAGGTTGAGGTGGAACGTGCCCGCCCGCTTGTCGGGTCTCCCCGGCGGCGTCTTCTCCCTTATGAAGCCGTCGAGGGTCCCTGTCATCCCCCTGAGCCAGGGGAGGACGCCTTCGGGAAACTGCGCCAGGTTGACGTGGTCGAAGGTAAGGGACATGTCGGGGCTCGACGCGCCCATCAGCGGCGAGCCGTGGAGGACGCACCTCAGGACGCCGCCGTAAAGGGACGCCTTCGAGTGGATCGTCAGCTTCCCGGTCAGGAGCGAGACGGGGTTCCAGAAGATGTCTACATTCGACAGCTCGAAGGGCACGGTCTGTCCCCCGGAGGCATCCGGCTTCAGCAGGACCCTCGACGCCCCGACGCCCATCAGCTTCGTCGTCACGCCTTCCATGGAGACCGTAACCCTCCAGGCGCCCAGCACGTTTTGCAGGGCGAGCTTCAGCGCCTTCTGGTAAGGGAAGAAGAGGTAGACCGTGAGGGCCGCGACGAAGACGGCCCACCCCAGGGCGCAGGCGTAGAAGATGAGGTCCTTTCGCTTAGCCACTTGAGCGCTTCTCCATTACGGTGGCCTGCACGTCCAGCGCCCCGGTGTTGGCAGAGGACAGGGAAAGGCGCAGCCTGCCCACGTAAAAGCCAAAGCCTTCCGCGTTCTTGACGAAGGATATTATCTCGCCGAGGGGCGCATTGGTCACCTTTATCTCCACGGCCTGCTGCGCGCCCTTTTCCCCCTTCTCGGCCACCGGATGAAGGGTGGAGAGGGCGCCCCCGGTGAAGCTCTTGCCGACCAGCTCCTCGACCGAGGCAAGCGTCACGGGGCGCTTTTCTACGCGCCCGGCGCCCGCCTTCTCCGCCGCGTGCTTCTTGGCTTCGTATATGTCCCTGAGCTGGAGGATTTCTGCGTAATCCTTCTGTCTCGACTCTATCTTCCTCTCCAAAAGAAAGGTGTCCTCCCTCGTGAAATAGGCGAGGAACGCGCAGATGGCGAAAATGCCTAGGAAAGCGATCACATAGATGTTTTGCGGCACGGTCCGCAGCCTCTCCGGGATGTTCATAGCTTACCCCTGATCTTGAATTTTACCTCCCTGCCCGCCGCCAGGTCGAGGTTCTGCATCTCCACCTGCGATACCCCGTGCATATGCTCCAGGGCCGCCTTGATCTTTTCAATAGAGGCGAAGGAGACGGTCGTCCCCGACATGGTGAACTCCTTTTCGTCGGAGGCGAACTCGCTCACCTTGACGTCGATGTCGGGCCCTATGCCGGCACTGATCTCGTTGAGGACGGCTAGGGGGTTTGCCCCGACGGCTATGGCGCCCGGGTTTTTGTCGAGGAGCCTTATCTTTTCGCGGAACATCTTGACGGGCTCCCTTACAGGCGGCGATTTCGGGAAGGAGAGCCTGTAAAGCCGGTTTTGCTCGGCTACGAGGTATTCATATGCGCTCTCCTTGAAGTAATGGTCGAGCGAGAAGAGTACCGCCATGATAATGCCGGCGCAGGCGAGGGCGGCGGAGCCGTATAAGGCCGTCTTCGTGAAGAGGAAGAGACCGGCGCTGTGCCTCTCGCCCGTCAGGTTGAGCCTGCCCTTGGGCGCGATGGAGAGGAGCGCCGTGCCGACGGCCGGCCAGAGCCAGTCTTCGGCGGCCTCGTTCATGAGGACCTTTCGCAGGGATGGCATCTCGACGTGGATGTGGAACTTCACCTCCAGGTGCTGCTTAATCTGCTGCGCGTCCCCGGAGTCGCTCACCAGGAAGTACGCGCGGGGGCTGAGCGTCTTGTCCGCCGCGATCTCGCTTATGGCCTCGTCCAGCGCGTCTGACTGGGGCGTATGGAAGAACTGCCTAAGATAGCAAAGCCCGTCGCCCTTGAAGCCCATCACGATCATCGTGGTCCCGTTCTGATGGAGGAAGACGAAGTCCCCGAGGTAGATCACGTTTAGCCACCTCAGGGCATGGAGGACCGCGACTGCCTGCATCGTGGTGATGCGGAGGCGCTTGTCTTCCGCGATGCCCTCCGTAAGCGCCTTGGGGACAGCAGCCGCAAGGACGCTGCCTTTCACCGTCTCCACGAAGTCGATTGCCAGGTCATCGACGGAGACGGGCAGCCTCTCCTCCAGCTCCCCACCTACGACGAGCTTTATCCTGCGCTTGTCCGAGAAGGGGAAGGTCAGCATGAACAGATACCCCGACCCGTTATCGACGGCCATGCCGTAGCCGTCGTCGGCGAATTCCGCCCTCAGCTCCGACAGGTCGTCCTTCTCTATTATCCTCAAGTCGGCTATCTTCCCCTCGCGGGCCGAGAGCGCTACCCCGCACCAGCCGCCGTTTCGCGGAATTATAGCCGCTCCTCTTTTCCTCAATATTCCCTCCACGAGATTGTTGTCACCGTCGAGGAGTCTCTCTTCAGAAGGGCCTCGACGTTTTTTACGACCCTGCCGATAGTATACCTGCTGTGGACGGTAAAGTAAGCCGAATTGACTTTGACGAGGGGCATCATGCTTGGCGCCTGGGTCTGGCTTATCTTTACGGCCGCCGTGACGTCGTTGATGGTCTTCAGGTCGTGCTCGTCCCTGTAGCGGGCCAGGTCCTGCACGTCCCCGTCGGGGATGGGCTGGGGCAGGCCGGCCGTCTGCGTCTCCAGCACGCTCTGGAGGACCAGAAGCGGCGCGGTGTTGGCGTTCACCTTGCCGTCCGTAGGGGCGATCGTCAGGTAGCTTTTCAGGTTCTTGTCGATCAGCAGATCTTTATCGAAACCTTTGACGAGGGAGAGCTCGTCTAAAGAATCGAGGGGGCCGTTCTTGCAGCGGTAACCCCTCTCCCTGTAATAATCATCCTCGGCGCCCTCGCTCCCCGTCACCCCGTTGTTCGAGTCGAGCCAGTCGATCAGGGCATCGACGACCTCCGGCCTGCCGCCGAGCCGGGTGATGAGCGCCCTCAGGCGCGCGTTGAGGTCCTGGTTCACCTGGTCGTTGACGACCTTGCCTGCCGTCGATTGCGCAGCCGTGCCCGAGGCCGCGGAGCCGGCCGCTGTCTGCGTCTGGCCCGCGCTGTCCTTGACGACCCCCACGAGGTTGTTGATCGGGATCTTTGCGTCCTCGTCGGTGATCGTCACGTTGAGCACGCCGCTCCCGAGCGCCAGGCTGGGGAAGGCGGCCGCCCACTTGTCTCTCTTCGAGTCGTAGCTCGGGTCGTCCTGTTTCAGTATGCCTATCGCCCCTTCCACCCCCGACCGCGCCATGAGGGTCGCCTGGACGGAATTCCTGAAATTCTCCGCCTGTATCAGGTTGAGCTGCACCTTGGCGTTAAAGGCCAGGATGAGCGGGAAAAGCACCGCTATCACGAGGAGTACGGTAATGAGTATGAAGCCTTCGTTACTGGATCGCACTCTGGATGGCCTCCTCCGCCACGAACCGCCTGCTCGTCCCCTTCGTGTCCGCCACATCGATGGTGATCCTGATCTGCTTTGGCAGCGCCCCGCCTGCGCCCGAATCCCAGGTAGGCAGCCAGGTCGTGCCGTTGTAAAACTCGGTGACGAAGCCCGTGACGATCCGCGATATCTCTAGAACCTTCGGGGGATTGTCAACCGGCGGCTTGTCGATAAGGTCGATCAGGTCCGTCGATTCCTTCCTCACCATCACCTTCTCGCCGTTGCCTACGAGGACAACGCTGTATTCGACCCTCCTCAGCCTCAACGGGTCCGTTGCCGACAGGGCGTTCGTCACGAACTCCAGGTCGCCGAATTGGCGCCCGTCGATCTCGACGTTCTTTGCGATGAAGGGGTAATTGGCCGTGCTCATGGCCCGTATGTCGTGCTTCAGGAGCTCCATCAGGGCCCTGCCCGTATCCAGGGCGTCCTGGCCCTCCGTAGCAACGACTATCGACCGGTTTATGGAAAAGTAAGTCGTGTAGAGTATCGTCAGCAGAAGGGCGGACAGGGCGACGGCGAGAAGGAGCTCCACCAGCGTGAAGCCCGTCCCGGCGCTTCGATTCGGGCGAGGAAATCCAGCTTCCGAGCCGGCTGTTCTCAAAGCCTGGAGCCCTCTCTTTCCGCGGTCCCCGGACGGGTCTTTGGGGCTGGTATTGTGCTTTTTCTTCATTATACCACAGACTCGAAAGTTTTTTACTTTATTTCTCCCAGCTCGACGCGGTCGCCCAGCTTAACGCGGTGTCTCCCCGCGAAGTCCTCGTTGACCTCGACTGCGCAGCGCGCAGGGGCGCGCGAGGTATAGACGGGGCAGGCGGCCGCCTCTTCCGAGCGGCACGGCTCCATGTGCTGCATGTCCACGATCTTCAGCGTATCGTCGAGGAAGATGATCGTAAGGGGTATGAGCGTATGGTACATCCAGAAACTGAGCCGCGAGGTCTTCTCGTAACAGAATATCATGGCCTCCGAGTCGCCCAGGGATTTCCGGTACATGAGGCCCCTTTTTCTCGCTTCCGGCGTATCAGCCCTTTCCGCGAGGACGGAAAACCCGGACGGCAAAAAAGTGATCCGCTGCCTGTGGGAAGGGCCGGCCGCAAAGAGGAAGGCCGACAGGCAAAGGAGCGCGCCCGCTGCGAGGAGCGCGCCCGCTGCGAGGAGCGCCCCCGCTGCGAGGAGCGCCCCGCGCGGGGCCGATAGTGCTTTCCCGACCTGTCTTTTTTCTGCCATTACGCCTCCGCCCTGTCGTTCTTTATGAGGAGGGCAAAGAGGACCGAGACGACAAGACGGCCTATCGCCGAGATCCAGCAGAGTCCCCTCAAGGTTATCACGCCGACAAGTATACCACCAAGAACCGGTCCCACGAAAGATGCGACGGCCACGGCCGACTGGCTCCCACTCTGCCTGAATATCTGTAACGCGAGCGGTTCTCATGATGTTCTCTCCTCGTTGTGCCGCCCGGTGCGCGACGGGGCTAATATAGCCGCTGCTGAAAAACAAAGTCAAGAAGCAATAATCCTTCACTCCCGTTTTTCTTCTCCCTTTTCTTGATTTTGGCGGGGTCGGGCACTATGTTTAAGGAAATGGGCAGCACCCCTTGAGGTGGCTGCGCACGTTGCTTGCGGCGCGATCCGGGGTCTTTATGAGGCACGCGGATGGAGGCGCGGAAATGGAGGCAGACGCGGGCCTCTATCGTATCCTCTGCACGAGCATATCGATTTTCGATTCGGCCATCACCCTTCTGGGCGACCCCCCGCCCGAGGGCGTGACGATGCCGGGTTCGGCGCATATCGCTTGCATCAGGGCTATGCTGGGCAGCCTGGGTATCGGCGGCAAAAACCTTTTTTCATAGTTTTTGAGCGCCTCGACGGCGTGTCTCCCTGTGCGAGACGCAGTCTCCTGCGGTGAGACACATCTTGTGCTGCAAGACAAGAGAGTCCCATAAACGGGACGCCCCTTCCGGCTCACGGGCCTCTCGCGGAAACCCGTTTCCGCCCAGGGACTTACAATACGGCGTGCGGCCAAAGCGCTGTCTTTTGGCATACTTCTTGAAGACGCGAAACTTATAGAGGCACAAATGGAAAGAGACGGACGATGACGGTGCTCTTCTATTCGACGGGCGAAGCGGGCGAGCGGCTCCAGAAGGTCATCCGGGACTTGGTGCCGAAGGACAAGCTGGAGGTCTACACGAGCCTGGAAGGCTTCTCGGACAGACTGAGGAAGCCGATGGACGACATCCCAGTCGCCGTGATCCTTGCCGCCAGCGAGAACGATCTTCTCACCATCCTTTCCATCAGCCACCTGCTGTACGATGTTCGCTTCATACTGGTCCTCCCTGACAGAGAAGATCCCACGGTTGCGATCGGCCACAGCTTGAGACCGCGTTTCCTGAGTTACACGGACAGCGATTTCAGAGAAGTTACGGCTGTGCTTGGCAAGATGATCGGCGGGTCTTACTACCAGAGGAAGGCAAGGGAGTCCGCCGGCGCCCGGGCGTATGCAGGCGCCCATGCGATGGGACACCAGCCGTATTACAAGAAATTCGCGTTATAAGAGGGCACGGACAGGACAACTGAATGCATATGCAAAGAGGCCCGTGCGGGGCAGCTTACCTGCCCGGCGGGAAGGGCCAGGGGGCCGCCAAAAGGCCGGCCCGAAGCCCATAGACATGAAAGGCGTGATGAGGAGGGCCGTTGCTGTAGCCGCGGGACGCGCGGCCGCCCGGTCGAAGGGTGCTGCACGTCTGGCGGAAGCTGCCCCGAACGTTGCAGTGCGGGAATGAAAAACCCGGCTTAAGGCGAAAGCCGTCTGAAGATTGCCCTTCGGGGCTCAGTACTTCCCGTAGCCCCGGTTTTGCCTCGGCTTCTGGGGCCTGGCCTCTTCGATCCTCAAGGCCCTGCCTTTGAAATCGGTGCCGTTGAGCTCCTTCTTTGCCTTCTCCGCGTCCTCGGCACTGGCCATCTCGATGAAGCCGAAACCTTTGCCCTCGATCACGTTGGCCTGCTTTACCTCGCCGTATTGCGAGAAGAGCTCCTTAAGCTGCTCGTTCGTCACCGCGTAGCTCAGATTGCCGACATACAGTTTAGCGCCGTCCATGCTCGTGTCCCCCTGTATTCTCCTTTTTGGTTGTTTGTTGGCCGATCATGCGGGTCCGGTCTCGCAGTACGTGAGGGCATTGGTCGGTCCGGGAAAGATTCGTAGCCGCGCATATTCTATATATCAAGTGTAAGCATCGGCTTTCGCAATATCAAGGTCAAGGGCGCCTCAAGAAGGGCCGTCCGTCGGCGCGTTATTGTGCTTGACGCCCGGTCATTATTTTTCTATATTACAAGGGGAGATAGGAATGGGGCCTAAGGACTATCTGTACGATCTGTTCGTGCACGATCTGACCGGTCCTCTCTCTGTCGTCGCGGTGACGGCCGAGGGCCTCCTCAAGAAGGGAGACCGGGGCGACCTTTCGGAGGGACAGAGGTCGTCCCTTGAGCGCATAGCGCGGAACGTGAAAAAGGCGCAGCGCCTTCTGAAGGAGATCCTGGACGTGGCCCGCTCGGAAGAGCACCTGTTCAAGGCAGACCAGTTTTATGCCGAGAAAGTGGCGAAAGAAGCGCTCGTCAACGTGATGGACGTAGCTATCGCAGGCGCCGGCGAGAGGCTCGAAAGGCTGGAAAACAGGGAAGAGGTCAGGAGCTTCCTTGGTGAGAACGGCATCTCCATGGAGGTCAGCGGGCGGTATGCGGCATCGCCCTTCCATCACGACAGTAGGAAAGTCCAGCTTATCTTACAAAACCTCATGAGCAACGCGATGAAGTACCGCAGGAAAAGGATGGACGTTGCGATAAACGGGGAAAGCGATCTGGTGATCCTTGTTTCCGATGACGGGTGCGGCATACCGGAGGGGGATCAGGAGGTAGTCTACAAGCGGTTCATGCGGCTGACGCAAGACGACTACCAGCCCCAGGGCCTGGGCCTCGGGCTGTTCTGCGTCAAGGCCCTTCTTGAGACCATGCAGGGGGAGATCGCCGTGAAAAGCAGCACGGGCTGCGGCACGACCTTCACCGTGAAGATACCCCCGCTGGCATGCTGAAAAGGAGAAAACATGGCGAGTATTCTGGACAACAGGCTGATCCTGGCGGTTGACGATGAGCCGGATGTCCTGGCCGTCCTCGAAGAAGAGGTCTGTCAGGCGTGCACGGGCTGCAAGTTCGACAAGGCTACGACCTACGAACAGGCGGCGGAGCTGCTGCGGAAGAAGTCTTATGATGTAGTAATCCTCGACATCATGGGCGTCCGGGGCTTCGACCTCCTCGAGATCGCGGTGAGCAGGCATTTCAGGGTCGCCATGCTGACCGCCCACGCGCTCTCCCCGGAGGCGCTGAAGAAATCCCACGATATGGGCGCTAACGCGTACCTGCCGAAGGACAAGCTCGGAGAGATAGTCCCCTTCCTGGAGGACATGCTCAAGTACGAGCGGAAGGCGGGGTGGAAGCGCCTGCTGGAGAAGCTGGAGTCGTACTTCGACACCGCGTTCGAGCCCGGCTGGAAAGACCGGTCGGGTCTCAGCTACTGGTAAGCCAAAAAGCCGCCCGAAAAAGATCGAGTTTTTTCCGTGCGGCCCTGGGAAGGGGGCCGCACGGAAAACGTCCCTTCCTCCCGTATAAAGCGTCTTATAATTGCATAGCCGCACCCCCTTGACGGAAGTCGTACAGACAATCGCCCTTAAGTCCGTGCCTGCCCGCGCTGATTTTCCTCTTCAGACTGCTTGCAATCCGCGGGGCGATATTCTTAAATACGGTGGGAACCTGCGAATGAACCTATTCGCTTACGGCACGCTTATCGACCCTGAGATCATACGCCGGGCCGCGGGCGAGCTGCCGCTCTGCCGGTGGGCCACCCTCGAAGGCTACGAGCGCAAGGCCATGAGGGGCAAGACTTACCCGGGCCTGAGAAAGAAGAAGGGCGCTTCTGTGCGGGGCGTCCTGTATTTCGATCTCTCTGCCGGCGCATGGGACAGGCTCGACCTGTTCGAGGGGGAGATGTACGTGCGGGAAGAAGTCGCAGTCTGCCTCGATAACGGGCCGACGGCGCCCGCATGGGTCTACGTCACCGCCCCCGCCTTCCTTGGCGAGCTGAGCAGCGAGGGATGGGAGTACGAGGAATTCAGGCGAAGAGGCAAGGACGACTTCGAGGAGCTTTACGAAGGCTTCGACAGGTAAGCAGCCTCTGTAAACGGTACCACAACCGCGTCGGGGGTCCATGGTGTGGAATATTAAGACGTCGGTTATATCATCAGACTCTTATGATGCGGTTGTATGGAAGGATTCAGCCGACGCGGACGTGCTTGCGCACCCACTCCGGCACGGCGCCGAGCTTGTAATAGAAGCCCATAGTATGGAAGCAGGTTGACGAACAGAGAGACCTGCACCTGGCCTTCAGCTCGGCAAGCTCCGCCTGGTCGAACCGGGGATGGCCGATCCGGCCCCAGTCGTGCTCGTAGCAGATCATGTCGAAGCACGGTGAGAGCGTGCCGTCCGTGCGGATGAGCGCCCCGTTGTGCCCTGCCCGGCAGTCCCAGGCCGCGATCTCCCCCCGCATCCGGCCCTTGAACGTCCGGAGGTGCTCGATGGAGTTGACCATGGGCCATCCCTCACGGTGCTTCTCGACAAGCCAGTCGAGGAGGGCGTCCGTCTCTTCGAACTTGTCCGGCGTGATGGAGAGCATCTCCTCGTCGTGCTTGTAATGCTCCGTATTGACGAATGCATGGGGCGGCTCGTTCAGGTGGTAGTCCGTGCCGATGCCGTTCTGATGGGCGATCTCCGTGAGTAGCCTGACGTCCTTAAGGTTGCTGCCGCAGATGTTGATGTTGAAGAAGATCAGGTAGCCGTACTTTTCCTGCTGCTCCACGAGGTAGCGGAACTGCGGCTCGATGGCGAGGAGCGCCTTGGGCAGGCCCTTGCGCGGCGCTATGGCGTCGACCGCGAGGTTGATCGCTGCAACGCCCGCCCGACCCACCTCGTCTATGAAGGACCTGTCCATCAGGTAGCCGTTTGTCGGCAGGTACATGAAAAAGCCGTTCTTCGCGCCGTAGCGTATGACGTCGATGACGAAGTCCTTGCGCAGGAGCGGCTCTCCACCCATGAGGGGCACCACGCGGCAGCCGATGGACTTGAGCCAGTCGATGGCGCCCATCGCCGTGTCCAGGCTCATGCTGTCCCTGCGGTTGTCGTACTGGTGGCAGTAAAAGCAGTCTATGTTGCATCTCCATTCCGTGAACAGGTAGCAGAGGACCGGCCGGAATTCATCCGCCCGCATCCTGGACAGGAGGTAGGGCAAAACCCAGACACGCAGGGCACGTGCGCCGTTTCGAACCTTGTAACCGAAGCCGTCGATCATGCAAACGTCTCCGCAGGTAATCGAACCGTACTCTTTATCTTGTAATACATCGCCGCCCGTTCGTCAATCGATTTTCATATTTACAGTTGACAGTGAACACAGCCGGCCGCAGATTCCTACTACCCCATGTCGCACATCCGGTCGTTCTCATACGCCCCGCCGTTCTTGTCTATCACCACATATACGCGGGCAGGCGGCCCGCTGTCGGCAGCATGGGGGACGCGGTGGGCCTTGACGACTTCGAAAGGCAGATGCGGGCCCTGCGGGAGCGCCGTTTCAACGCGTTCGAAAAAAAGCCTTCCGCGCCCCCTTTGCAGGGCGCGGAAGGCTTTTATATTGCGCGCCGTCCGTATCGACGCGCTTGCTTTCCGCTATGCTGTCTCCCGCGCTCCCCGCCTGTGGGTAAACGCGTCGACTGCGTCCATATAGGCGTCGAGGGCCCGCTCCATCAGGTCGTTGTGGCCTGCGCCGGGGATGGGCAGGAAGCGCTTGTCGGGGGCGCCTGAAAGGGCGTAAAGCGCCTGCGCCTCCGTAAAGGGTATGATCTCGTCGTTCTCCCCGTGGATGATGAGGGTGGGGACGGTGACCTCGTTGATCTTTACGTCACTGCCGAAGCCGACCTCGCCGGCTGCGTCTGCGAAAAGGTGGGACACCCCCAGCCTCCTGAGCTGGTTCCGGGTGCTCGCAAACCCGCTCTCCACGATCAGCCCTTCGAGCTGAGGCCCGTAGCGGAAAGCGACCTCGATGGCGGGGGCGCTCCCCAGGGAGCGGCCCATCACGAAGAGGCCGCCGCTGAACCCGCGCGCCTTCAGCATCTCCGTAAACCCGTTGAAGATCGGGTGGGCGTCGCGGATAATGGCGCTGCACGTCGGCGTCCCGTCGCTGAAGCCGTATCCGCGATAATCGGCCACAAAGAGGCTGATGTCCCGCTCCTGGTAAAAATGGGCGATGTAGTCGTAATCGGGGGCGATCTCACCGTTGCCGTGGAAGAAAAGGACGGCCGGCCCCTGCGCTGCGGCGGGGTAAAACCGGCAGCCTATGGAAATAGCGGGGGCGACCTCGATCCTGTGGTTGACGCCGTAAGCGGGCGTCAGTTCTTCCACGAAGGCCCGTCGCGGGAAAAAGAGGCGCATAAGGATTTCTGGGCGGTCCATCGTCTCCGGGCCGCTCGGCCGCTCGGTCACACATGTTGCATATCACATCACTCACAGAAAGGTCAACTTGTGGAGCCGACCTCCTGGCGGCCTCGATATTCATGCATTGCATACAAACAAAGACTTGATCCCGGCTCGCCAAGGCATTATACTCATTGACCATGAACGGAAACTCTCACCTTGTCGCCGCCATTGCCGTTGTCTTGATGCTCGTTACCCCTGCCTTGGCGCCTCCGGCCTTTGCAGCGGATCCGGCGATTCTCCTCACCTTCGAGTCCGATGAGGTGGGCAAGCCGCCGCAAGGTTGGATTTCCAAGGGTGGGGACCCGGCGAAGGTTTACTCCGTGCGCGCGGAAGAAGGCAAAAGGTACGTCCGGGCATCGAGTGAGCGCTCGGTGGTGGCGTTAGGCTACGAAAAGGCGTGGCCCCTCAAGGATTTCCCCATACTCCAATGGCAGTGGCGGGCCGTTGTCTTTCCCGAGAACACGGACGAGCGGAAGAAGGGCGGCGCGGACAGCGTGCTCGGCATTTACACCGTATTCGGCCATTGGCCTTTCATGAAAACCATCAAGTACATATGGAGCGACACCATACCGGAAGGAGAGACCTTCGACTCTCCCCACGCGTTCCATACGAAGATAATAGTCGTCCGCAGCGGCAGGGACCGCGCAGGCGAATGGATCACCGAAAGGCGGGACGTCCTTGCCGATTATGCGCGGTTTTTCAAAGAGAAGAGGCCCCCTGTAGCGCGGGGGATCGCCATCATGACCGACTCGGACAGTACCCGCACCCGCGCCGTCGGCGACTACGCGGATATCAGGACACTAGAGCGGTAGGCAAACGGGTCTCACAACTACGACGGCGTAAGCGGGGAAGGCTGAAAAAGCTAAACCAATGCTTTTTGCGGCTGGACTCGCGCCTCTGGCCGACCACCCGCATGCACGCTGGCACCTTTTCAGTACGCCTTTTACCGTGCGGGTGCCCGCAAACCTACTTTGAACTGATAGGGTTGGGTCTCCGGCCGACACGTCTCACAGTGCATCCACACCTCCCGATTCCTGGAGGCGCTCCCCGGGCTCGCCAACGCACACTTTCATAGTAAGATCGAGTCTTCATACCCGTATTCTAGCTCACTGTAAGCCGAGGCCCGCCCCAGGCCGCGACCGCCGCTAACGGAATAAAGAGCATAATGGAAAGCGGCGGTAAGAGCGGGCTGTACTATATCAATATGCGGGATGTTGGGGCGTAGATTTTATTCCAGGGAACCAGGGATATGCCGGACAGGAAAGCGGCTGCGTATGAGGATGCAGAGGCGGTGGCGCGCGAGGCTTGGGACGCGGAGGCGTACTTTTTTGTACGTCGCACCGTCACGAACCGAAGCGCAACGCGGCCTTAGCTTTGCATGAGGGGGGAGGCTCCATCCGGCTTTGCCGGTGGAGGGGGCGCTGAGCCCCAATACTGCGCGCCTCAGACGCAGCCGCTAGTATAATCACTTCTTTAGGGCGGCGGCGCGGTTTTGGATATACGCGCTTCGCACGGCCACGTACGGGTCTATCGCCGAGTTCTTGAGCGCTTCGTAGTCTCCTATGTGGAAGCTGACGTAGTTCACCTTGTCGTGTGTCTTCAGGGGGATGGAGTACTCCCACGGCAGCCAGAAGATCGGGTCGGCCGCGAAATCGCCCAGCAGGCCGACGCTGTCCCTGGCCGTGGACGGCCCGAGGATAGGCCATACGAGGTAGAAGCCCTGGCCCACGTGGTAGAAGCCGAGGGTGAGGCCGAAGTCCTCTTCGTGCATGCGTATGCCGAAGCATTCAGCCGCGCAGTCGCGGAAGCCCGCCACCCCTACGGTCGAGTTGACGGCGAGGCGCAAAAGCTCGCCGCCCGTGTCCTTCATCTTGAGCTGGAGCAGGTTGTTGAGGATCCGGATGGGGGAGGCGACGTTCCTGTAAAAATTATTGAAGATGACGCGGAGGCCTTCCGGGACGCCCCGCTTGTAGCCCCCGGAGACGGGCTTCAACACCCAGAAATAGAGTCTGTCGTTAAAGGTGAACCAGAACCTGTTCCATTTTTCGAGGGGGTCGGCGATGCGGACTTCCGGCACGGACGCCTTCGAGACCTCATCCTCGGTGACGTTGCCGTACTCACCTTCGGGTTCCGCCGCTGCCTTCCCTTCCGCCCGTCCTTCCGTTTTGCCCGCCTGGGCGAGCATGATGGGTCCTGCGTCCGTCCCGCTCAAGAAGCTGAAGGCAGGCGGGGGGGCGAGGGCTGCCCCTTGTGAGGGCAGCAGGAACAGGATGGAGATGGCCGCAGGCAGCCAAAAGATTTTCATTTAGGGCCTTTGCCTACCGTTTTCCTGAGGGTGTCGAGGAGGGCCGCCGGGTCGCGGTTAACCAGGATCTCCCTGAACTGGCTGCGGTAATTGGCGATCAGGCTCACCCCTTCGATCACTACGTCGTAAACCTTCCACTGGCCGTCCTGGTTTATAAGCCGGAAGACGAGCGCAACGGGGCCTGTCTTCACTTGCAGCTCGCTCTTTACCTCGACGGTGTTTGTGTCGAGGGGCGTCGGCCTGGAGAAGGTCATCTTCTCGCCCGCGTAGGTCATGAGGCGGTCCATGTACGTGTTTTCGAGGAGCTGTTTGTAAAGGGCGACGAACTCCTTGCGCTGGTCGATGCCGAACCGGTTCCAGGAGAGGCCCAGGGTGCGCTTCGAAAGCTCGACGAAATCGAAGAGCTTGTCGGCTTCCGCCCTCACCTCCGCCCTTTTCCGTTCTTCCCCCTTCGGTCCTTTGAGGGCCGGGTTCCCCAGCATCTTCAGGACGCTGTCAACGTGGGCCTGCACCGTCGCCGTAGCGTCCTGCTGGCACAGGGCGGGCAGGGGCGCAAAGGAAAGCGCGATCGCCGCGGAAAACGCGATTACCCTGGAGATTACGGGCGAAAGCGCGACCGCCTTCATTTATTCCCCCCTTTTCCGCCCTCCGGCTGGCCGCCCGCCTGGCCGAAGATGTACCTGCCGAGAAGGTCCTCGAGATCTGGCTCGGCGGCCGTGTTCGTGATCGTACCGCCGGGCTTCATGAGCGTCCCCGAGCCTCCTGGGTCGATCCTTACGTACTTATCTCCGATCAGCCCCGACGTCTTGATGGCAGCCGAGGCGTCGCTGTATACCTGGATCCCGGTGTCGATCTTCATCGCCACCTCCGCCACCTGCCGCTCGTTGTCTATCTGCAGGTAGGAGATGCTCCCCGCCTGGATCCCGAATACATCGACGGGGCTGCCGACCCGCAGGCCCTCGACCGTCGTGAAGCGCGCGTACAGGGTGTAGTTCTTTGACTGGAAAAACGAGACCCTGCCGAGCTTGACGGAGATATAGGCTATGCACAGAATGCCGACTACTACAAAAATGCCTACCGCAGTTTGCATCGAATATTTCTTCATTGTTGTCCCTCGCCTTTTCGGCCGCCCTGGAACGCGGCGATGACCCGCTGGCCGGAGGCGGCCTTGGCCGCTATACCGTCGATATCGTCTTCAGGCGATACCTGCGCAACGCCTGCTTTGATACGGAAGTCGAAGGAATAAGCCGGGCCGGGATTTTTGCCCGCCAGCCTCGTGAGCACCGCCCCTGCCTGCTCCTTGATCTCCTCCGCGTAGCTTTCGATTAACTGGTTCGTCTCCTCGACGGTGGTGTGGGGCAGTAACGCAAGGATGTCCCCTCCTGCGCATCTGACCACGATCCCCCCGAGCTGGCTGAGGCGGTGGGACATGTGCGCAGCGACGGCGCCCATTGCAGCAGCCGCGTCCTCCCGCTCTAAGACCGCTCCCTCCACGTCTAACTCGATGGTGAGGCGCGTGGCGGAGGTGTCGGGGGCAAGGGCCCCGTCGGAAAAGAGCGGCGCGTAGCAGGAGCGGAAAGCCTCCTTCATGGGCAGGCCCACCACCTCGTCCTGGAGTCCTTCGAGGCTCTTGAGCAACTCCTTTATCATGGGATGGGAGAGGTCCAATACCTCTTCGTAGGTCCCCTCGAACCCCACCGTGCCGTCCCACAGGAGGACCAGCCGGTCGGAGACGAAAAAGACATCGGGGATGTCGTGGCTTATGAGCACGGCCGTAAAGCCGAACCTTCTCCTGTACTGGGC
>Ga0326728_10008791_pt1 | contig 24772 bp, 20 predicted proteins | sample MB3enrmetagenome_FD_207602 | JGI IMG/M metagenome (GOLD analysis project Ga0326728, IMG submission 207602) | Lab enriched peat soil microbial communities from McLean, Ithaca, NY, United States - MB31MN | ecosystem: Environmental > Terrestrial > Soil > Wetlands > Peat | place: USA: New York... | reverse complement strand
CGGATGCTCGAAGCCGAGGCGGCCGCCGGGAAGGAGAAAGAGGTTGCGGGCGCGGTCCGGACAGCCTTCGGCACAGGAGCGCGGCCAGGAGTCGTAGCGATGCCAGAGGTCGGCGCCCGTTTCGTACACGAGCGCGCGCGGGGTGTCCGGCATCGGCGCGTCCTTGAGGTAATGGTCCAGGAATGGCTGCATGACCGCGCGCCGGAACCAAGTCGCAGTGTCGCCTTCGAATTGAATCTCGCCGATGCCGCGGCCTTCGCGGCGTCCCTGTCCGTGATTCCAAGGACCCAGAACCAGATGGAGCATGCGGCTGGCGGGGTCCCTGGCCGCCAGGGCCTTGAAGAGAGCGGGGCCACCATAAATATCCTCCTGATCGAAAAGGCCGCAGACGATCATCATGGGCACCCGGAGCGGCTCTTTGGCGAGGAGTTTGTCCACCGCCTGGTCCTGCCAGAAAGAATCGTAGGCGGGATGGTCCGCGATGGCGCGCCAGAAACCGAGTTGCTCAAGGCCGCGGGAGGCGGCCATGGCACCCGCGGAGCCGGCTTTCAGGAAATCATCGTAAGAGTCGCGAACGCCGGACCACCAATTTTCGTCGTTGGAGCGCGTGGCCTCCTGCCCGTAAATGTAGGCGAGCGTCCCGACCTGGCGAAAGGCGCCGTTGTGGAACCAGTCATCCCCGATCCAGCCGTCAATCATCGGCGCGAAGGGCACGGCAACCTTGAGGGCCGGGTGCGGATGGACGGTGGACATGACCGTGGTGAAGCCGTCGTAGGAGCCGCCGATGGTGCCCACGCGGCCGTTGCATTCGGGCACGTGCTTGACCAGCCAGTCGATTGTGTCGAAGGCATCGGTGGCGTGGTCAACTTGGGTGGGGTTGAGAGGACCCTTGAGAGGGCGGGTCATCACATAATCGCCTTCGGACCCGTATTTGCCGCGCACATCCTGGAAGACAATGATGTAGCCGGCGGCCACCGCGGTGTCGTCCATTTGCGGAACGGCGGCGGCCAGATGGGGACTGTTAAAGCGCAACACTTTCTCAGAGGCGTTGTACGGGGTGCGGGTCAGAAGAATCGGCGCGCGGCTGGCGCCTTTGGGCACGAGGATGAAAGTCCTGAGCTTCACGCCGTCGCGCATGGGGATCATTTCCTTGCGCTTGACGTAGTCGAAGGAGGCGGTGACGGGCTTGAATGACTTGGGCGTGTCGGCGGGTAGATTTGTGGCAACTCCATCGGCGCGCGCAGCGTCGGGGGAGATCATGACGCAGGCCATCGTGAGCGCGGCCCAAGTTGCGAAGGGGCGGAAGTTCGTCATCCCGCCGAAAGTAACGCCAGGGACGGAAAAAAGGCAACCCGACTTTTCTGAACGAGCATATTGACTATTTGGGGAAACGCGGCCAGCATGGGGGCATGAAGAAAATGGCAGTTGTGGCTGCCGCGCTGCTGGCCCTGGCGGGCGCGTGGACGCAATGCTCCGCCCAGGACGGCGCTCCTCCGCCTGCGCCGGGCGCGGCGGTATGGTCGGGCGCGGACTTGGACCAGATGCTGGGACCCATCGCGCTTTATCCCGATCCGCTCATCGGCCTGATACTGCCCGCGGCGACAGTGCCTTCGCAAATCGTGCTGGCGAACCGGTATGTGAGCGAAGGGGGCGATCCGGGCCAAATCGCGGCGCAGCCCTGGGACCCGAGCGTGCAGGGATTGGCGCATTACCCGACAGTGCTGAAATGGATGGATGAGAATCTGGCCTGGACGACGGAGGTAGGAGAAGCCTTCGCCAACCAGCAATCCGAAGTGATGGATTCGATTCAACGCCTGCGAGGCAAGGCCCAGGCATTGGGGAATCTGCCAAGCACGCCGCAGGAAAATGTGGAGAGCGATGACGGCACAATCGACATCGACCCGGTTGATGCAAACGAAATTTATGTGCCGGATTATCAGCCGGACCAAATCTATTACCAACCGGGCGTGTATTGCACCTTCGGGATCGGATTCCCCATCGGGATCTGGCTGGGCTTCGATTGGGATTGGCATCATCATCACTTGATCGCCTGGGGTCCGGGCCATTTGCGTCCCCAGGGTTGGTGGCAACTTCCGCCCGGCTCGCGACGCAAGGAATTCGCCGCTCATGATTCAGGTCTGTGGCGGCCCAAAACGCGCGCGGCTTCGGCCATCGTGGCGGGCGGAGATCGGGGCTATGAAAATCGAGCGGTTTCCCGCGCCTATGCGGCGCCGCGGCTCCCCGCGCCACGGGTGGCGGCGCGTCCGGCGGAAGCGCCGCGGGTGGCTGTCACAAGCCGCGCGCCGGAAGCGCCGCGCATGATCGAGAGAGGCGAACCGTCCGAAAGCGTGTTCGGCGGCTCACAAAGCGCGCGTGAAGTCCGCCAATCCAGTTCCCGCGGGCAGGAGAGCCGGGGAAGCATCAGCTTCGGGTCGTCGCGATCCGGAGGCACTTCAAGCCGGCATTGAGACTCAATATGAAATCCCTCGTTTTCAAAATCGTCCGTTGCGCCTGCGTGTTCGGGGCGCTGGCGTCCTGCCTGGCCGCGCAGGAGGAGCGATTCGCCACGCCGGAAGAGGCCGTGAAGGCATTGACCGCCGCGGCCAGGACCAAAGACACCAATGCGCTGGAGGCGATTTTCGGGCCGGAACTGCGCGGCCTGGTTTCGGCGGACGCGGTTCAGGCAAGCAACCGGTTTGAGCTTTTTGCGCGGCGGATGTCTGAGAAGGTGACATTGGCGCGGGAGGCGGGTGACAGGGTGATGTTGGATATCGGCAATGACGGGTGGCCGTTTCCAATTCCGCTGGTGCAACGGGATGGGCAGTGGTCGTTCGATACGGGGGCCGGCAGGGAGGAAATTCTCAATCGGCGGATTGGCATGAACGAGCTGGGGGCGATCCGCGTGTGCCAGGCGTACGTGGAGGCCCAGCGCGAGTATGCGGGCAAAGATCGCAACGGGGATGGAGTGCTGCAATACGCCCGGTACTTGCGCAGCAACCCTGGCAAGCATGACGGCCTTTACTGGCACGCCGCGGAGGGGGAGGAGGAAAGTCCTTTCGGGCCGCTGATTGCGGAGGCGTGCGGCGAAGGCTACCGCAAAGAAGCCAAGATCATGACCGGCGACCAGAAGCCTTACCACGGCTATTATTTTAAAATACTGACGCGGCAAGGACCGCACGCCGCCGGCGGCAAATACAACTATATCATCAATGGCCGCATGATCGCCGGGTTCGCGCTGGCGGCGTGGCCGGCGCAATGGGGCAACTCGGGCATCATGACTTTCATCGTCAATCAGCAGGGCAGGGTGCATGAAAAAAACCTCGGGCCAAAAACGGCGACAGTCGCCCGGTCGATGACCACTTACGAACCTGATCCGAGTTGGAAACTCACACAGGAGCCTTGAACCTGCCTTGCTTGCGCCGCGCCCGGCCCTGCCCTACATTTCCTGCGGATGCCGACATTGCTTGAAAAAATCCAGGCCAGCGCCGCCGCGCGCCTGACCCTGCCCGCACAAACCCATCCGCGCGGGGAATTGGCGCGCTTCAAGAACTTTCTCAAGGTCGAAACGCACCGCCTGAAAATCGTGCATCGGGCCGGGGGCGAAGGGCGCGAAGTCTGCCAGGCGCGCTCGGCGATTATTGACTTGTTGCTGCGCTATATATTGGAGGGAGTCAAAAACGCGGCGCCGCCGCCGGACAAAACGGGGTGGCCTGTCTTGACGATGGCGGCGATCGGCGGCTATGGCCGCGCCGAACTGAATCCGCAGAGCGACATCGACATCATGTTTCTGCACGAAAGCGACATGGTGTTCCAAGGCAAAGCCCGTCCGGCGCTGGCGGCCCTGGTCGATGGTTTGCTCTACACACTGTGGGATTTGGGGTTCAAGGTGGGGCACTCGGTCCGGTCGGTGGAGGATTGCGTCAGGGTCGCCAACAGCGATATGCGGTCCAAAACGTCTCTGATCGAAGCCCGGCTCATCACCGGGGACGAAGGGCTTTTTGGCCGTTTTGAGCGCAACCTTCTGGCCAAGTGCGTCATCGGGCATGAGAACGAATACATCAGCGCGCGGTTGCAGGACCAGGCGGCGCGCCGGGCCAAATTCGGCGATTCCGCCTGCATGCAGGAGCCCAACATCAAGAACGGGTCCGGGGGCTTGCGCGATTATCAAAACCTGTTGTGGATGGCCTACTTCAAACATCGGACCCGCACGCTGGCTGAATTGGAAAGCAAGGCCATGATCAGCGCCGGCGAACGCAAGCAACTGGAAAGCGCCTACAGTTTTCTGCTCCGCGTGCGCACGGAGTTGCACTATTATCTGAATCGCCCCGCGGACATCCTGGCCAAAAGCCTGCAGCCGTCCATCGCCCTGAACCTGGGCTGGCAGGAGCGCTCCCCGGGCAAGCGGTTGGAACTGTTCATGGGCGATTTTTACACCCACAGCCGCAACATTGATTTGATCACCCGCACCGTCGAACAACGGCTGGCCCTGTTTCCGCCCCCGCCCCGGCGCCTGCTTTCCCTGCGCAGAATTTTCCGGGCCAAATCCGCCCGCAAAAGCGAGCCGTCGGTCGATGGCTTGAACTTCATCGACGGCGAAATCCGGCCCGTCTCATCGACTATTTTCCGGGACAGCCCGAAGCGGCTCATGCGGGTCTTTCTGCACGCCCAGCAGCGGGGGCTCAAGTTGCATCCGGACCTGGCCCAGCTCATCCGCAACCAATTGTCGCTGGTGGACAACGCCTTTTTGCGCGACCCGCACGTGCGTGAAACCTTTTTGGAGATCCTCGACCAGCGCGGCAACGTCGCCCCGGTTCTGCGCATGATGCATGAAGTCGGGTTTCTGGGGAAATTCCTGCCGGAATTCGGGCGGCTGACCTGCCTGGTGCAACATGAGTTTTATCATCAATACACGGCGGACGAACACACCCTGTTCTGCATCGCAAAACTGGACCAGGTTTGGAACGCCAAAAAGCCGCCCTTCAGCGCCTACGCGGAAATGTTTCACAGCGTCGAGAACCCTTTCATACTTTACCTGGCGTTGCTCCTGCACGACGCGGGCAAGGCCTATCGCACCGGCCATCATGAACAAATCGGGGGCAAAGTTGCCCTGAGCGTGTCGCGCCGGCTCGGTCTGGATGGCGCCAAAACGCACACCCTGCGCCTGGTCATCGAGAACCATTTGGCGATGGCCCAAATATCGCAACGGCGCGACCTGGATGATCCGGCCGTGATCAACGCGCTGGCCCGCCGGATTCAGAGCGTGGAGAATCTGGTGTTGCTCACCCTGCACACCTTCGCCGACTCGATGGGAACGAGCGATCAACTGTGGAATGGTTTCAAAGACGCCGTGTTGTGGCGGCTCTATGAAAAGACCCGCCGCGTGTTGACCGGCGGCACTGAATTTCTTCTGGCCGAGGCGCGCCAGCGCGAATTGCTGGCCGAGGAAGTCCGGCGTCTGGCCCCGCACACCTTTGATCCGGCGGAAATCCAGGCCCATTTCAACAACGTCCCCGCCCGCTATCTGCAAATCAGCGACGCCCGGGAAATTCTGCGGGACGTCACCCACGTCCATCGCTTCATCCGATTGCAATTGTCCGAAGACGAGGACAACGCGCTGACACCGGTCATTTCCTGGCACAATGAACCGGACCGCGGTTACACCGTCGTGATCGTATGCACGTGGGACCGGGACCGTCTTTTCAGCCAGATCACCGGCTGCCTCACTGCGGCGGGCCTGAACATATTGAGCGCCGAAATCCTCACCCGTTACGATGGCGTCATTCTGGACACGTTTTGGGTGACGGACGCCCGAACCGGCCTTTTGGCCAATCGCGAGGAACGGGAGATATTTGAAAACCTCGCGCAGAAAGTCCTCACGGGCGCAACGATCGACCTGGGCGCGTTGATCGCCAAAACCAAAACCGCGCCCTCCCCTTACAAATCGATCGACGGCGAACGCATCCCGACTATCATTTCCCTGGACAACGCCACGTCCGACATTCGAACTGTTATTGACATTCAAGCCGAGGACCGGCCGGGATTGTTGTACGACATTTCGCGGACGCTGGCGGGGTTGAACGTCAACGTCTATCTGGCGAAAATCACGACGGAAAAAGGCGCGGCCATCGACAGTTTCTACGTGACCGAGCACAACGGCGCGAAAATCCTCGCTCCCGAGCGCGAAAAGGCAATCCAGCAAAAACTGCGTCTGGCCGTCCAGCAGGGGAATGCAGCCGCCCGGTGATTGGGCGGCGGGGCAAAAAGGCGCTAAAGCGCGGCCCGCGTCCTGCCGATGGCTTATCAGTGCCGATGATAATCAGCCAAATACATGGATATTGATCCTGAATTAAATCGCCGGATCCTGGTCATTGACGACAACAAGGCCATCCACGGGGATATCCGCAAGATTCTGCTTCCCGCCCAGGGAGGGCGGGAGGATTTGTGCGCCACCGAGGCGGCATTGTTCGGCAGCACGGAAATGCAGTCCCGGATGCCGCAGTTTGAAATTGATTCGGCCTATCAAGGGAAGGAAGGATTCGAGTTGATCGAAAAGAGCCTGGCCGAAAACCGTCCTTATGCCATGGCTTTCGTGGATGTGCGCATGCCGCCGGGTTGGGATGGAGTCGAGACCACGGCAACGATCTGGCAAAGGTATTCCGACCTGCAGGTGGTCATCTGCACGGCCTACTCGGATTATTCCTGGGAACAGATGTTGCAGAGATTGGGCTACTCAGACCGGCTGGTCATCCTCAAAAAGCCGTTCGACTGCGTCGAAGTGCTGCAATTGGCCATCTTGATGACCGAGAAATGGCGTCTTTATCAGCATGCCAAGCTGCGCTTGAGCGATCTTGAGAGAATGGTCTCGGAACGAACGGCGGCCCTTGAGGCGACCAACACCAAACTGGCGGATGCCAATCACCAGCTCATTCTGGCGACGGAGAAAACCCAAAAAATGGCCGAGGCCGCCCTGATGGCCAGCAAGGCCAAAAGCGACTTCCTGGCCAATATGAGCCACGAAATCCGCACTCCAATGAACGGCGTCCTGGGCATGGTGGATTTGCTTCTCGATACCAACCTGACGGCCGAACAGCGTGAATCCTGCAAGATCATCAAAACCAGCGCCGATTCGCTGCTGTGCATCATCAACGACATTCTTGATATTTCCAAGATTGAGGCCGGCAAGATGCGTGTTGAAAAAGTGGAATTCGACCTTTATGAGACCATCACCAGCGCCCTCCAACTGCTTGCCCCGCAGGCTCAAACCAAAGGCCTCGAACTGACCTATGACATCGAGCAGGGCCTTGGCCCCACCCTGGTTGGCGATCCCTTGCGAATCCGGCAAATCCTGCTCAATCTCCTGAACAACGCCGTCAAATTCACCGGGAAGGGCAAAGTGTCTCTTGAGGTCAGGCGCCTCTCTGATACCAACGAAGAACTCCAACTGCGCGTCGCCGTCACCGATACCGGCATTGGTCTTTCCGAGGAAGACCAAAAGAAATTGTTTCAATCCTTCAGCCAGGTGGACACATCCATGACGCGCCGATTCGGCGGGACCGGCCTGGGATTGGCCATCAGCCGCAGGCTTGTGGAGATGATGGGCGGTTCCATCCATGTTGTCAGCAGCCCGGGAAAAGGATCCACTTTCTGGCTCACAATAAAACTCGGGAAGCCAAACAGCGCCTGCCGCCCGGCCCCCGCGGCCAGTGCCAATGGCAACGGATCGGCGTCCAGGCTGGACTCTTCCGGCGACGGCGCGGAAACCCCGGCAATTGCGCCCAACGACTCCCGCATTCTGCTGGCGGAAGACAACCCCATCAACCGGATTGTGGCTGTCAGGCAACTCGAAAAGCTCGGCTACACGGTGGAAATCGCCAAGAACGGACTCGATGCGATTGAAGCGCACCGGCGACGCAATTATCCAATCATTTTCATGGACTGCCAGATGCCGGAGATGGACGGCTACGAAGCCACCAAGAGAATTCGCCAGATGGAATCCGAGCAGAACCTCAAACCGGTTCGGATCATCGCCATGACAGCCAATGCGATGGAAGGGGATGCCGAACTGTGCCTGGCCACGGGAATGGACGATTACATCGCCAAGCCAGTGGACCAGGGCAAACTGATCACCGTTCTGAAAAGAGCGGAGGCCGGCGGCAAGGTTGAAACCCAACGCCCCGCTTCCCCTGTTCACGCCTAACAAGCCGTCCTCATCCAACTCTTCTGCCTGAAGATAACATGGGGTTAATGGCATCGTCCTATTCCACAGCGCGCCGCCCTGCCGCAAAAGAGATTCCGGCCAAGCTACGCGGTCCAGCGGGGTAATGTTACAAAGGGTGTAAAATAAATGTTGAAAAAATGTCACAAAGGGTGTTGACACACTCAGCCCGGCTGGTTTATTACTCTTCCATCATGTCAAATATCAAAGACCTTACGGTGGCTCATTTAAAGCGAGCCGTTGAAATCATGGAGCAAATTGAAAGCCTGCAGGCTCAACTCGAGTCCCTGGGCGGCAGAAGGGGCGGACGCCGGGCCGCAACCAGGGGAAGGAAGCGCGGCAGGCGCCGCATGTCGGCCGCTGGCCGCGCTCGAATTGCCGCCGCCGCCAGGGCGAGATGGGCCAAATTCAGGCGCGGAGCCAAGGCGCGACCCGCCAAAGCAGCGAAGAGGAAACGCTTCAGCGCCGCTGCGAGGGCCAAATTGAGCGCCGCCGCCAAGGCCCGCTGGGCCAAGGCCAAAGCCGCCGGAAGAAGCGCGCTTTAGACTCTCATTCCGCGGCTTCACCACTTAAAGCCGGGCCGCCAGGAGTTCCACGAAAACCTCGTGTAACTCCCGCGGTTTGGTTTGCCCGCGGCTGCCGCGCCTGTCACTGTGGCTGCCTCGGGCTGACGACTGAGTCAATGACGCCTTTTTCAAATGCGTCCCATCCGGGCGACATTGCGCGAAGTTTGCCGACAATTTTTGCAAACGTTTCGATCACGTAATCCATCTCCTCCCCGGTGTTATCCTTGCCGGGTGACATGATGATGGCGCCTTGGGCCAGCGCGTCAGACAAACCAATGGCGCTGAGAACATGGGAGATTTTGAGTGACTTGCTGACGCAACCGGTCGCGCCGGCCACCGCGATGCCGTGCATGTCGCACAGTAACACCTGGCTTTCGCCATCGATGAACTCAGTGGAGATATTCAGGTTCGTCGGAACCCGTTTGGGGCCCGGCCCGGGTCCGTTGAGTTGCAGGCAGGGGATTCCGGCTTTGAGTCCGTCCCAAAGCCGCTGTTGCAAACGGAGGCAATGCGCGCTCCATCGCGCCCCGTCGCGCAAGGCAATTTCGGCGGCGACGCCGGCGCCGACAATGGCGGGCACATTTTCAATGCCAGCGCGCCAGCCGTTTTCCTGCGCCCCGCCGTGCAGGAGGCTGGAAAGGCGCGCCCGCCGATTGCGGTAGAGCACGCCGACGCCCTTGGGCCCGTGGAAACGATGCGGCGAGAAGGAAAGAAGGTTCGCGCCCAATTCCCCTGCGTGGATGGGCAGCCATCCTGCGCCGGCCTCGGCATCGACATAGAAGGCGATGCCTTCCCGGGCGGCCACTTCGCTGATTTCCCGGACAGGCTCAATCGTGCCGATGTCATGGTTGACGAGGTGAACGGCGATTAAAATAGTCTTGTCAGTAATGGCGGCCCGCACGTCCGCCGGGTCAACGAACCCCTGGCGATCGACCTTGACGCGAGTGCAGGTGAAGCCGTGTTTTTCGAGAAACTCCGCGGAGTGGATCACCGCCGGATGCTCGGTCTGGCTGATGACGATGTGATTGCCCCGGCGCTGGCTGGCAAAGGCCGCTCCTTTGACCGCCAAATTGGCCGATTCCGTGCCATCGGAGGTGAAAATGATCTCATCGGGGGATTCGGCATGGATCAACGCGGCGATTTGGGCGCGGGCGGCGGCCACGGCCTCGCGCGCCCGCGCGCCGAATTGATGCAAAGAGGAAGGATTGCCAAAGGCTCCGGCAAAGAAGGGCCGCATGGCTTCGAAGACCTCCGGCAAAACGGGGGTGGCGGATTGGTGGTCCAGATAAACCTGTCGCATGTCGATCTGCCCAAAGGGTAAGCCGCCGCTGAACCGGGGTCAACGCCACTGACATTAATTTCTGGCAAATGATGAGCCCGTGGTATAAAGTATCTGGCATGGCGACGCTGAAAGCACATTTTGACGGCAAGGCTTTGATCCCCGAGGAGCCGGTGGATCTGCCGCTGAACTGTGCATTGGAAATTGAGGTAAAGCCGGTTAAAAATGAAGGAGGCTCATTGGCAGAATTGGCCACGGAATTGGACAAACTGCCCATGAATCCTGATTGGCCGACCGACGGGGCAACGCAACACGACCATTACCTTTACGGGACGCCAAAGGGAAAATGATTTTTGTTGACAGCGGATTTCTTCTCGCTCTTGCCCAGCCAACTGATGCGCTTCACAATTCTGCCGTTGTTTGGGCAAATAGTCTGACCGAACCGCTTCTCGTGACCGAATACGTGATTTGGGAAGTTTTCAATGCCTTGTCCATGCCCCCGGACCGTGCCAAGGCTCACCTGATTCTGTCACACTTGGAGTCGGCAGCTTCTCCTTACGAAATTGTCCATGCCTCACGCGATCTGTTTCTGGCTGGCACGCAATTGCACAGGGAGCGGCCCGACAAGGAATGGTCGCTGACAGATTGCATTTCTTTCCACGTGATGCGAGAACGTGGAGTTCATCGTGCCTTGGCGCATGACCAACATTTCGCGCAGGCTGGATTTCAGGTTTTGATGAGGACCCAACCGCCGGAGAGAATCCAGCCGCCGCATTTCAAAGCGCGCGAAAGCGGTTTTGCGACGCTGAAGGACTTCCTGCGCGAACAGGAGTTGGCATACGTTAACCACGCCCTGGCACAAACGAACGGAGACAAGGAAAAAGCGGCGGAACTGCTCGGGGTAAGCGTCGCCACGTTATACCGCAAACTTGGCGACGAAGACGCCGGCAATTGACATCCGTGCTACTGATTGGCGTGGCGCCTTTGGCTGCGTGGCAATGCGGTGGCCTTTTCCTGCCGCCGGATCAAATCGACCAAAGTCGTGCGCAACAGGACGTCCTTCACGCCGTCCTGGGCCTGCTCGTAGAGTCCGCAAAGAGCGCAGCCGCCGGCGTGTTCACAATCGGGTTTAAGTTGTTTGCAACGTTGGAACACGATCTTTCCCTCAACGGCTTCAATGATTTCCAGGATGGACACTTGCGCGGGGTCCTTTACCAGCACAAATCCGCCGCGCGCCCCCCGAATGGACCGGACCAGCCCGGCTTTGACCAGGTTTTGGAAAATCTTGGCCAGGAAACTCCTCGGAATCCGCTCCGTCCGGCTGACCTCGTGAATCATGGCCATCTGGCCCGGACTGCGCCGGGCCAGGTTCATCAATCCCAAAACCCCATACTCACCTGCGCGCGTGATTTGCATCGGAAAACGAAATTCAGACCAATTTTATCCTATACACTATATAGGAGCGCCGGACGGTGTCAATCTGGGAACTAACAACTCATCAGTCGGGCGGACGGGGGATGACGATTTTTTGGCCGACTCGAAGGCGGTTCCAGTCCACGTTGGGATTTGCCTCTTTGGCTTGCTTGAGGGTGATGGTTTTCATCCCTTTGCCTTTGAAATCGGCATTATAGGCGTTGACCACCGCCGCGAGCGTGTCGCCTTCCTGGATGGTGTAACTGTAACCTTTGTCCGATGCCGGCGAGTCCGGAACGGCGGGAGGTTTTGGTCCGGAGGCATGGGCGGGCGCGGGAGCCGACCGCAGGGATTGTTCGAGTCCGCCGATGGATTTGCGGATTTCCTCGGAGATGACTTCCTTGTCGTTCTGGCGTTTGTTGTCCACTTCCTGAATGGTTTGGGCCAGCCGTTTGAGTTGATCTTCAATGGCTGAATTGTCGGCGGGACGGGCCTGGGCCGCGCGCAGGGTCTGAATCTCCTCCTCCAAGGCGGTGATTTTGGCGTGAAGAGCCTCGTTGTCAGACTGGACGGCCTGGAGGTCGGCGGCCAGCCGTTTGTAGCGCTCCTCCGCGTCCTCCTTTGCGGCGATGGCGGCCGCGGTGCTGGCGGGGGTGCTGACGGGGGTGATGGCGGCGTCCTGGGCCGTGACGGGCAGGCGCAGCAAAAAAATGGGAAAGGCAAATAAAATGAAAGCTCGTTTCATGCAATCGAAAATAAGACCGCGACCATGCCAGTTCAAGGTTCAAAGTTAGGGCGGACGCATCTAAATTCCGCTGCAAAAACCCAAAAGGAACGAATTTTTGCTGCAATTAAAATATGCCCCCCCGCATTGAAGCAGTTACAATGCGGGGGGGCATATTTAGGCTGCCCTAAATGTCAAGGAAAAAGAATCAAGAACAACCGAACATCTTCCATCACCCCAGCCTGACCTCCGGGCCACTCCCTCCCTGGCTTTCGATGAGTCTCGATCTCCTGGCCTTCAATGTGTGGCAAGATTTTAGGCCTGCCCTGGTTCAAAGTGTGGAGAACTTTGCGCTTTGAACTTTCCAGTTTGAACTTAATTTCATGGGCGTGACGATTTTGGAAGTCATTCAACGCAGCGCCGATTTTTTGGACAGGAGAGGCGTCGGCGCCCCGCGCCTGCAAGTCGAGTTGCTGCTGGCCCATGTCTTGAAAATGCCGCGCATGAATTTGTATTTGAATTTCGAGCGGGCGCTGTCCGCGCAGGAAGCGGAAACGTTGCGGGAATTGGTGCGCCGGCGCGGCCGGCGCGAGCCGCTGCAGTACATTGTCGGCTCGGTTTCCTTTTGCGGTTTGGAATTGACCGTCACCCGCCATGTGCTGGTGCCGCGGCCGGAAACCGAATTGCTGGCCGAGCGGGCGTGGAATTTTCTCAGGCAACTGTCCCCCGGCTGCCAGGCCCGCGCGCTGGATCTGGGCACGGGCAGCGGTTGCCTGGCCATCGCGCTGGCCGTCCATGCGCCCCGGGCGCGGGTGGACGCCACGGACCTTTCCGGCGAGGCTTTGAGCACGGCCCGCCAAAACGCCGCGCGGCACCAGGTGGCGGAGCGGATTGAATTTCATCAGGGCGACGGCTTCGCCTCCCTGGGCCGGGAGAGGCGCTTTGATCTGATTGTTTCCAATCCGCCGTATATTGCGACGGCGGAACTCCAGTCGTTGGAACCCGAAGTGCGTGACTATGAGCCGCGGGTGGCGCTGGACGGGGGGCCGGACGGGCTGGACTTTTACCGGCGGATCGCGGCCGAAGCGGGCGGGTTCCTCCGGCCCGGGGGGCGGGCGATGCTGGAATTAAACGACAAGGGCGCCCAACGGGTGGGCAAAATCTTCGAGCATGAAGGGTGGAAGGTCGAAGCCATCGAGCCGGATTACAATCAGTTTCAGAGGATTTTCATTGCGCACAGGGCAACGCAATCACACGATGTCGCCGCTCGGAGCGGAGTTGTCTGAATGGACCGGTTTGTCATCAAAGGCGGAACACCGCTGAACGGTGAGGTCATGATCAGCGGCGCGAAGAATGCCGTCCTGCCGCTGATGGCGGCGACCCTGCTGACCGCCGAACCGTGCGTCATTCGGCGCGTCCCGAATTTAAGCGACGTCCATTTCATGGGGCAAATCCTGACCTCGCTGGGGGCGACGGCCCGGTTCGGGGGCGGCGCGTTGCGCCTGCAAGCGGCCAACATCAAAGGGGTGGGCGATTATGAGTTGATCCGCAAAATGCGCGGCTCCATCTGCATCCTGGGGCCGTTGCTGGCGCGCACGGGCAAGGCGCTGGTCTCGATGCCGGGCGGCTGCGTGATTGGGGCGCGCCCGATTGATCTGCATCTGAAGGGGCTGAAATCGCTCGGGGCAAAAATTCGGATTGACAGCGGCTACATTAACGCGACGGTCCGGAAGCTCAAGGGGGCGGAATTGTTCCTGGGCGGGCGCTGCGGCCCGACCGTGCTGGGCACCGCCAATGTCATGATGGCCGCCGTGCTGGCCGAGGGAGTGACCATCATCGAAAGCGCGGCTTGTGAACCGGAAGTGATCGACCTGGGCAACTTCCTCAACGCCATGGGAGCCAAAGTGTGCGGGGCGGGCAGCCCGACCATTACCATCACCGGGGTGACAAGTTTGCACGGGGCCGAACATGAAGTCATACCGGATCGAATCGAAACGGCGACCTTCGCCGTGGCGGCGGCGGCGACCGATGGGGAGGTGACCCTGCGCGGCGCGCGGCCGGACCATTTGCACGCGGTGCTGGACAAGCTGCGGGAGGCGGGAGTGAAAGTGGAACGGAGCGGCCCGGTGTTGAAGATTTCGCGCGGCGGGCGGTTGAAGGCGGTGGATATCACCACCCTGCCCTACTCCGGGTTTCCGACGGATGTGCAGGCGCAAATGATGGCGCTGATGGCGTTGACTCCCGGCATCAGCATCATCACGGAGCGCATTTTTGAATCGCGGTTCATGCACGTCAGCGAGCTGGCCCGCCTGGGGGCGGACATTGCCATTGAAGGGCCCAGCGCCATCGTCAAAGGCGGCAAACCCCTCAGCGGCGCCCCCGTCATGGCCAGCGATTTGCGGGCCTCGGCCGCGCTGGTCATCGCGGGATTGGCGGCGCGCGGCACGACGGAAGTCAGCCGCGTGTATCACATCGACCGCGGGTACGAGAACATGGACGGGAAACTGCGCCGGCTCGGTGCCCGCATTGAACGGGTGGAGGGTCCATGAGATTTCTGGTGGGGCTGATCATTGTCGTGGGTTTGTCGCTGGGCGCCTGGCAACTGCATCAGTATTGGGGGATTTTCAAGGAAAAGGAACCGGCGCCGGCCGCGCCCGCGCCACCGGAGGTCTCAGGCGATCAACTGCCCGGCATGGTGCCCAGACTGCAACCCGTCCTGGACGCGGCGCGGAAACGGGGCGCAGCGGGACTGCATGATTTTCTGACCATGTACGGCAACACCATCAGCGATCCGCGCCGGGCCTGGATTGAACTGGATTATGTGGTGCTGCTGGCGCAAAGCAGCCCCGGGGAGGCGCGCCGGGAATTCGCCAAAATAAGGAGCCGCGTGCCGCCCGGCTCTCCGGTGTATAATCGAGTCAGGCAATTGGAGAAAACCTACGAGTAAATATGGGAAACGCGGCGTCCGGCGCAAATTCGTAGTTGCCGGCACAGGCATCAAGGATGCTTTGTGTCCAGCTTGATGGCGACGGGTCGTTTTGGTGGTTCGGGAACTTTTGGCGGCTCACCCGAGATTTTCTCATAATAAAACGTTTCGCCACCAAATTGCACGGTTAGGCCGGCAACCTTGTCCGTTGCGTCCCGTGAAACGGTTATCGGCATACCGCTCAGCCTTCCAAAAAGACGGGTTTCCGATTCCGGCAATAATTCACCCTCGATGGGAGGCAATAATGCACGAATCGGCAATGATTTTGGTCCTGCGGTTTGGGCGAAGAGCCGGTTTCCTTCGCGGCGAATCCCGATGCCGGGCGCGGAAGGAGAATGCGGCGAGCGCTGGTATTGCCCAACAAACGAATCACAAATACTGCTCCTGATTTTTGTTTCCCTGGGCCGCTTGTCCGACTGCCATTCGTTTTCGAGTAAAAGGGCACAGATGCCGTCAACGTCAACTGGATCAGAAGAAGAACACAAAACCACCGCAGCGCGACGCCCCGCTTCGTCGAAACCGATGAACGCGCTGTAGCCAGCCGTGTCTCCGGCGTGGAAGACGAATGTTCTTCCCCGCGGATCGGTTTGGACGACCCACGAACCGAGGTTTTGGGTGGGAATCCCGGATTGAACGTGAACCTCATGCGTTTTTTCCAGGAGTGGTGTCAGACTGGTCCGGGTCAGGCCAAGATAAGCCGACACGTATTTTAGCAGGTCGTTGGCCGTCGAGCGCAACCCGCCCTGAGGGAAAAAAATCGGAGAGCGATCTTCGTGCGGCACCGCTTGCAATTGATCATGTCCGGTGGCGAACCGGGCTTTCAGTTCGGGCGTCAGCGTAATCCGGGTGCCATTCATTTTTAACGGCCGGCAAATCCGATCCACCACCAGCGATTCGTAATTTGTGCCCGCTTTCAGCGCGATCACATGCCCCAACAACGACGCTCCAAGATTCGAATACTCGTATCGTGCTCCGGGATCATCGGTTAATTTGTAACCGGACAGAAAAGCATATAACTGGCCGGCGGTATAATCAGCCCAAGTCGGGCCAAGGTTGCCAGGGTTTTCTGGAAGCCCGGAAGTATGTATCACCAGCTCGAGCAAGGTGATTTCCTTGGCGTTGCGGGTCGGCATCTTGACCGAGTGAGGCAAATACCTGGCCACGGGATCCTCCAGCTTCATCTCGCCGCGCTCGATCATATCCTGCAGCAACAGCGCGGTGAACGTCTTCGTGATGGAACCGATCTCGAACAGGGTGTCGCCATCAACCTCCCGATCGGTCCCGTTATCCAATTTTCCGCAACCGACAATGCTGCTGTTGTGTTCGTCCACAATGCCGACGACGATGGCAGCATCCCTCTTCTCAACCTCGACGCGCTGTTGCAAGAACGCGTGGATGGCATTGGTGAAATCCTCCGCCGCAGCGCGAAAGGAAAACGCCGATAGCAGCATCGTGAAACAAATGACGCGGACGGCAGTGATCATTCCAGTTTGGCAGGAGGGGAATCGCGAGGTCAATTGATCTTCTCCGCGATTTCGTAGCGGAACATCCGTTTTTTCATCCAGCGCACGGCCAGCAAATCGTAAAATGACGCAAAAAGCCGGTTCCAAACGCCATAGTGGCTTTGCCCGGCGAAACGCGGATTGTGGGAAACCGCGATCTCCGTCACGGTGAACCCTTCCATCTTGATCAAGGTCGGCAAAAAGCGGTGCATGCCCTTGAAGAATTTCAGGTTGGCGATGCAGTCGCGTTTGAAGGCGCGATAGGTGCAGCCCGCGTCGGAGATTTGTTCGCCGGACAGTTTATTGCGCACCCAGTTGGCGATGCGCGAGGACGCGATGCGCACAAAATTGTCCCCCTGCCCGCGCGTGGCCGCGCGGGTGCCGCAAACGCAATCGAATTTTTCCAACGCCTGCAAAAAGCGCGGCACGTCCTTCGGATCATTCTGCAAATCGGCATCGACGGTAACGATATAGCGGCCGCGGGCCGCCTTCATGCCCGCCCAACTGGCGGCCGATTCGCCGCAATTGAAGGCGAAGCGTTGCGGCCGGATGCGCGGGTCCGCCGCCGCGAGTTCCTTGAGAATTTCCCATGACTTGTCCCGGCTGCAATCGTCAGTGATGATGAGCTCGTAAGGCAGCTTGAGCGGGTCCACGGCCGTGCGAATCGCCGTGATGAGCGCGCGCAAATTGTCCTGCTCATTGTAGCAGGGGATGACGAGGCTTAATTCAGGCTGGGTTTCGTTCACAATGAAGACAACCTGGCCCAACGTTTCACGCGCCGATGACTTCGGCTCGCGCCAGCGCAGCATCAAACACTTGAATAAGGCGATCCTTTTGGCGAACGACTGCCTCGGCTGGTTTGAGCTTCTTTTCCAAAGAAAGCCCGGATTGAGGATCAGTGAGGCGAATAATTCGCTCGCCGTTCAGCAGTTTGACCAAGTCAAATTGAATTTTATCGTGATCAGCCATCAATCCTATTCTCCACGAAATCCATAAAATTGCAACATGCGGTTCAAAAACGAATCAGTATTGATCACGGTGAATTGCGGGGGCGTTTATTTCGCCCCGTAAAACTTCGCGATGGCATCGCAGACCGAGTCGGCGGCGGCCAGGCTCATTTCGCCGTGGATGGGCAATGACAGGATTTCCTTCACGGCTTGTTCCGTGCGCGGCAGGGCCGGGATGTTGCGGAACCGGGAGGTGATGGCGGGCTGCTGATGGTTGGGCACGGGATAATGGATGCCGGTCTCGATGGCGTTTTCCTTGAGAAATTTTTGCAGCTCGTCGCGGCGTTGCGCCCGCACCACGTACATGTGATAAACCGCTTTGGCCCAGGGCCGTTCCGGCGGGGTTTGCACCAGTCCGGCCAGACGCTGGTTGTAGCGCGCGGCGATGGCGCGGCGGTATTCGTTGAAGGCGTCCAAATGCCTGAGCATGACGCGGCCGATGGCGGCCTGGATTTCGTTGAAGCGCACGTTGAAGCCGGCGAATTCATGGAGGTACTTGTCCCTGCGTCCATGATTGCGGTACATGCGGACGCGTTCGGCCAGGGCCGTGTCGTTGGTGCAAAGGCAGCCGCCGTCGCCGAGCACGGTGAGATTCTTTGAAGGGAAGAAGGAATAACCGCCGGCCAGGCCCATGGAACCGACGCGTTTGTCCTTGTAGCGGGCGCCGTGGGCCTGGGCGCAATCCTCGAGGACCCACAATTTATGTTTGACAGCAGCGGCGAACACGCCGTCCAGGTCCGCGGGATGGCCGTAGAGATGAACCGGAATGATGCCGACGGTGCGGGGCGTGATGAGCGATTCGAGTTGCGCGGCGTCCAGGCAAAAGGTGTCGTCAATGTCGGCGAAGACCGGTGTGGCGCCGCAATGAATGAGCGGCTCCATTGTCGGAATGGCGGTGTGCGAAGGGACAATGACTTCATCGCCAGCCTTGAGACCCTGCGCCAGGTGCGTCATATAGACAATCATGGTCCAGGACGACCCGAGCACGCAGTGTTGCGTGCCGGTGTAGGCGGCCAGTTCGGCTTCGAAGGCCTGGCATTCCTTGCCTAGGATATACTGGCCCGAACGCAACGCGCGCAGCGCCGCTTCTTCCACTTCAGGATTTACGAAACATTTTGATAATGGAATTTTTTGCATAATGTTGTCATTTATATTTCAGCTTCACCCGCCGGCCGGCGCGGGCGGATTGCAGGGCGGCGTCGAGCACCCGGACGGCGTCGTAACCGGCCCAGCCGTCGGCCAGGGGTTTCCGCCGGGTCTGGACGGAGGCGATGAAGGCGCGCAATTCGGCCAAAAGCGGCTCCTCCGGCGGGCATTCGATCTGCGTCACGATGCCTTCCACGCCCTTGAAATCCGCGCCGTCGCGCACATGCCGGTATTCATACGCCTTGATTTTGTATTGCGCCACGTTGTAATCGCAGACCGCGCTCAACTTTTCGCCCACGACCGTGACGTCGCGGAACTTGCCCGGAATGTAATAATCGTTTTCCACCGTGGCCCAAGTGTTGCCCAAAGGCGTTTCATATTCCAGCGAAACGAGCGAAACGTCGTCCATGCCGCGTCCCAGGAAATCATGGTGAACGGCCAGGACGCTGGCCGGGGTGGCGTTGAGAAAATAGTTGAACAGATCGACAAAATGAATGCCGTCCGCGAACATGACGCCGCTGTCGTTGCGCGGGCGTTTGAATCCGCCGAAATGTCCGCGCAGGATGTTGACCCGGCCGAATTTGCCCGACTGAATGGCGTCGCGAATCCATTGCGAGGCCGGATCGAAGCGAAAGATGTGGCCGACTTGCAGGATGCGCTTTTTTTTGTCCGCCAACTCGGCCAGTTGCCTGGCCTCCTCCGGCGCCAGGGTCAGCGGTTTTTCGACGAAGACATCCCTGCCCGCCTCCAGGAATTCCCGGCAGAGTGGAAAATGAGATTGAGCCGGCGTGACGATGACGGCGGCATCGGCCAGCCCGGCGAAGTCCTTGTACTGGGTGGAGAGGCGGTTGTCGGGGATGCCCAACTTCCGGGCGGCTTCGAGGCGTTTGCCATCCAGCTCAGCGACATAAAGCTCGATGGGCAGGGAATGAAGGACGCGCAAGTGGTTGGCGCCCCAGCGCCCGATGCCAAGCAATAAAAGTTTCATCATGCAGTCTCCGGTATTGGCGGTTAATTGAGGAGATTGTACCAGTTATCCCGCTGGTGAGGTTCGTATCCCAAATCCTGGATGAGCCGGCGCATGTCGGCCACGCCCATGCGATGGGTCGCGCCAGCCTGTGACACGACGTTCTCTTCGATCATAATGCTGCCGAGATCATTGGCCCCAAATTTGAGGGCGACCTGCCCGATTTCCGGCCCCTGGGTCACCCAGGAACTTTGCACGCTTGGAAAATTATCGAGGTAGATTCGGCTGAGCGCCTGGGTGCGCAAATACTCGTGCCCGCCCACCGTCGGCGCCTTGAGCCGGGTGTGTTCGGCCTGAAAAGTCCAGGCGATAAAGGCGGTAAAGCCCTTGCTCTTGTCCTGCTGCGCCCGGACCCGCTCCAAGTGTTCAATGCGGTCCTCGACGCTTTCCACATGGCCGAACATCATCGTGGCCGTGGAACTCAACCCGAGGCGATGGGCCGCATCCATCACGCCCAGCCAATCGTCGCTCATGGCTTTGAGCGGCGAAATGCGCCGGCGGACGCGATCGACCAGAATTTCCCCGCCGCCGCCCGGGATGGACCCCAGGCCCGCCCTGGCGAATTGGGAGAGGATGTCCTCCAGGGGCAGGCCGAAGACCTCCCGAAAATGAACGAATTCGCTGGGGCTGAAGCCGTGGATGTTGACTTGGGGGAATTTGGCCTTGATGTGCGCGAGCAAATCCAGATACCACTGCAGGGAAAGTTTCGGGTGATGGCCGCCCTGCATCAGAATCTGCGTTCCGCCCAGGGCGAGGGTTTCCTCAATTTTTTTATCCATCTCATCGAAGGTGATGACATAAGCGTCCGGGTCCTTTTCCGTGCGATAAAAGGCGCAGAATTTGCAATAGACATTGCAGACATTGGTATAATTGACATTGCGATCGACGATGTAGGTGACGATCTGGTTGCCGCGGCCGCCGTGGGCCTGGGCGCGGGCCAACTGGCGGCGGCGGTCGGCCAGCGCCCCCAACACCTCGAGGGGCAGGCGATAAAGCCGCAACGCCTCAGCCGGGCCGATGCGCCGGCCGGCCCAAGCCTTCTCCAACAAAGCGTCCAATGATGCGTCGTCAATCATGCCACTGCCGGGTGGAGTCTGCCTTTGGCGGCGGCAAAGTTCAACCCCGCAGGGGCCTTCGCGGCTTTTGACGAGTATTTCATTTTTTGGCAATCCCCCAATCTTAATCGTCATCCTGATCTTTGTGCTTGGTTTGACCGGCGCGGGCTTGATTTTGCATGGAATAAAAATGTTTCAAAATGGTGCGATTTAGTCGGATTTAGTGCGATTTGGCGCGAATTAGCCGGATTTTTTGGGGCCAATCGAGCCGGAATCCGGGGCGGCAACGGTGGTTTGCGTATCTTGATATTGCCACCGGATGATCTGCCGATCCCCCCGCCCCGCGCAACGGGGAGAGGGGCCTGTTCCATCGAATGGCAGCAGTGCATGGATGCACCCAACGGTGGCCCGCCGCCGCGCCCCGGCCGCCGCGGCGAAGGCGGAGCCGCCGGCCCTGGACCCCGTTCATCATTTCTTTTATCATATTTCTCTTAGACAACATATTGCCATTAATTATTCAATAGTCAAATGACTTTTTTAACTATTTGTTCTGAAAATTGTGATTTTTGTGCAAAAACCTTTAAGTCATTGTGTGGCAAGGATTTGGATATGAGGAAAAAATAAAAAGAGCAAAGCAGAACCCAGCAACCCGGGCTTCGCCGGGGCGAAGTTTTCGGCCGCAGAACCGGCGGGCTGAATGGCCCGGCATCCGGTTCTGCTTGTTTTAACCCGCTGCTTGCGGATCATGGAAAACACTCGATTTTCACCGCAAATCGGCCATGCTCTCCGAATGGTGTTGGCGCCGACGTGAAAATGCAGATGGATCGGATTTGCGTAATAAAAGTTGGCCGACTCCGCATCTATGAAAAAATCGAAAGTCATTTTCATTTGCTTGTTGGTATTCGTTGCGGGCTCTGCGTTGGGTTACCGGATTGGAGTTCGGACGGCCGTTCACAAAGCAATGGACCAGATGGTTAGCGATCAGTTGGCGGATGCTCAACACGCCACAGAGTGCGAAGCACGTGGCTATTTGTATTCTTTGAAGGCGCTGGACTCAGGGCGCGCCGAGGACATCACCAGCCTTCGCAAGCGCGCCTTATCGCATTTGCGTGTTTATGTTCAGGGCGTCCAGGATTTACGCGCCCAAGGCTACACATGGACTCCCGTCAACAAGGGTCTCTATACCAACGCCGCTGCTTATTTGGCAGATCATAGCAGTCCCCCATGAAACTGCATTGCGCCGCCCTCCGATTATTGCTTGGCATCGTCTTCTGCCAAGGTCTTGTCGCGACTACAGTGGCAGGCCCACCGTCTGCCGATGAGGTCCTGCGTCAATCCATTGAGGCCCGCGGCGGCAGGGAAGCGGCGCTGAACATCCATTCCTTCCAGGCCAAAGGCGTCGTTCTTTTCCACACGGAGAGTGTGCCTTATGGGCCTTCCATCACCAACGCATGGCCCATGGAAATCTCCGCCATGCGCCCGAACAAGTTCCGATTCGCCGCCGACTTCAATGCCACGCCGGACACGTCGTTTGTGTTTTTGCCGCCCCGATATTTGGCCAATGGATGCAATGGCCACACCGCTTGGGAAGCTCCGCCGGGCCGGCAGCCGCAAGCGTTGGATGGCATCTTTCTGGAGGAACGGCGCGAGCAGGCGGAGTTGTTCGCCTGGTGTGCCGACCCGGAGAATTACCGGTCCCTCACCAACCTGGGGGAGAGCAGCTTTGAAGGCCAGCGCTGTTACGAACTCAGGCTGGTGAGAAAGTCCGGCAATATCGAGACCCATTACTATAACACCACCAATCACCTCCTGGCCGGGGTCATCAGAAGCAGTGTCTTCGGGCCGAGCCTGGAACGATTTGTTTTCAGCGGTTATCGGGAGTTTGGCGGATTTCAATTCCCCACGCGGATCAATTATCAGGCCGAAGATGAGCGCGATACGGCCCATCTTCGATCCGTCGAGCAACTCACTTCCATCGAAGTGAACGAGGTCAAGAGTTCAGTCTTCGAGATGCCGCGCAAGAGGATTCCTCCGCCCTGCCAAAAGGAACCCCGGCCCAGGGCCGTCTCCGACGCCGAGATAAAAACCATGCTGCGGGACTGGATCGACAACGACAAAGTGGCCGACGCCATCGTGGCCGGCCTGCTTGATGAACAGGGCCGGCGGGTGATCAGCCGCGGGAAGGCGGACGGGACGAATGTCGATGGCAACACGGTCTTTCCCATCGCCTCGATCACCAAGGTCTTTACGCGCCTGTTGCTGCTGGACATGGTGCAACGCGGGGAGATGAAGCTGGACGACCCGGTGCAGAAATACCTGCCGGCCTCAGTCCAGATGCCAACGCGCAGCGGCAAAGAAATCACTTTATTGCACCTGGCCACTCATACTTCCGGCCTGCCGCGTGATTGGAAAGGCGATTGCTCCCCGGAGGGCCTTTACCGCTTTCTCTCCAGCTACAAGCTGCCCCGGGATCCCGGAGCGAAGTATGACTATTCCAATTTGGGAGCCTGCCTGCTCGGACAGGCCATCGAGTTGACAGCGGGCAAGCCTTACGAGGAACTGCTGGCGGAACGACTCTGCCGCCCACTGGGGATGAACCACACATGCGTTGATCCCCAAGCGCTGGCTTGCCGCGTGCCCCCGGGAGCAGGCCGCGTGCTTTCGTCTGCCAATGACCTGCTGAAATTCGCTTCCGTCTGTCTTGGATTTGCCCCAGGTCCTTCAGCCCTGACACGATTGATGCGGCACGAATACGCGACCCATGGCGGCGGTAATAGTTCATATCTTGTTCTGGATCCGGTTCGCCGCCGGGCTGTAGTCACTCTGGCCCGCTCCGAAAACGGCAACTATTTCGTCGCGCGCTTCGATCTCAACCACTTGATTCTCAACCAGTCCCCCAGGCCGCCCCACACGGCCAGGATCGATTCCGAAATCTGCGAGCGTTACGCGGGACAGTACTTGTCCGGGAACAACTCCACCTGGACAGTGCGCCGTGAAGGCAATCGTTTATTGGTGCAAAAACCCTGGGCGCCGAGTTGCGAGGTGTTTCCGCAGTCGGAAACCAACTTCTTCAGCGGGATGCGCGGCCTTGGGGCCACGTTCGTTCCAGAGACGCCGGGCCATGCCACGCAGTTGGTGCTTCGCGATCCGGCTTCGGATTGGAGTTTTCGCGGGGCCAAAATCTCCTCCCACGCGCCGGTGCCGGGTGTTGCTTTCAAACTGGATCCCAACACGGCGGAGGATTACGCGGGCCAATACCGCGATCCTGACGGTCATGTGTTGATCCTCCGGCGCCAGGGCGGCCAATTCAGTGTTCAAACAGGCGGGGAGAAGTCGGGGGATTGGGATGCTGAAGAGCTGATTCCCGGGTCGGAAACCCTTTTTTTCAGCGCGACCGCTTCGGTGGCGGTGACGTTCCTGCGGGACAGCAGCGGAAAGGTTGCCGGTGCGATTCGGCATTTTTATGAAGAGCACATCCGTTACGCCAAGTTCGCTCCCGCGCCGGCCGGGGTCGCCGAGGCTGGTTGCGACCGGTTCATCGGCGTTTGGGAGGGCACGCTTGTCAGCGATGAACAAACCAAAATTCAAATGGTGATCAATATCTCCAAGCTGAATGGCTCCCATCAGGCGAGCTTTGACCTGCCCGCGCAAGGTGTGAAGGACAGGCCGTTCAAAACTCTTGTTTTCATCAGTCAATCATCGCTTTTTCTGGCTTTCGATGCTGATGACGGCCGGGCCATTTTTCGGGCGACTTTGAACGACGCTGCGACAGAAATGTCCGGAACATGGCAAGAGGGGCAAGGCTCTTTCCCCGTGACGTTCAAACGAACCAGGAGGGCGGACTCCGAAACG
>Ga0326728_10008790_pt1 | contig 24773 bp, 23 predicted proteins | sample MB3enrmetagenome_FD_207602 | JGI IMG/M metagenome (GOLD analysis project Ga0326728, IMG submission 207602) | Lab enriched peat soil microbial communities from McLean, Ithaca, NY, United States - MB31MN | ecosystem: Environmental > Terrestrial > Soil > Wetlands > Peat | place: USA: New York... | reverse complement strand
GTTAAATCATGTGCTAAACTGCTTAACATGTGCTAAACTGTTTATATAGAACTATATCAGTTTACATAGAGAACAGTGTTGTGTCTTCAATTGCTTGAATATACTGGTATACATTGCTTGGCGCACACCCTATGGCTATTTGTTTGCAACGTATACCAGATATGCTTAATTTTTCAAGCTCTATTTTAAGTTCTCTATTTTGAATTACTAGTGTTTCATCATTCTTAGCTAGCTAATTTCAGTACTATCAACTAGTAGGAACCGATAAAACAATAAGAATCCGATATCATATACCACTAAATGGAATTGTTTGGATGAATTGCATATAAAATAACGGATCTTCTAGATTCTAAACTCATTCTGAATGTACAGATTTTAACGTAAAAACTGGGCATGAAAATAAGGATAAATCCTTCTTTGTAGTAAAAGAAAAAGGCGATGAAATAAGCAAAAATTTAACTTGTCGTATATGTGCAGGAAACCCAACCACAAACTTCCTGCTCATATACTTATAACGGTTTATTCCACTATCAAATATGATCAAATATATTATATAACTTATAGAATAAATTATTCTGAATAATAGTTCGAAAAAGAAGTAGTAAAAAGATTGAACCAATTTGTAGAATCAGGAAGCTGAAAAATGAAAACAGCGAGATTTGTGAAGTAAGTAGAATGTATATCACATTCAAAAAACAAATATATATTAATAATTCGTTTTTATTATTTGTGAAGTTATCATAATCTAATATTATTCTTTGTCTAGAGAAAAAAACTTATCTAAAACCTATCAGTGACAAAAACCTATCAGTGACATATTCCTTATTTATATTTACGACTATAAGATCGAATTTATTTAAAGCAACTCCGTTCTTGTTCCAAGCCTTTATTATACCAAACATATGAATTATGTGAGTTAACTTTAATTGCTTTATCACAGGCTTTTATTGCTGCATCAGCCTTGCCTAATTTCGCTAAATTGACTCCTTTATTGATCCAAGTACCTGAATTCTGCGTAGCACCTGTGATACTTATCAGTACTAAAAAAGTCAGCACAATGATTCCTAAAATTACTATGTAGGTATGCCTTCTACTTGCTTTATGAAATCTCTCTGTTTTCATTCTTCAGCTTCCTGATATTTGTTAAGATAAAGAGCATGACGAAATTTATGAGTTTATCAAAATCTTCTATATTTATGTATAAGAAAATATAAGATCGTTCGCATATTATTTTTAACAATTTGTTTAAAATTTTTAAGTTCGAGTATGAATCGACAGTTACTCGAAATAAGTATAAGGCGGATAAACGGATAATAGTTTATTTTGTTTGTTGCAAAGTCAATATGTAATTTAATCTCTTATGATTGCATATTTCCTGAGTCTTATCCACAACTTATACGCTGAATACTATTAGGGAATAGACAAATCGAAGAAATCAAACGTGCTGTAGAATGCTGAACAAATGTATTTTGTGGGTTGTATATAAAAAAATATCCTATTTCAAGAAAAGAATAATAAAAAATTTAAAACGTTAAAACTTAATACTATTTATATACTTGTGCTAGTACCTGTAGTGTTGTCTGCGCCTGTACTATAAACGTTGCCTATGCTAATAACACCAACGATGCCTATGATATTGCCTATGCTGCGGGAACTGCTCTAAATATGCGAACCGTGGCTGCTAAGAGCAGCGTTTACTGTAATAACTGCCAAATAAGCTACTATGCAAACTGTTAACAAAATTGTGATTGTCTTCTTAAATCCCATCCTCTCACTCCAGTTCCTACATATTATTACTTAAGCATATGAAGCCAAAAATAAAATTCAATAGACTTGGTGATTAGAGTATCGATTCAGACATATTGATGCTTAAACTTATTGATTTCTTGAGATCCATTTAGTTTCTCCATTTCAAATTTTGCTTTTAATATATAAAAATGATAATAATTATATAAATAAATTCTATTTATTTCCAATTTTTGCAAAGTCAATACGTGATTTAGTCTCTTCTAATTACATACGGTCAGTATAATTTGAATTAAAATTTGATCCAAATTAAGTACATTTTCAGATTAATCATTCCTACAACAAATTTTGGCGATCCAAGATAAATCAAAAATAGTAAAACTTATGAGTTTACTTATTTCGAACTAAGAAATTAAGATCAGAAAATAACAAGAAGTCTCAAAAAATTGTATCGAAATATATATTTATTTTACATATTAGTATATATTTTCAGTAAATTTTTCTAATGCCCTATTTTAGTAGATATATTTTTACTCTTAGTATTTTGCATTTTTAAGTATAATCAAATAAATTCCATTTTATTAAAATAGAAATTTAAAAAGTTGAGTAAATTTTTAAATAATCGTTTATCTGTTTAAAAAGTTAGGAAGTAAATCAAAAAATATATATGTAGTTGATGTTAACTAACTTTCGTTTGGGTTGGATATAATATAAAGATGCAACTATTCAGTATATACAGAACCAGTTGATTGATATATATTCTAACGTAATAGACATATCTAATTACTGACTGATGGAAAAATAATAAAGATTGCTAGCCAACAATTAAATCAAAGTTGCGCTGGTGCACCCTGCTGCAAGCAACGGGGTATGTTCACGCCAGCGCTCTGGTTGTAATGGCTATTAAAAATCGAATATTTTCATTTGCTGATATGCTTCTTTTTCTTCCTTGTTTCCCTGATTTTCAACATAGTTTTTGATAACATCTGAAGTTGTTCCATTTCCTATAGTTCCAATGTAGCCTCCATCACTCCACAGTTCACCACCTCAAAGCTGTTTTTTGATTCCAGGGTATTGTTTAAAGATTTGTCTTGCTTTAATACTTTTTATAATTTGCATGACTTTTGAAGGAGAATACTTTGGTTCGGCTCCAACAAAAAGATGTACATGATCACCATCACTACCAATTGCATCAAACTCAAAACAGTATCTTTCACTAATTTCAAAGCAAACGTTTTCCAAAAAGTTAATGAGTTCTGTCTCTAAAAAAAGATTTTTACGGTACTTCACACAAAAAACCATGTGGTATCTTATTTTATATACACAATAATTTGCAGGTCTTAGTTCCATTTACAGTACAAATGTAGCAAAAAATATAAATTTATTATTTAACAACGGTTATCGGGGAAGTTTTCCATCCCCGCAGCAAGCTGCGGGGTATCCGACTGAATAAAATATATTTTTTTCCATTGGATCAGATTTGAATATTTTAGTATCTGGAGCAGTTAGAGTTTACAGCCTTTTTTTACCTTGGTTAAATCTTTAATTACCCTTTTATTTGCTTCATTTTCTCGATATTTATCCACTTTTGTATTTCCACGATCTGAAAGAATAAAAATAGCATCCTTAATCATGTCCTTTTTTATTTTCAAACCTAGGCAATCATGTTGGCTTTGCAACTGCCCCCCATATTTCTCCTTTGCAGTTATCAACAATTTTTTTTAATGACCAGACTGTGGTAATGTCTTGTATGTGCTCAGGAAAACTAAGAAATTTCTTGAAAGAAATTCGATCAATACATTGTTTCTCAAGTTCAAAGTTAGAAAGATCATACCATTGCTGCAAAACAAGCATTTTAAACATAATGATTACGTCAGCTTCAAATCTTCTCTTAAATTTTTTTGTAAAATATATATGAACTCAAAAATGATACGAAAAGATTTCCAAGCAATTAAAGAATCAATTTCAGCAAATTTGTCTCCAACTACTGAAGACGTTTGTATTCTTCTTTAAGAGCAAAATCAGTAAAAGTTTTCATGAGTAAAAATTATTGTTAAAGGCTTAAACTTTCCAATGCTCAAATACATAGGAGTTCATCGAAATTCTCAAATGACTCGTGAAAATCGGAGGTTTATTTAAATCCTCAATAGTCATTCGGAACTGCATCAAATCTGAACTACTATCTCTTCCTACTCTTTTTTTGGTTTTCAATCTTTGAACCTTTAAACCAAGTTTTTTGGAGTGTAGCTATGGATGCTTATGCTTCGATTTTCAAAAAAAGCACTGTTCCAATTGCGCATATAAGGACTGACAGTGAACCTATTGCTACCAGATCGTTGTAGATGCCAAAAGTGCTTACTCCGGCAATTGATCCTCTTAGGCCGTCTACGCCATAGGTAAGTGGATCGATTCTGCTTATTAAATAAATTGCATACGGCAGATTTTTGAGGGGGAAGAGAGCTCCTGATAGGAAAAAGATGGGCATAATCAGGAAGTTCAATATCATTTGGAAACCTTGCATATCTTCCATTTTTGAGGCTATTGTAAGGCCAAGGCCTGAAAAGAATATGGCTATAAGGAACATGAAAATTAGCCCCATCCAAAGGCTACCTAGATTGGGAATCCTGAACCCAAATAAATAGGTCATGCTTAGCATGATTATGCCCTGAATCATGGCTACGGTTGCACCTCCAAATGTTTTACCGATCATGATTTCTGTCCTAGAGATCGGAGCTACCAGAGTCTCTTTAAGGAAGCCGAATTGTCTGTCCCAGATGATCTCAAGCCCCGAAAAAATAGCTGTAAAGAGAATTGCCATGGTGACAATTCCCGGTGCTAGAAAGTCAATGTAGTTTGCCCCTCCACTGGCTCTGGTATACATGGGACCAAATCCAAATCCGAATGCTACCATGAAAAGTAGAGGCTGGCCAAGAGAACCTATCAACCTGGCTTTGGAGCGCCAGTAATGCTTGAGCTGCCTAAGGCAAAGTATATAGACAATTTCGATCATTATCTCATCCTCCCCAAGCCCCGCATCATTTTTTGTTTATTTGCTCCATTATTATCATCACGGATATCCCTACCTGTCAGCTTAAGAAATGCCTCCTCTAATAATTCGGTTTTGGTTCGCCTCTTAATTTCTTTAACTGTGCCAGATTCTATAATTTTACCGTGATCAATGATTGCGACGTTGTTTGCAATTGCTTCAGCTTCTTCCATGTAATGCGTTGTTAGAAAAACCGTTATTTTTTGTTCTTCGTTCAATTTTCTGATGTGGCTCCATATAGCGTTTCTAGTCTGGGGATCAAGGCCCACAGTAGGTTCATCTAGGAAAAGAATTTTCGGGTAATGGACAAGTGACCGTGCAATCTCAAGCCTACGCTTCATCCCTCCGGAATACTTTTTGACATAGTCACTCCACCTATCACAGAGTCCAACAATAGCAAGCGCTTTCTGAATCCTTTCTGCTCTTTCTTTTTTAGGTACTTTGTAGACAACTGCATGGTAGACCATGTTTTCGTAGGCTGTAAGATCTTCATCAAGGCTATTGTCTTGGAAGACGATCCCAAAAGATTCACGAGCCTTACTTTGTTCTTTGAGTACATCGAAACCATTGATGCTTATTTCTCCAGATGTTGGCTTCAGGACGGTTGTGAGCATTTTTATTGTCGTGGATTTGCCTGCGCCGTTTGGACCGAGAAAAGCGAATATCGAACCTTTTTCGACATTAAAGCTGATGTCATTTACAGCGGTGAAATCATCAAATTTTTTAGTAAGGGATTGGACTACAAGTATATTTTGCATGATTGATCCTTGTATTTTTTTCCAATTAAAAAAATATTAAATTTAGGCAATTTTTATTTTAAAAGTTCCTTATATACACAGATTTGCAGGAAGAATTCTGCGCAATATTCAAAAAGAAATATTTTCCATAATCTGGGCCTGGTACGATATTTGTAAATTTTATCCCATTTTCAGCACGTCCACACATTTAAAGGCACTAGATTCTTCAATACTTAGCCTGTTAGGCTAAAAAATCATAGCTCTAAAATTTAACTGCCTTTAATATAGATTTGAAATCATGATTATATTCTGCTTGATTTTGTTTCTTAAGTGTGTAAGTCCTTATTGCTGAGTGGAGTCTATTATTAAATAATATTTTAGATGATTTCGATAAAGCCCTAAATTTGGTCCTATTCATATAAATTGTATATAAATAATTCACGAAAGTCAGAGGTTTATCGAAATCCTCTTTAATCTCTACCGTTGAATGCGTGTTCATTAGAGCCTAGCTGCAGCTGCATTCAATGCAATCTCCCTAACGACTCGGTAGCTGATGAGAATTCATCTGAATCAAAACCCTTAAGCAAAAATGCATTTATCTCAAATACTATTCTCTCCATCTCTGGCTTCAATTTTCTGCCAATTTCTGTAAGATATAGCCTTTTGATTCGTTTGTCTTCCTGATCGATTTTACGGTAAACAATACCTTCTTCTTCCAGTCTCAATATAGATTTTGCAATCATCGTTTTATTAAATCCTTTTGATTGTGCAAGGCTATCCTGGCTACAGACTTCTTGATCATACAGTGACATCAAATGGAGAAATGTCCCCATCCAATTGATACTGACCAAGTTCTCTAGCAAAATACTTAAGAACAGAGCGGTAAGTGAAAGATATCAGCGCTGTAACTATGTCGATATCCCCAATCCATTGGATCGTTGCTTCCTCATTCATCATTTACACTCGTGACAAACCATTATCTTCAAACCTGTTGAAAACTAGTTGAATGGTATACTATTTATAAAGAGTGGATCGAATTAAAATTGTTTATATGTAAACTGTGATGAGAAGGAATAGTATAAAGAGTATTAAGTGATGAGAAACATTCATTATCTACTTTTTATTTTCTCTCTTTTATCATTTTTTTCCTTTTCACATAGATTCAGGGGCTGCGATCCCCAGAGTATCAAGGGAATTTGCAAGCACAATTCTTGCACAGTCTACAAGGACTAGTCTTGCAGCCTTGACTTTTTCATCCTCCACAGAAATGACCGGAATAAAATGATAGAACTGATTAAAAGCATCGGCGAGTTCGCGAGCATAGATTGCAAGAACATGAGGTTTGAGTTCGAGGGCCCCAAGATCTATTATATAGTCAAACATTGCCATCTTTTTGATTAGATTTATTTCGCTATCCTCAACAAGTAGCGAGGGATCTGTTTCCAAGGAAAATTTCCAGGTAGCATCCTCTTTTGCCTTTTCGAGGATACTGCAGGCTCGGGCATGGGAATATTGGATATAAGGAGCTCCCTGCTTCTCAAAGTTCAGAGCCGCTTTCCAGTTGAAAACGGTAGATTTTTCTGGGGAGACCTTGACTATATCGTATCTTACTGCACCTATTCCGACCATTTCTGAAACCTCCTTCTTGAAGGCATCAGATGTTTCAGGGCGGCGAGTATCGACCTGCTCAAGGGCAGCTTCAATGACTCTGTCAAAGAGGTCATCAGCACTTATGAATTGGCCACTGCGTGTGCTCATTGAGCCTTCTGGGAGAGATACAAATTCGAAGATCACAATTTCAGGTTCCTTGATTCCGATTGCATTCAGCGTAGCCCTGAGCTGGCCAGATATCAGTTTGTGATCTGCCCCAAGTACATCAATTACACGGTCTGCCTGTCCTATTTTCCATTCGTGATAAGCAAGGTCTCTTGTAGTGTAAAGAGAAGTCCCATTTGAGCGCTGTATTACGAGGGTTTTCTCAAACCCGTAGTCAGAAAGGTTTACTACAACAGCTCCATTATCAATTTTTGTCCTTCCAGTAGCCCTTATCCGCTCGATTATATCGTTTACTGCTCCGGATTTAAGGAAACGAGATTCATTGACGAACTTATCATGAGCTACGTTTAACCGAAGAAGAGTCTCCTTGATTCCGGCAATTGCCAGAGCAACCGCCTTATCAAAGCGTTCTATTGTCTTGATGTCTCCAGCTTCCACATTTTTCATAAGAGCATCTATTTCAGTTGCATATTCTGAATTTTTATTTAATTCGGTGTTTGCCTTAATGTATATGTTAGCAATAGCAGCATCTGGTTTTTTTGAATGGTCAAGCTCAAAATGTTCACATGCCCAGGAGACTACAGCAATCTGGCGCCCCATATCATTGACATAGTACTGCACTTCCACATTGTACCCTGCGCGCTTGAGAATGCGAGCAAGAGTATCTCCAATAATTGAATTGCGGATGTGTCCCACATGCAAGGGGCCGTTAGGGTTTGCAGAGGTATGTTCAAGGATAATTGTATCCTTTTGGACTCCGCAACCGAATTTTTCTTTCTCTTCTAGGATTGCAGCTATGGTTCTATTCAAGTAGTGTCTTCCTGCGTGGAAATTAATGTAAGGGCCTGAGGAATTTACTTTCCCTATATACGAACCATCCGGAATTTTAACTGCAGAAACAATGCGCGAGGCGATGTATGTGGGATTTTGTCTGTGAAGATTTGCCAATCTGAAGGCAGCTCTGCTTGCAAGGTCGGCGTGAGAAGAAGTTTCAAAATAAAGTTCGGAATCCTTAATATCAAACTCGATTTTTCGGATAGCATCTTTTAAAATTGATACAGCCTGAGCTTTGAGTTCCATGAACAAGATAAATCACCTGTAAAAACTATGAAAACAATATGATAACATTCATTTAGAGACTTTTAATATCCTCTGGAATAGTAAAAATTTGCCATTAATGCCACTGGCAATTGGCTGCAATCAATCAAAACCCAGAAAATAATGAAAATATTATTTATTTACTAAATTTTGATCCACTGATCTAAGGGCAGTTCCATTAAAAAAGTATTGGGTAAAAAAGTACTTGATATGGAGCAGGTCTCATTAGTGAAATCAGACCCCTGTATTGTACCTCAGGATTGCAGCAATGCCTCCAAAGGCATTCATGAGCTGGGAACCTTCGTCAAAGTCAGTAGACACGAAAGTAACCTTTGCATTGCTTTTGTCAGCAAGTGCTGATAGCTCATCAACTATATCAGTTACATCTGTTACATCAATGGAAGAACCACACTCTGGGCAGTTTCCGGTTGTAGGAGCAGATTCACCTGGTTTCCAGCGCCTCGTCCATTTATTTTCGTATCCGCAAACGCTGCATTTCGTGGTCACCCTTTCAGCCCGTAGATCTTCGGAAAGCAAGAGCATTTCAACAGCATTAATCTCGAGGTTTGCCCGGACCTGAGTTTCTCCATAAGCTACTTTCCCTGAGTCAGAAATAAGTTCTTTGAAAAAGGCCTTGACAGCATTTTTTTGCCCCATCAGCTCAAGATCCTGGAGCTTTTCCCCTGCAGCATTCAACAGCTCGGAAAGTCCGGATTCGTCAGTGTAAGATATATCAAATAGTCCAATGATTTTCCTCTGGAGCTCATGGTGCAGAAACTCCCCTGTGTAGAATTCTTCTTTTGTCGGAGAAGGCCCACCTATAAGGACGCCTTTTAAATCTTTATGGTCAATGGAAAGGAATATTTCACTTGCAGCATAGCCTATTCTTTTATAAAAATCATGGATAGCAATGAGCCTGAGCTGCTGAAAACGGTGGGCACTCTGCCCTCCTTTCCTCTGCTTCCCCGGAACCGTGGAAGTAAGATGACGGAAGGCTTGTATTCGCTTACCAACCAGCAACCCTATAGTAGCTTCTCTGCGATCCAGAACCAAAAGCCCGAAGGTATTTTTGTCCTTGAGCATATCCTCAAGAGGCTCGAGGTAAAAGGTGGAATTGCAGTGATATTTGTAAGCTGTAATTGGTTCCGGAGGAATTATCACCTCACTTTCCATGTTGGTCTTGTTGGCACCGATGTCCACAGCTCCTGTAAAGTACACTATACCATTTTCAGGTACTTTGTCAAGATATTTCAACCTCGATAAAAGAGATTCTATGGCTCCCTGTACATTTGTCCTGGTAAGCTTGGACTTGATGTTTGCAGCTTGTCCATGCTCTTCTTTCAACTGGTTTGTAACATCAAAAATCTGCTTGTCTAGAGGAATATAAAGAGTAATCAGCTCAGTACTTCTGCCTTTCTTATCCCTGAGACTTTCAAGCTTCTTTTTAAATTCGTACTTTTGATGTGCGGATTGTTCAGTCATTTCAAAAATTCTCCAATAGGCAAGTGATTAAATTTTGGTATTTCCGGCAAATTTGATTTTAAATCTGTTACCTAAATCGATGCAGTCATGGTTGAATTGAAATTTGAGATTATCATATTTGAGAAATATTTGAGATTGTCAATCTAAGAAATTGTATGAAATTATCAATTTGATCTCGGAATAAATTTAGTTATTCAGTTTACATTCGTTTAACTTTTCGGTTAACTTGACAATAGTGAACTGAAAATTTGATAAGGAAAAATCAAACAGCAAATTTCCGTCTCAACTTAAATGTATAATCTAAAAATCGCTCAGACACGAAGAATCTGAAAGTAAGAATAGACATACCAGAGAAACTGGCACCTCAAAAATTTCGGTAATCTTTAACTCCCTTATGCTGTACAAACCCATCAGATTTCGTATTCTGTTGATCGAACTAAATATGGGACACGATTTTGCTATAATTATATCTAATTGGTTCAAAATTGGATTAATCCCTACTGAAAGTATATCCTAATTGAAACTTAAGTTTAAATTTGTTTCTGTCACTGGACTACAATAATATATTTTTATAAAGATAAAAAGAATCATATACATTTATTTTTGCTTCAAAATTATTGGTTTGGTTTATTAATATAAACACTTGTCCTTTATTAATTTGATTGGTTTCCAAAATGCACTTCGTGCAGTTTTCGGGTCTTTCCTGTCCTGCACCCATTGCTGTGAGCTAGATCAGATGTGCTTCAGTACATGAAAACACAAATTACGTTACAATAAAAATTTAATTATGAGAGCATCAATCACTAATGATGGACGACCAGATCAAAATAAAAGTGAAATGTGAAAACTCGAGTATTAAGTTTAAATTGGCCATTTTAGGTTTTAGTCCAATTTGACGATTTTTTCAAAGTGGGATTTTTCCATTCTTTGAAAGTAGTACAACCCGGCTAATCTCAGATTCATCTGCTATTTCATACCCCAGGTATTTTGCAAGTTCTTTTGAGAACTCTAAGACCTCTACATGAGTTGGCATGAAAGAGCGGTCAAGACGAAGCCGTGAAAATCCCAGATGCATATAAGCTTTTATTTCGACAAAATCAGGGGAAGCTTTTTTTATCAATTCGGCATAACCCTTTAATCTAAACATGTTTTCTCCCTTGACCAGCGTTGTACGGATGACTGTCCGTGATTTTTTCCCCCCTAGTATGGACAGAGATTCGTTGATTTTTTCCCAGAGCGCAGGTGATTTAGGCTTACAGATTTTCAGATAGGTTTCCATGTCAGGAGCATCAAGACTTATATAAAGCTGAGAAGGGAAAACTTTTGTAAGCATTTCAGGATTTGTTCCATTCGTGACCAAAAAAACTGTGAAACCCATTTTTTTGTATCCCTCTATAAGCTCTGGCAGGTAAGGATAAATGGTTGGCTCTCCAGACAGGGAAATTGCAACATTATTAGGCTCATTGCTCTCAATCCAACGTTCCTTAATTGCGATCCGAGAACCACCAAAACCAGTGATCAACTTTCGCTGGCAGGCAATGCTTTCTTCTACAATCTTTTTAGGGGAATCCCATTCATCAGGAGTAGGAACCGAGATCTCTGTGGGTCGCCAGCAAAAGAGGCACCTCTGGTTGCACATAAGAGTAGGAGTCATCTGAAGGCATCGGTGAGATTTTACTCCATAAAATTTGGATTTATAGCAGAAGCCTTGACCGTTCATAGCGTGTCTAAGCCAAAGACATGTCTTAACGGCTGAATGGCTGCCTGCGAGGGCATAGCCTTGTTTCCTCAGGAGGGTATTTAAATCAGGGAGCTCAAAAGGCAAAGGAGTTTGCTTTTTATTTCGGTTTTCTTTCTGAACAATCGAGAAATCTTCTTCGAAGTCCTCCATCTTTTCTTCCAGAGGCATTTGCAGCATATTAAATCTTGGTTGTATATATAAGGATCGGGCAATATTTTTAGATAAATTTGTGGCCTATAAAAATTATTTTAACTGGCTATCTGCGTAAATTCAGTCATTGAAGTTAAGATTTTCCAGGCCAGATTCAGTCAAAAGTAAGGATTTTATAGGTAAAATCCGCGAGATCCACAATTGGAACTCTTGCAGGTACTGGCATGAGGTTCACATGTTTCTGAAACTCTGTCTGATCCTGCCAGGTTCCGGAATTAACAAGAAGGATATTTTTATAACGCTGGACTCCAAAGGTATGGACGTGGCCTGTATGGATGATATCAGGCACAGGGTCGATAACGAAATAATCCATTTTCTCCGGAGATATAGAAACCCTGCTCCCATAAGTTGGAGCAAGGTGCCTACGCTTCACCATTTCCAGAACGGCCATGGCAGGTTCCTGATAGGAGATCCCGGGAATGCTTGCTACAAGGTCATCAATTGATCTGCCGTGGTATATGAGGATGCGGGTGCCATCCAGATCAACAAGAGAAGGGTTACCAACGAAGATGACATTTTGAGGAAAATAGGCCTGAAATATTTCAGGAAGCGCAGGCTGAGGTTCTGCCTGACGGACAGCGTCATGATTGCCGGGACTTATAATCACACGAATGTGCTCTGGAATTTCCCTTAAGTACTCTGCAGATTTCATGTACTGCTCATAGATATCCATAATGTCCAGCTCTAATTCCTGATCAGGATAAATCCCTATCCCATCAACAAGATCTCCTGCAACAATAAGATAACGGATACTTGCGGCAAGCTCCCGCATGACTTCTGATTCAGACTCTCCTTTCAAAAAGTCAAGAAAATCCAGCCAAGCGTCTTCAAGAAACTGGGAACTTCCGATATGCACATCCGATATCAGTACTATTTTCCCTTGACTTCTGGTTCTTCGTTGAACGCCATTGGGTACATCTGGCTGAATGAGTTTTGTGGCAAGCATCAGGTTTCCAGCACCCTTTACCAAGCCCGTTACTCCAATGACCTCATCAAGCAGGACTTGTGAGGCCAGTTCGAAAAGCTCCTTCTCAGTATTTCGAACGAGGACTGAGAAGGAACCGGTTGGATCCTCAAGAGAGAATATTTTGTGGCCGTTATTTGTGCTACTAATATCCGAAACCATCCCGATTATAGATATTTCTTCAGAATCCCACTCCCCTTCATGACGAAGGCTTCTTCTTCTTCTTAAACTTTCTATAGGACGCGCATTTATTCTGCTCCGTATAATCGCGGAAAGCCTGCTGTATCTATCCCTGAAATATTGAACAAACTGCATATATTCTCCAATACAGGTTGAATCCCCTGATATGTCGGAAATTACGGTCACAGGATTCCTGCCTGGAAAATTTCTGTGCACTTTGTCATTGGAACTAGACAATAAGTCCTTTCCGAAAATCGATAAAGATGGATTTTCCCTGGAAATTCGGTTTGAAGGGGGCGAAAGAAGAGAATTCCCATCTCCGAAAAAAGATAAAGTTGATCTTTCTCCAGCTTGTGAAGATGGCAAAGAAAAGACCAGTTTAGGATCAGTTCTCAATGAAGAGATTGAGCTTGAAGCAATGTAAGAACTCGATACCCCCTCGGATGAAGTATTACCTGATTTTAGATCTGGAATTGATTTATAAGTTATATCTGGTACTGAAATTGAATCTGGAAGCGGATTTGGGTAGAGACCCGGCACAGGGTCGTGGACTGGAGCAGGGGCATCAGACTCTGAGGGAATCTCATCTGATTTTGGAGGAAGTTTGTCGGATACTGAAAGAAATTCTCCTGCTTTTAAAGAAGAAATTGGTATTTCATCATAATGTAGTTTTCCTGTTGAAGTTTCGAAACTAGGATTTTTTTTATTTTCTGTATGAATTAGCTTTGAAGCTCTGTCATGAGCAGCAAAACTTTCAAGATCTATATGTTCGGCCCCTATGACAACAACAAAGTCATTTACGGTTGAAAGGACATATTTGAGCAGGCATTCGGGTGAGTTGCTGGATTTAATGAGTTCAACGGCTTCAGGGCTTATCTGGTAATCTTTTTCTATAACTGCCTTTATAATCTCGCTTTTGTCCATACTTCCAACCTGACATTCCTAGACTTACACAAATCTTTCCAAACTGAAATAAACTTTTCTAAACCTTTTGGATCTGATTTATCATAAGGTTCATTTGGCTCCAGATTTAAAAGAGCTCAAGCAAAAGATATGTTTAAAATATAAAAGTTAATAAGATACAAAATATATGCTTAACAGATACTAAATTATGTGTTAAAATTAATTTATGGAATGAAATTGTAATTCTAAAAAATTTTATATTTCCAATATAGCACTTATATCTTTTGATTCCTGCCTATATAACAGAGATCTGCCTTTTTTAAGTAGATGACTATAAAAGCATGATAACTGGATGAATAGATTTAACAGATATTCTGCAGATGTACATGGGTATATATTTTGTTTGCCTATTTGCCCAATATTATTGAAAGTTAGATTAATTTTTAAGCTACTGTCATATTGAGAAAATGGGTAATATTCTTTTGTAAATCGGTGGAAATTGGGATTTAAAATTAATACCTTATAAAAACAAATCTTAGCAAACATACTGGAAAAAAGACTTAATTATTTTAAATAAGTCAGAATCGCAGAAAGATCTATAATTAACTCGAGGTTATATTGTAGCCTGAAATAATCTGGGGATACAATAATAGAGGATTTCGGTAAAACTCTGATTTTCATGAGTTACTTATATACCATTTTATAAGCATATGAATAAATTAGTGGGTTTATCGAAATTTTTTATAAAGCCTAGCGTCTATACCAGCAAATTAATGGAATAAAATTTCTTTCATGAAAAGACGAATGTAATTAATGGGGCACCAAAAAAAAAGTGAAATTAAAGGAATAAAGGCTGAGTATGAGCAAAATTAATACGGAGAATAGTACCCAGGAAGAGAGCGACTACTGGGTTTCACTTGGAAAGGATTTGCTGTTGGTTGTAGCTGTACTGATTATTTTTATGGTCCTTTCCAAGTTGGTATTGGGTCTCTGGACTCCTATGGTTGCTGTAGAGTCAGAGAGCATGGATCCGCATATACAGATAGGAGATATTGTTTTCATGAAAAGTATTGATCGAGTAAACATTATCACGAATGAAGAAGGAAAAAATTTAGGTTATAAGACCTTTGAAGGTTATGGAGATGTGATTCTTTACCGCCCTAAAGGTCAAGAAGGTGTAACCCCAATAATTCATAGAGCTATGTACAGGGTAAAATCCGGAGAGCCAATGTGGAAAGGTGGGCCTCTTGCTCAGTATTCTGGTTATATTACCAAAGGAGATAATGTTGTAACGAACCAGTACTTTGACCAGGAAGGAGACATAAGCTATTATATGCCTGTAAAAGACGAGTGGATTATAGGAACTGCAAAGTATAGGATTCCTTATCTAGGATATATCAGGCTATTATTTTCATAAGCAATTGAACTATAATTTTCAAATTATTTTTTTAAATCCTGCATTCTATAAATATACACACGTGTATCATTTATTAGCCTATTTGCCCACTTTTAATGAATGAGTGGGCAAATAGGCTAATAAATGATACATCTTCGGAATGTGGGATGCTACTTAGCTTAACGATATTTATCAGATATATACTTTTTCTGGATCTATTTTTTCGACTTTCTCCTTATCAAATTTTTCAATTATTCTATCATCACTTGTATTCGGTTTCATTGGAGCTAGTACTTAATATTATCTTTTTGAGGAAGTTGAATCTTGTTTTTTGCATTAGCTCCTTTGTCAAAAATGATCTGAGAATCTATTTTTGAGTTTACTTTCACCTAATTATAAAATTGTCAGAAAAATGCTTCAAGTCAAGAACATTGCATCCATTTAACTGTAACTTCATGATATGTTTATGGTTTCCTTGAGTTTAATAAATCCAACTGTTATCTGTGATTCATCATGTCTACGATCCATACTATATCCACAACTTACCAAATTTAGATTTAGTGCTTTGAAGAACTATACTTGCTCAATCCAAAGTTAAATCCATTTTTTAAATCGTCACCTGAAAACAGATTGTCCAAAATATCAGGGAGGATTTTCTCTTTCGTTACTCCTCAAAATTTCAAGATTTCTATAAAGGGCTTTTTCATGAAATTTTCCAATGTTTGAGATGTCGATAATTTTTCCCTTATTTAACAATTTGCCAGCTTCTTTGATGTGGGAATTATCGGTGAGCTCATAGCTCACCAAGACTATCAATAATTTATTGATAGTCAAATCCTTTCTGTTATGCTTGCTAAAATCTCACAAAAATTAAGTTTATAAAAAAATTGAACAGCAAGAGTCTATCTGATAGGAACGTACATATTCTTGTTAGAATGAAGGGGATTTTTTTGTGTTTGTATTAATTGGACAGAATAGCACAAAAAAGACATTTATTTTTACTCAACTTTCAAACTTAGTATATATATCAGTTTTCACAATCCTCTGATTCGATTATTTTATTCCCTTTTGTATCTAAAGTCCTTCTAGCTTATCCATTTTAGTTTCTTATTTTAGGACTTTCATATATAAATCCTGATATTTTTCAAATAATTGTGCGAAATCTATTTGAGTTTTAACAAATCACAGTAGATCTAATTCATAAATTGGCTGTAAAAAAAGTAATTTGAATTGTATAAAAATGAAGCTCAATAAATTAAAAATTGGTCAGCTTGAAACTTCTGGAAACCTTTCTCTTGCACCCATGGCAGGGGTTACAAATCTGGCTTTCAGGTTGCTATGCCGCCAGCATGGGGCTGACATAACATACACTGAAATGATCAACTCAGATGCCCTGCTCAGCAAAAATCGGAAATCTCTTCTTAAAGGACTGAGCTCACCCTATGACCGGCCTTTTGGAGTTCAGCTTGTTGGGAGTTCAACTGAGAAGCTGCGGGAAGCTGCCATCTTTGTTGAAAGTGAGTACAGGCCTGAAGTCATCGACATCAATATGGGTTGCCCTGTACAATGCATTATAGGAGCAGGGTGTGGTTCAGCTCTTCTCAAATCTCCAAAGCTTGTGTATGAAATAGTCTCGGAGCTGACACATGACCTGAAAACACCTGTAACTGTAAAGATTCGAATTTTGGAAAGAGATGAACAGACCCTTGAGATTGCGCAACTTATCGAAAACGCTGGGGCTCTTGCCATAACAGTACATGGCAGGGAGGCAAAGCAGATGTACTCTGGAAGCTCGGATCTTGTAGCTATCAGGGCAATCAAACGCGAACTTTCAATTCCAGTGATTGCAAACGGCGACATAAAAGACGAAGAGTCTGCCGAAAATGCTATTGAGTTTACAGGCTGTGACGGGCTTATGATAGGGCGTGCTGCAATTGGAAATCCGTTCATATTCAGGAGAATCAGGTATTATCTGGAAACCGGGGAAAAGCTGGAATTAGACCGGCAGGCCCGACAGCTTGAAGATTTTGAATCCTATATTACCCTACTTGAGGAACATAATCTGTTATCTTCTCAAAATCTGAGGATGCATGCTCACTGGTTTACAAAAGGTTTACACAGCTCGCGAAAGATTAGGGAAAAGATTAATGGTCTAAAAGATGAAAAGGCCATATTTGATCTGGTAAGGAGCTCCTTTAAGGAAAAAGATTAAAATTAATTATCCAGTCTAAAAGTTACAACACCAAAGTGATTAATTCTCTAGGAAAAGATAATGTTAGATTATGATGACTTCACAAATAGTAAAAAATAATTCTTAATATTTATTTGTTTTTTGATTGCAAATAATTTTATGCAAGGTTATTTTTTGTTTAGCAACTATTTTTCATATAATTAATTTAAATAACCTCATCGATAATCAAATCCAGTTAAAACATAACTATTCGGACAAGTTAAATTTGAAGAGTGTGAAGATAAATACATCCAGAATATAATATAACATGGAGAAATATAAAAACACTTATCTAATCTCACCGAAAACCTAATAATAACTTACATTATTATCCATGAGCTATTGGGCACTGAAGGCATGGATATATAATTATGACTATATTGATTTTATTGATTTTTGTAATAAGTTATATGAATACTTCCAGATTGATAGTTCGGAGATTTTTAATATTTTCTTAGATCACCAAAACTTACTATTAATTCCACTAAAAATTGACTAAAGAGGATTTCAATAAACTCCAAAATTTCGTCATATGCTTTATAAGGAGTATATATGACTCGTGAAATTCAATGATTTATCGAAATTCTCTACAATCAATCAAAAAACGAATAGAAAAGAATTGAAAGTCTCACAGTTAACAATCTAAATTTTAAATCCTTGTGAGATAGTAGTAAATATCGCAATGGTGCCTGAAGAAATAGTCTAATGCCTAAATTTTTTCTGACAAATCAATAGATATAATGATATCTAGATAAGCGATTCAAGAAGGAAAATTCATATGAAGGAAATTAGAATACATGGCCGAGGAGGTCAAGGTTCTGTCACCGCGGCTGAGCTGCTTTCCGTCGCAGCTTTTAAAGATGGGAAATTTAGCCAGGCCTTTCCTGCTTTTGGGGTAGAGCGCAGAGGTGCTCCTGTACAAGCATTTACCAGGATCAGTAACAATCCAATCAGGCTCCGAAGCCAGATATACACTCCTGATTATGTTATTGTTCAGGATGCAACCCTCCTTGAAACTGTTAACGTTGCAAACGGGATAAAAGATAATGGAGTAATTATTGTCAACACTACTGAAAAACCGGAAAATTTGAAAATTAATACAACTGCTAAAGTTATGACCGCGGACGCTACGAAGGTGGCAATGGATATTATAGGTCGTCCCATAGTAAACACTGTCCTCCTTGGAGCTTTTGCTGGCGCAACTGAAGAAATTAAAGTGGAATCTATCCAATATGCAATAAAGGCTCGTTTTCCAGGAAAAATTGGAGAAAAAAACGCAGAGGCGATTCAAAAAGCTTATGAGCTCATTAGGGTGAGAGTATGACTACTGAAGCTAGGCAAGACAGCAAAATATGTCCGGAAATTTTAAACAATAATCATGAAACGAGAGAATCGAAAGTCACATGCTGCAGTGTCTGTAAACCTGGTTCGACTCTTAAAAACAAAACCGGAGGCTGGAGGAATTTTCGTCCAGTTTATAATTATGAAAAATGTACCAAGTGTGGAATCTGCGAGATCGTGTGCCCTGACATGTCAGTCAAACCTAGGGAAGACGGCTTTTTCGAGTACGATTACGATTACTGCAAAGGCTGCGGTATCTGCGCAAATGAATGCCCTGAAGATGCAATCTGGATGATTTTGGAGGAGAAATAATGATCAATCCGGCTTATAAAGATAAAATGGTAGTCGTGGAAGGTTCTTATTCTGTGGCCCATGCCGCGAAAACCTGTCATCCAAACGTAATCTCAGCTTATCCAATCACTCCCCAAACCCACATTGTCGAAAATCTGGCTCAGTTCATAGCAGATGGGGAGATCCTAAACTGTGAATATTTAAATGTTGAATCAGAATTCTCAGCAATTTCTTCGCTTATAGGAGCAGCAGCAGTAGGTGCTAGAACCTATTCAGCTACCACTTCTCAGGGGCTCTTACTAATGCATGAAGCACTTTTTAACGCTTCAGGCATGAGGTTTCCAATTATAATGACAGTTGCAAACAGGGCAGTTAGTGCTCCTATAAATATATGGAATGACCATCAGGATGCGATTGCCCAAAGAGATACCGGCTGGATTCAGCTTTATGTAGAAGACGTGCAGGAAGCATCTGATACCCTGCCTCAAATCTATAAGATTGCCGAAGATCATGAAGTCATGCTGCCAGGAATGGTATGCATGGATGGTTTTATTCTATCGCATGTTTATGAGCCCGTTGTATTGCTTGAACAGAATCTGGTTGATAATTTCCTCCCGCCTTTCCAGCCAGAAAATGTGCTTGACCCGGAAGACCCTAAGACTTTCGGAGCCTTCGCAACACCTGATACTTACGAAGAATTCAGATACTTGCAGGAACAGGCAATGCAGAAAGCTCTTCCGAAGATTGAAGCCGTAGCGAAGGAGTTTGAAGAAGTTTTCGGCAGGTTTCATGGTGGGCTTGTTGATGGATACATGATTGAGGATGCTGAAATTGTTATCATGGGTATGGGCTCTGTTCTTGGGACTGTTAAAGATGTTGTGGATCAGTACAGGGCAAAAGGAGAAAAGATTGGTGTCTTAAAAGTCAGGTCTTTCAGGCCCTTCCCGAAGGAGCAGATTATAGAATCAATTCAGAATGCGCATGCAGTTGTTGTGCTTGATAAGAATATCTCTATAGGAACAAACGAAGGAGCCCTGTTTACCGAAACCAAATCCTGCCTCTATAACAGTAAAGTCCGCATACCGCTAGTGGGCTATACTCTGGGTCATGGAGGCCGTGATATTCGTATGGAAAGCATTGTAAAAGTTATTGAAGGAACCAAGACAGCTGCAAATTCTGGAATCATGGTTGAAAGCCAATTCCTGGATCTCAAGGAGGAGTTACTATGACTAAAGTTGCACCAAAAATGTATCTTTCTTCGGGGCATAGTGGTTGTGCAGGCTGCTGTGATGCCTTTGCTGCAAAATTCACACTCATGGGCACAGGTCCTAATTGTATTGTAGTTAATCCTACCGGCTGCCTTGAAGTTATGTCAACGCCTTTCCCGCTGTCATCTTGGAAGGTCCCCTGGATTCATTCTCTCTTTGAAAACGGAGGTGCAGTGGCATCAGGTGTAGAATCTGCCTTAAAAGCCCTTGGCAAAAAGAACGACATCAAAGTAATCGTAATCGGAGGGGATGGTTCTACTATGGACATCGGGATCGGTGCCATTTCAGGTGCTTTTGAGCGGGGGCATGATTTCACTTATATATGCATGGACAACGAAGCCTACATGAACACTGGAATCCAACGCAGCAGTGGAACCCCATACGATGCCAGCACCACAACGAGCCCAGCTGGAAAGTTCTCCTTTGGAAACCCGCGGCCAAAAAAAAATATGCCCGCCATTATTGCAGCCCACGGCTCTCCGTATGTAGCCACAACCTCAATCGGCTTCCCGAGAGACATGATCCGGAAGGTAAAAAAAGCCATAGAAATCGTAGGCCCTACTTATATCCATACCCACTCCCCATGTACTACAGGATGGGGCTTTGACACTTCAAAGACCTTGGAGATTGCCAAACTCGCAGTAGAAACCGGTCTCTGGCCTATGTATGATATGGAGTACGGAGAAATAACGCAGGTCAGAAGGATCAAGGATCCTAGGCCAGTCGAGGAGTACCTAAGAACTCAAAAAAGATTCAAACACCTCTTCACCATGGAAGGAGGTGAAGAAGAAATCCAGAAAATCCAGGCCACTGCAGACTGGAATATAAAACACTATGGTCTTAAGTGAAAACTGAATTTTCACTTTTTTATTCAAGTTGAATACCTGCAGCTTTCAATGGGAATGTCAACTTCCCTGAGAATCTTTATTAACTAACTGATTCATATTTTAATCTACATTTGGACTCGAAAATATAATTACGGAATTCAAACCACTGTATTTATAAAAATAAGGCGGATTTTGTTAAATCTCTAATTTTCGTGAGTAACTTATATACAATTTATAATCATGTGATAAAATTAAGGAGCTTCTCGAAATCCTCTCAGATATCATATTGTTTTTTTTGCATGAATTATCGTGAAAAAATTCTTTTAGGCAATGTATAATCAACGATTTTGAAATATATGCACTTTAAAATTGGTAAGAGATATTTTTTGTTTTTGATGCAATCTCTAATGATGTTGATCATTTACATCTTTTCATTGGTGCTGAACTAAAATATCCTCTTTCAATAGTGATGCAGATTATAAATAGTACCACAGCAAGAAAAGTCTTTAAAGAATACTCTGAGATAAAAAAAAATTATATGTGATAGACTTAAGAATAATTGAGATTACATTGGAACTGCGGGTGATGGCACAACTTCCGATGTGCTTAAAAATGATGTTCAAAGCTAGGGAAAGCAGAAAGGAAAAGAAGTATATAAGTAAATGAGAATACTTTATTTTGAATAATTTCTGCATCTTCAGAACGAGGGAGCTAGCAGATCCATTGCTTGCAGCGGCGTTGGATATCAAAATTTGGAATGAGGATTATAATATTTAGTTTGTGTAATTTACAGGAAAAATTTGAAAAGGATTTAATATTTATAAAAAAATTAATTATGTAATATCCTCTTCGTCCTCTACATCAAATTCCTTGTAACTGTCGCTTCCTACCATTGCGGCCGAGATAGAATCAATTCCATCAAGCCATTCCGCAACAATACCATCGGGAAGTTCAGCCATAACATTTTCGGGCAAGCTTTTCCCTTTGAGCACAAGTGCACCACACTGTGCAGTATAATCAAGAGCAAGTTCAAGGTTGTCTAAGGCTTCAGCATCAACAGCTGCTTTTACAAGTTCCTCTATATTTGCTCCTTCTTCATAGTCACCCATAATATAGCATTCAAAAGCGACAAGCGTCCCCATAAGAGATGTCTGAATCGAGTCTATCATAAGATCGATATCTTCGGAAATTGGTTCAACCTCCGAAAGTACTATGTCCCTTATTTCCCTCAAAATTTGTAGAGCTTGTTCTCTTAAGACAACGCCTTTTTCAAAGCGAGCAGTCACTTTTAGGCAAGCTAGGATAACATCATCAACCATATTGACAAATATAGCACTTTCTTTTCCGGCTTCGTCTTCAGTTTCCTTTATCTGGAAACCGCTCTCCTTTGCCCGTCCGAGCCAGTTTTCCCAGCGCTTTTGGGTGTAGAATTCATAGGGGCCCTGGTTCATTTCCTGTTCAGGCACTTATAACACCGTTTCAACCTTTTTGTGTATTATTAATAAGTAATCAATCTTACTATTACTAAATTGTGTCCATCTACATTTACCAGGCTAATTTCACCTTTTTAAGAGAATAGCCGGTTTCACACTTAGAATCAAGGCTTTCAAGCACCTCTACAATTTTACATTTATCTCCTCTTGAAAGTCCTTCTGGATGGCATATCACATACATGCTGCACGCTTTATTATCGCATTTTGGAAGCTCATAACCAATTTTTGCTCCGTCGACTGCTTTTCTTGATTCTATTGTAGTCAAGATAGGAGCTCTGCTCACGTCCACAGCAAGTACCCCGTTATCATGCAGGAAACATTCATGAATATCGTTGCTTCTGACTCTTTCTATCCTGTACCTACGCCCAGGTTCAAGGTTAAGGCAGGTGTTCTTTAGCCGGCATTTTTTGCATTCAGGCATTTCACCTTTGAATATGAATTCCAGCCCTTCCCTTGCAAGCCGTGATCCGATAAGTGTTATTTTAGTATTGCTCTCTGTCATAATACTCTTCCATTTAATTTTTATGGCCTGTGCCAGTTTTTGAGGGATGCCTGGAGCTTATCCCTAAATAAGTAGAATCCAATTATTTGAATCGATTTGAAATGAGATCTTGATTAAAAATAAATGACTATGGATTAATCTAATATGACTATGGATTAATCTAATTATACTTTAGAAGGGAATGATTTTTATTAAGCTTTAAATAGAGTATTCATTCCAGCCTTAAATCCATTTATTTTAAACATAAACTGATTTTCTGCTTCGATTGTGTAAGAACAGCTTTTCAATTTATGACCTTTGTGATTCTTGCAACTTTTTCAGCAGCTGAGGGAGTAAGACCTTTCCCGAGAATTGTGTACCGCTCAGGGCGGATCTGATGTGCATGTAACAGAGCTTTGACTATATATTTGTCTTCTATACCCAGTTCTTCTGCATTTATGGGAGCACCTATCTTTTTTAAGGCTTCCCTGATTTCCTGCCAGTTACCTCCGTGAAGGTACATCATCATGATTGTGCCGACACCACACTGTTCTCCGTGAAGCGCTGGTTTTGGGGCTATTCTGTCTAGGGAATGGCTGAACATATGTTCCGATCCTGATGCAGGTCTTGAAGAGCCTGCAATACTCATTGCAACTCCGTTAGAGACCAGAGCCTTTACTACAAGCCTTGCAGAAATCTCATGTTCTGGCTTGATCGAATCTGCAGACTCTATAATTACCCGAGCAGCCATGCGGGCGAGAGCTGCGGCATATTCTCCAAAGTACTCGTTTAGGAGCCTGCTTGCGAGTTCCCAGTCTAGAACTGCCGTATAATTTGAGATTATATCTCCACAACCAGCTGCAAGGAAATTGAATGGAGCTGCGGAAATAATTTCAGTATCTGCGATGACCGCAATCGGAGTCTTCGCTTTTATTGAAGTATTTTTTCCATTATCCACAATGGAGGCATGGGAAGACGCAATGCCATCGTGAGAAGCTGCAGTTGGAATACTGATGAAGGGTAGATCTAGCCTGGTTGATGCGAGTTTTGCAAGATCTATAGACCTGCCACTTCCGACTCCAAGAAGAAAATTTGCATCTGTTTCTAGAGCTCTTTCTATAACCTTTTCAACTTCCTCCATAGTAGCTCTACAAGTTAGAACTGTTTCAGCGTTTCTTCCAGCACTTTGAAGTCCATCACAAACTTTCTTGCCTGCAATGTCCCATGTAGTGCTGCCGGTTACTATTAGTGCATTTCCTGTCAACTTCAGGTCTCTGCATACATACCCAACCTCCTCAATCACCCCGTGTCCGACAAGTACATCTCTGGGAAGCTGCATCAATTTTGAGCTATTTTTTTGGAGGGTCAATTTCATACCTACATCAGTATTTGATCATAATAAACGACAAAATGAATTTTATAAGCCCGCATATATACTATAAGTCACAAATCACGAAGATCGTTTGCTTACTGGGATGTTAATATATATCAATCTTTATTACAGACAGCTTAATCTAGAGGATTTCGATAAACCTCCAATTTTCACGAATAAAATATATACCA
>Ga0326728_10008789_pt1 | contig 24778 bp, 26 predicted proteins | sample MB3enrmetagenome_FD_207602 | JGI IMG/M metagenome (GOLD analysis project Ga0326728, IMG submission 207602) | Lab enriched peat soil microbial communities from McLean, Ithaca, NY, United States - MB31MN | ecosystem: Environmental > Terrestrial > Soil > Wetlands > Peat | place: USA: New York... | reverse complement strand
CTACGACCCGGAGATCGCCGCGGTCACTGCGGAGCATGCGATTGCCACGGCGCAAGAGGCGGAGCAGGCAGCGCTCGCTGCCGATGCACGCGTGACCAACTCGGAGGGCGCGAGCTTCGGCTCGTCCACCGGGCGTGTCGTGTACGCTTCCACGCTCGGCTTTCTCGGCGAGTACCGCGATTCGAACGTGTCGCTCGCGGTCGTACCGGTGGCCAGCGACAACGGCTCGATGCAACGCGATTACTGGTATTCCGTGCAGCGCAAACTGGCGCGACTGGAAGGCGCGGCGGACATCGGCCGCAGGGCGGCAGAGCGCGCGGTGCGCCGGCTCGGCGCGCGCCGGGCGCAGACCTGTGAGGTGCCGGTGATCTTCGATCCCGAGACCGCCTCCAGTCTCCTCCACCACCTCGCCGGCGCAGTGTCAGGCTACGCGCTGTACAAAGGCACGTCATTCCTGATCGGCAAGTTGGGGCAGCGCATCGCGCCGGAGTGGGTCACCATCATCGACGACGGCACGGTCGCCGGCGGGCTGGGGTCGAAGCCGTTCGACGGCGAGGGGCTGGCGACGCGGCGGACGGCCGTCGTCGACCACGGCGCCCTGGTCAGTTACCTGTTCGATACCTACTCCGCCAAGAAGCTGAACAGCCGCAGCACCGGCAATGCAACACGATCGGTCGCTGAAGCGCCGCACGTCGCACCGATGAACTTCGTGCTGCAGCCGGGTACCGCCTCGCCCGAGGAGATCATCCGTTCGGTCCAGCGCGGCCTGTACGTGACGGAGCTGATCGGCTTCGGCGTCAACCCGGTCACCGGCGACTACTCGCGCGGCGCCGTCGGCCAATGGATCGAAAACGGCGAATTCGCTTACCCGGTCGAAGAAATCACCATCGCCGGCAACCTGCTGAAGATGTACGAAGCCATCGAAGTCATCGGCAACGACCTCGAGTTCCGCCACACGGTGGTCGCACCGACAGTGAAGATCGCCCGCATGACCGTGGCGGGAAGCTAGGAAAAGAAAGGCTAAAGGTTAAGGGTCAAAGAGGGGAGCCAGAGGCTCGCCGTCACTGCATCCCGATAATCACGCCACCGTGGACGTCGATCGACTCGGCCAGCGGCTTGCGGGGTAGGCCGGGCATGCGCAGGATGTCGCCGGTCAACACCACCAGGAAGCCGGCACCGGCATTGATCTGTAGACCGCGCACGGTCACATCGAAGTCCAGCGGCCGGCCGCGCACCGCGGGATCGTCCGACAGCGAGTTTTGCGTCTTGGCAATGCACACCGGCAAGTTCTCGTAGCCGAGGCGGCGGATGTCATCGAGGTCGCGCTCCGCCGTCTTGGTGAAGATCACATTGCGTGCGCCGTACATGGCCCGCGCCACGGCGAGGATCTTCTCGGGTACCGGCTGCTTCCAATCGTACAACGGCCGAAAGGGTTGGGTGCGCTGCTCTGCACGCCCCATGACCTGCGAGGCCAGATCGATCGCTCCCTCGCCGCCACGGGCGTAGTGGTCGCAGAGCGCAAACGGCACGCCCCATGCGGCGCAGCGCGCGGCCACGACGTCGATCTCTTTCGCGGTGTCAGCCGCGAACCGGTTCAGCGCCACCACCGCCGGCTTGCCGAAATGCCCCACGCTCTCGACATGCCTTTCCAGATTGGGCAGCCCTCGAGCCACCGCCGCAGCGTCAGGCGTGCCGAGATCCGCCGCCGCCACTCCGCCGTGCATCTTGAGCGCGCGGATGGTGGCGACCAGCACCACCACCGCGGGGTCGAGTCCGGCGCCGACGCACTTGATGTCGAAGAACTTCTCCGCCCCCAGATCGAAGCCGAAGCCTGCCTCGGTGATTGCCCAGCCCGCCTGGTGCATGGCCATGCGCGTCGCCAGAACGCTGTTGCAGCCGTGTGCGATGTTGCCGAACGGCCCACCGTGAATCAGCACCGGCGTGCCTTCCAGGGTCTGCACCAGATTCGGCTGCAGCGCGTCACACAACAAGGCGAGCATGGCGCCCGCCGCCGACAGCTCACCAGCCGTGACTGCCCGGCGGTCATCCGTGAGCGCCACCAGCGTGCGCTCGAGGCGGGCACGCAGGTCCTCGATGCCGGTCGCGAGGCACAGCATGGCCATCACCTCCGAGGAGGCGGTGATGTCGAAACCGGTCTCCCGGGGAACGCCGTCCAGGGTACCGCCCAGGCCGACGACGATGTTGCGCAGGGCGCGTTCGTTCATGTCCATCACCCGCCGCCACAGCACGCGTCGCGGATCGATGCGCAGCCGATTGCCGAAATGGAGATGGTTGTCGAGCAATGCGGCCAGCAGATTGTGCGCCGACGTCACGGCGTGGAAGTCGCCGGTGAAATGGAGATTGATCCGCTCGGCTGGCGTGACCTGGCTGCGCCCGCCACCCGTGGCGCCACCCTTCATGCCGAAGCAGGGGCCGAGCGACGGCTCGCGCAACGCCAGACACACGGACTGGCCTAGCCGGCTGAACGCATCGGCCAGACCAATACTGGTCGTCGTCTTGCCTTCGCCAGCGGGCGTTGGCGTAATGGCGGAGACGAGAATCAGCCGCGGCGCGGCGGCGTGCCGCCGTGGCCGGTCCAACACCGCGAGATCCACCTTGGCGACGTCACGGCCGTACAGCTGCAGGTCATCCGCGCCGAGGCCGATCTGGGCTGCCAGCTCGACAATCGGGCGGTGTGGGGTGCGACGGGCGATATCGGAGTCTGTGGACACTTTCCTATGCCTCCTACCAAGTTGGCGACTTCATACACGACTCGGGCCGGGACGGCGAATGGATTCGCACAACCGATCACTCCGGGCACGGTGGCTCCCGGAGCGCCCTCGGAAATCGCGCTGAGGCACGTGCGGTTCGTAGGAGTTCTGGTATAATGGCTGTCCATGTGGCGTGGGGCGGCGGGGTGTTTGGCGTTGGCGGTGTTCCTGGCGGGCTGCGGGTTGGTGGCTCGCCGGCCGGCCCGCATTGAGTGCCGGCCTGGGGCGGTCGAGGTCGGCACCGCCTCTTGGTACGGGCCCGGCTTTCACGGCAACCTCACTTCCAGTGGCGAGATTTACGACCAGTACGATTTGACCGCGGCGCACCAGACCCTGCCGCTCGGCACCCGTGTGGCCGTGACCAATCTGCTGAACGGCAGAGAAGTCGAGGTGCGCGTCAACGATCGCGGGCCGTTCGTCAAGGGACGCAGCATCGATCTCTCGTACGCCGCGGCACGCTCACTCGGTGCCATCGGACCGGGCACCATCCCCGTGCGCATCGAGGTGCTGGGCATCAACGGGGTGCAGCTCGCCGCCGTCGCCTACAGCGTCCAGGTAGGCGCGTTTGCAGACCAGGACAACGCCGTGCGCCTGCAGCGCTCACTGGCTAGACGCTTCGACGGGGTGTACGTCGCGCCGCTCGACGGAGCGTCCGGGCACTATTATCGAGTGCGAGTCGGTCGCTTCGGCCGGCGCGACGAGGCCATGGCACTCGCCCGCGCGGTCGCGCCGCTCGGTTTGCCGGCGGTCATCGTGGAAGATGCACCTTCATCTGCACGGTGAAAGCGGTGGCCAGGGCGGCGGGATCTGGCATCGCTATAAACCGATCGCGGAAGCGCTGGCGCTTCTCCTCGTCACCCTTCCCCTCGCGGTTGGGTTGCATCTCTCCGCCCTCTGGTTTGTGCTCCCGTTCGCGCTCGTGAGCCTGGCCAAGCGGCCGTACGCCGACTATGGCCTGAGCGTCGAGAACCCCGGCAGCTTTCGCTTTCATGTCGCGGTCATCATCGTGGTCTTCGTCCCCTATCTCATCGGCCATTACCTCTTGGCTCACTGGACCGCCGGACTGGAGTTTCACTTTCGCCTGCCGGCACGGTTCGCCACCTCGGCAGTCGACCAGGTTCTGCTGATCGCGTTGCCGGAAGAATTCTTCTTCCGCGGATATTTCCAGACCCAGCTCGACCGCGTCTACGGGAGGCCGCACGAGTTTTTCGGGGCCAAGTGGGGAGTGGGGTTGCCGGTGGCCGCGGCGCTGTTCGCCGCGTGTCATGTCGTCTACGGCGGCCCGGTTCGTCTGATCGTGTTCTTTCCCGGGTTGTTGTACGGCTGGCTGCGCGCGCGAACCGATACGATTCTGGTACCAACGTTCTACCACGCTGGCAGCAATCTCCTCATGCAGCTCATGCTCGCGGGTCTCTCGCGCTAGACGGGCGTTATCAATTTAACGGCGCGGTTCGCCGTGCCGTCCGCAGCTCAATTTCGCCCGTGCAAATTCCAGTAGACACTATTAGGCGTGCCAGCACCCGCACCTGGCGTGCGTCTTGCTAAAGAGACTGCCGCCCGAGGAGGAGTTGGTGTGGACACCACGCAACTGCTGACGTTTGCCCATCGCGAAGGAGCCTCTGACGTCCATCTCTCGGCCGGCGAGGCGCCCATGCTCCGCATTCATGGCGACATGAAACGCATCGAGCATGCACCGCTCACTGCTGAAGAAGTGCACCACATGGTGTTCGACATCATGAGCGACTCAGTGCGCAAGACGTTCCAGGAGAAGAATGATGCGGACTTCTCCTTCGAGCTGGGCAGCATCGCGCGGTTTCGGGTCAACGCGTTTCGTACCCGCCGCGGCGAGGGTGCGGTGTTTCGTACCATCCCGAGCAAGGTCATGACGATGGAGGATCTCGGCCTGCCGCCCATCCTGAAAGAGATCGCCGAAAAGGAAAAGGGGTTGGTGCTCGTCACCGGCCCGACCGGCTCGGGAAAATCAACGACGCTGGCAGCGATGATCGACCATGTCAACGAGACCTATGAAGGGCACATCCTGACCATTGAAGACCCGATCGAGTTCGTCCACAGCTCGAAAAAATGCCTGATCAACCAGCGCGAGGTCGGGGCGCACACGGAGTCCTTCGACGCCGCCCTGCGTGGCGCGTTGCGTGAAGACCCTGATGTCATCCTGGTGGGCGAAATGCGCGACCTCGAAACCATCGCGCTGGCACTGACGGCCGCCGAAACCGGGCACCTGGTGTTCGGCACCTTGCACACCTCCAGCGCGCCGAAGACCGTTGACCGGGTCATCGACGTCTTCCCGGCGGCACAGCAAGGACAGATTCGCGCCATGTTCGCGGAATCGATCCAGGCGGTGATCACGCAGACGCTGCTGCGCAAGCGCGCTGGCGGCCGCATCGTGGCCTTGGAGATCCTGATCGGCACGCCCGCCGTGCGCAACTTGATCCGCGAAAACAAGGTCCACCAGATCCCGTCGACCATGCAAACCGGCCAATCGGTGGGCATGCAAACCCTCGACATGGCGCTCATCGACTTGGTGAACAGGGGCTTGGTCAGCAAGGAAGAAGCGCAGTCAAGGACGCTGACGCCGAACCTGTTCGGCACCATAGGCCAAGATGCCAAAGGCGCCCCTCCGAAATTTCCACGCCAAGTCGGCGGTCGCGGAGCGTAGCCTATGCCCATCCGGCAACTGCTGTCCGCGATGGTGGAGCGCGGCGCCTCCGACCTCTACCTCGCCGTCGATAGTCCGCCCGTGCTGCGCATCGAGGGCTTCACTGAGCCCGTCGGCGCCGAGCGGCTCACCTCGGCCGCGGTCGAAGCGTTAGCCACGTCGCTGATGAGTGAGCGCCAGCGCGCGGTGTTCGAAGAAAAGCTGGAAATGAACTTGGCCCTCGCCTCGGATCGGCTGGGGCGGTTCCGCATCAATGTGTACCGCCAGCGTGGAGCCGTCGGTGTGGTGGTGCGGCAGATCAAGACGCACATCCCGACGCTCGACGAGCTCGGCTTGCCGCCGGTTCTGAAAACCATCACCCTCAGCCGCCGCGGGCTCGTGCTGGTGACCGGCGCGGCGGGTGCGGGCAAGTCGACGACGCAAGCCGCCATGCTCGACTACCGCAACGAAAACACCGCCGGGCACATTCTGACCGTCGAAGATCCGATCGAGTTTGTGCACAGTCACAAAAAGTGCATCGTCAGCCAGCGCGAGGTCGGGTTCGACACTCTCTCCTTCGCCGAGGCGTTGCGCAACACGCTGCGGCAGGCGCCGGACGTGATTTTCATCGGCGAGGTGCGCGACCTTGAAACCATGGGGGCGGCAATCACCTTCGCCGAAACCGGCCACCTCTGCCTCGCCACCTTGCACTCGAACAACGCCAACCAGGCGATCGAGCGCGTGCTGAACTTCTTCCCGCTGGCACGGCACGCCGAGATCTATCTTCAGTTCTCGCTCAACCTGCGCGGCATCATCTCGCAGCGGCTGGTGCCCGGCGTCGACGGCAAGCGCGTGGCCGCGCTCGAGATCCTCATCGATACGCCGTGGGTTAAAGACCTGATCAAGAAGGGCGAGATCGACACGCTCAAGGAAGCCATGGAGTCGAGCACGCAAGAAGGCGGACAGACGTTCGATCAAGCTCTGTATGCACTGTATGCCGAAGGACGCATCTCGCAGGAGGAGGCGCTGGCCAACGCCGACAGCTCCAACAACCTGCGCATCCGCATCCAAAACCTCGATCTTTCACGGCAGCCAAAGAAAAAACCTCAGGCAGGGCGCGGGCCGGACGACTTCCGCATCGAAGGCCTCTCACCGACTCCACACCTGCGCCGGCTGTAGCGCTCAGGGCGCTCGCGTTTCGCCCCGCAGCCAGTCGAGGTACGCTGCCGTGCCCGCGGTGATCGGCAGCGCGATCACCTCCGGGTTCTGATAAGAGTGCAACGACTTGACGCGCGCTTCGAGCTGTTCGAACAACGCCGCGCGCGTCTTGATGACCAGCAGCAATTCCCGGCCGCGCTCAACCCGGCCTTCCCAGTGGTAGATCGAGGTGATCGGGCCGACGACGTTGACGCAGGCGGCGAGCCGCTCCATGACCAGCGCCTCCGCGATCCGCTCAGCTTCTTCCCGGGCTCCGGCCGTCACCAGCACCGCGATGCAGTCCGTCATGTCCGCTGCCTTTACCGCGCCGCACGCCAGTGGGCCACCAAGGCGTGATAGTCGATCGCGTCGGCCTGCGGTGATGGGCGAACGGGGGTGCGCCCAAGCCAGGGCTTCAGCCGCTGCCACAGCGCGACCCGAATGCTGCGCCGGCCGCTCTGCGGCATCAGGGCATGAGCCCGCAGATACTCCCGCACCCCGATCGTCGTCGCTGCCTGTAAGTGCCCGCGCCGCGCAATGTCGGCCAACGAGTTCGCCAAGCTGCCGGGCGTGTATCCGGCGTCCTGGACCATGGCCTCGGCAACCCGGACGACCGCTGGCAGCATTAGGTACCCGTCTGCGAACAAACAGGCCGCGGTTTGGAAGTAGTTGAACGTGGGCACCAGACGCGGCCCGAAGCAGCGGAACGTCGTGGGTGGCGTTCGGCGCTCCAGATTGATGTAGATCTTCTCGACCGCTTCGCCCCGTCGCGCCACAGCCGCACGCTCCTGCGCCTCCGCAATCAGACGCGGATCCACCCCGATGGTCCGGAGAACGTCACCGAGCTCGTCGGAGGCGATGCGCCCAGCCAAGATGTCGGCGTAGAGAGAATAGATGATCGGATCCGACTCCCAATCATCGCCGAACAACATCTCGCGCGAGCCGGCCGGTATATCCGAGCGGCTCTTCAGCAGTTCCGTCAGCTTGAACCCGACCTGCTCGCGCAAGTTGCGGAAACGGCCGCGGACCAAGTGCTGCAACTGGTTCTTGAAAACGATGCCGTCGTACTCGATGCCGTCAAGCGCGAGCTTCTGCTTGATGGCTTTGGCAATCTGCGGCGGGCTGGCGGACATGAAATGGACACGCACCTCCCGGCCGGCTTGCGTCGCGGTCTCGCGCAGCCCTGTGATCAGCGGCACCACACCTGGCACCGCCACTTTGTCTTGTGCCTTTTCGAACGGCACCCACATCAGCTGTCGCAGCGAGTCGAACTCGCTCTTCAGGTAGGTTTTATCCAGGTCCCAACGGAAGATGATGGGATGCAGCGGCGCCCGCCGGCGCTGCTTGGAGCGACGCAGGGCCATCACAGCCTTTCGATCGCGGCGGCGATCTCGCGTGTGACACCGTCGCGCACGGCCTTGGCGGCCACCTTGATCGCGTTGTTGATGGCACGGGCGTTGGAGCGACCGTGCGATTTGATCATCAGGTGCTCGAAGCCGAGGATCGGCGCCCCACCGTATGCGGTGTAATCAGTGAGATCACGGAGCCGCCCAAAACTGTTTGCCAACACGAAGAACCCCAGCTTCCAGCGCCAATTCTCGCGGCGCGCCGTCCCCGCCAAATCGACGACCACCTCGGCCAACCCCTCAAGCAACTTTAGCACAACATTGCCGAGGAACCCCTCGCACACAATCACATCGGCCTTTCCTTTGGCGAGGTCGTTGCCTTCGATGTTGCCGACGAAGTTGACACCCCCAACGGTCTTGAGCCGGCGGTGCGCGCTGACCAGGATGTCGCCTCCTTTGGTTTCCTCGACACCCATGTTCAGCAGAGCGATGCGCGGGCTCGGCACCTTCGAGATATGGCGCGCATAGGCGCTGCCCATCAAGGCGAACTGCACCAGCTCGGTGGCCTCACAGCGGATCGTCGCGCCCACATCGAGCAACAGCGCCAGTTGATCCTGCCCTGGGTACTCAGTTTGCCGCGGATACACGCTGGCCAGTGCCGCCTTCTGCACGCCGGGGATGGTCCTGAACTGCTGGGCGCAGGCCAGCACGGCGGCACCGGTGTTGCCGGCGGTCACGACGGCGTCGGCCTGTCCTTCCGACACCAAGCGCGCCGCGACCAGCACGGAGGCGTTACGCTTCTGCCGCAGCCCCCGTTTCGGGTCGTCCTCCATGGAGATGAAGTCGGGGGTATGGTGGACAGCGATGTGCTCCGGGTTATAGGGAACGCGATCGAGAGCGGCCTGGATCTGCGCTTCATCGCCCACCAGCGTGCACTGAATGTCCGTCTCCAGCGAGGCCTGCGCCACACCTTTGACCACCTCCTCCGGGGCGAAATCGCCGCCCATGGCATCAACCGCAATGGTCGGCATAACCGCGAATGACTCCTCGATGTCGAATGCGGCCGCGTCCCTCCCGAGCCAATCGCTGGCGCAGCGCGCGTTCGGTCACACGGTACTTGAAGGCCTTGCGGCCGTTAACCAGGAGCACGGGGATCTCCGTTTCGTACTGGGCCTCCAATTTGGGGTTTCCGCTGATGTCGATCTGCTCCAACGTGCATCCCAGCTCGCGCGCCACCGGCGCCACGATCTCCTCCATGTCAGCGCACAGGTGACACTCGGGCCGGCCGTAGAGGATGAGAGCGATCGGCGACATAGTGTCTGCATACCGTCAGCCGCCGGAGTTGACAATATTGCATCCTTTCTCTACTGGAGTAATCTCTTCGTCTGGAGACCAGCCATGAGCTATGCAGTGATTCGTACCGGGGGGAAACAGTACCGCGTGGCCCCCGGAGATGTCATCCGAGTGGAGAAGCTCGGCGGCGATCCTGGGGCGGAAATCGAGTTCCGGGAAGTGCTGATGACCGCCGACGGCGACGCCATCCGGGTCGGCACGCCCCTCGTGGCAGGCGTTCGGGTCACCGCACAGGTTGTCGAGCACGGCAAAGCCAAGAAGGTCCTGGTCTTCAAGAAGAAGCGGCGCAAGAATTACCGCCGGCACCAAGGGCACCGGCAGCAGTTCACCGCGGTACGGGTGACCAACATCGAGACAGAGGCGGAGAGTCATGGCGCATAAGAAAGGGCAGGGCAGCACTCGCAACGGACGCGACAGCAATGGCCAACGCCGCGGTGTGAAGGTGTTTGCGGGACAGTTTGCGAAAGCCGGCAACATCCTCGTGCGCCAGGTCGGGACGCGGGTGCACCCCGGCAAGAACGTCGGTATGGGCCGCGATTTCACGCTTTTCGCCAAGATCGACGGCGTCGTCTGCTACGAGCGTGTGGGCAAAGACCGCCGTCAGGTCCACATCTTTCCATCGTAGCGGCAGTTGTCATGCCCGAGAAAGCGGGCATGCAGGGGGAGGCGACGCCCTCCGCGCCGGGGTGAGGGCTTCGGGTTCTGCCGCGGCTTTTCTTTTTGGGCTGCCGTCGCTACCTTCCGCTGGCAGCGGAGATGAAGTTTATCGATGAAGCCGAGGTCCACGTGCGTGCCGGCGACGGCGGGCGTGGATGCGTTGCCTTTCTGCGCGAGAAGTACAAGCGGCACGGCGGCCCCAGCGGCGGCGACGGTGGTGACGGCGGCGATGTGGTGTTCGTGGTCGATGCCGGCCTGACCACGCTGCTGGATTTCAAGTTTCAGCCCTTGATCAAGGCCGGCCGCGGCGAGCACGGCCGCGGCAAACAGCAGTACGGCAAGCGCGGCGAGGATCGGCAGGTGCGTGTGCCCGCGGGCACCATCGTTACCGATGCCGACAGCGGCGAACTGATTGCGGATCTGCGCCGGCCGGACGAGCATGTCGTCATCGCCCACGGCGGGCGTGGCGGCAAAGGCAACGCCCACTTCGCCACATCCACAAACCAGGTGCCGCGCTACGCCCAGCCGGGAACGCTGGGTGAAGAGCGCCGGCTGCGCCTCGAACTGCACCTCGTGGCCGACGTTGGCCTGGTGGGCTATCCGAACGTGGGAAAATCCACCTTGATCAGCGCCGTCTCCGCCGCCCGGCCGCAGATCGCGGATTACCCGTTCACCACCCTCGTGCCGCACCTCGGCGTCGTCCGCTTCGATGATGAGGGGAGCTTCGTGCTCGCCGACATTCCGGGGCTGATCGAAGGTGCGCATCGCGGGCGTGGACTCGGCGACCGTTTTCTCCGCCACCTGTCGCGGACCAGCCTGCTGATCCACCTCATCGACATCAGTGGCCTCACCGGTCGTGATCCCCTCGCCGATTACGATGCGATCAATCACGAGCTCGAGGCTTTCGATGTGACTCTGGCGTTGAAGCCGCAGGTGATGGTGGCGAACAAAATGGACTTGGCCGAGGCGCGCGAACGGTATCCGGCGATCCGCGCCCGGTTTGCCGAGCGTGGTATCGAGCTGTGGGCCATCTCCGCCGCCACCGGCGAGGGCGTCCCCGCCCTGATGCGCGAGGTGGGACGGCGGTGGCGCGCGTTGCGAGTAACCGCGCCTGCGGATCAGACGGTCAGGCTCGACGATGGGGTCCGCCTCCCTAGGGAGACTGTCGATAAACGGGAACCACACCCTTCGAGACGGTCCCAAAAGAAGGGACCTCCTCAGGGTGAGCGGAAATTGTCTTTTGAAAACAACAACGGAACCGCTCGTCCTGAGGAGCCGCCTTCTTCTGGCGGCGTCTCGAAGGGCGCCCGCTGGAGAAAATCGACAGCCTCTGGGGGAGCGGGTCAGGGCAAGGGGATCAGATGACTTCCGGCGCCTCGCAGACCCTGCACCTCACGCACAAGCAGCGCCTGCTCAAGCGCGTCCGCCGCGCTGTCATCAAGATCGGCAGCAGCATCCTCTCCGGCCAGACCGGCATCAATCGCCTGCGGCTCCGCTCGCTGGCAGAAGAGATCTGCGCCCTGCACCAACGCGGCGTCGAGCTGGTGGTGGTGAGTTCGGGCGCGGTCGCGGCCGGGATGGCCCGCCTCGGTGTGACGGAACGCCCGAAGAGCGTGCCGCAACGACAAGCCGCGGCGGCCGTCGGGCAGATCGATCTGATGGCGCTGTACAAAGAGTACTTCTCTCTGCACGCGACGCAGGTGGCGCAGATCCTCCTCACCCACGACGACCTGGCGGACCGCAGTCGCTATCTCAACGCGCGGCACACCATCGAGACCCTCATCACGGCCGGCGTCGTGCCCGTGGCCAACGAAAACGATACCGTCGTCATCGACGAGCTGATGAACTTCGGCGACAACGACAACCTCTCGGCGCTCATTGCTGGCCTCGTAGAAGCCGACATGCTCGTGCTGCTGAGCGACGTTGCGGGACTGTACACGAAAGATCCGCACGCGCATCCTGACGCGGAATTGGTGTCCGTGGTCGAGGATGCCAGCCGCGCTGGCGCCTCCTACGCCATGGATGGGCGCGGCGCGCTCGGTACCGGCGGCATGGCGTCCAAGTTTGCGGCTGCCAGGAAAGCCGCTGCCGCCGGCATCCCGACGATCATTGCCGACGGGCTGCACGCCGGAGTGCTCCCGGCGGTATTCGATGCGCGCCAAGCGGTCGGCACATTGATCCTGCCCCGCGGCGACCGGCTAGGGCGGCGCAAGCACTGGATCGCGTACACGCTGAAGCCCGCCGGCACGCTCATCGTCGATCAAGGCGCGTTCGAGGCGATCACGCAGAAGGGGCGCAGTCTGTTGCCGAGGGGTTTGAAGGAAGTGCACGGGAAGTTCGGCAGCGGCGAGTGCGTCCGCTGCGTCGATCTATCCGGCCGCGAGTTCGCCCGCGGCCTGGTGAACTACAGCGCCGCCGAGTTGGAGAAGATTAAAGGCGTCCACTCAGCCCGCATCGACGGCGTCTTGGGGTACAAGCTCACCGAAGAAGTCATCCACCGCAACGACCTCGTCCTGACCAGCGGTCCGGAGTCCTGAGCGCCGTGTCCTGAAGAAGAGCTCGGTCACCGCCGGCCAGGCCGTGAACCATGGGGGGGCCGTTACAGGACCCGCAGACCGGCAATCTTCACGGCTCCTCGATGGTAGCCTGAAGGGAACAGCTTTTCGAGCTGGTCGATCTCCATCCCGCACTTGGTGCAGGTTTCAAGTACCGTGGGCACAATACCGGTGCGCGCGTGCTCGTCCCGTAAAAAATGAATGACCTTCCAGTGTGCCTCTGTAAGTTGGCCAGCGATGCCCAACTCGGCACCTTTGCCCGCGGCGAACTTCTGGTCCCACTCGGATGGGTCCAGCAGAAAACCCATGGCGTTCACCCGGTAAACTTTCTCCTGGATACCTCCGGCGCGGGCTGGCTCAGCCGCTGTAACCCGTGGTTCGGTCGTCACTCCCTCCAGATAGGTCAGACCGGCCAGCTTGCAGGCTCCCCGCAGGTAGCCGGTCGGAAAGAGACGTCCCAGGTCGGCAAGCTTCAAGTTGTTCTGCCGGCAGGTCTGGTAGACCAGGGGGCAGCGGCCGGTCTCTTTTGCGGCGGTGCGCAGAAAGTGAATCACTTTCCAGTGCTCTTCCGTCAAACCCTCCGACATCCCGAGTTTGAGGGCCATTCCCCGGGCAAAGTTTTCGTCCCATTGTTCGGGAGCGACGAGAAAGCCCAAAATATCCGTCTCATAAGTTTTGCCGCCGTACTGAAATTCCATGTCAGCCTCCTGGGAGAACTGTTCTTGTTTCGTTCATCCGGTGCCAAGCCGTCAGTTGCGTTCACGGATCCGAGCCACCGCCTCCAGGGCCGCATCCACTTCAGCCTCGGTGGTTGAGAATCCCAGTGAAAAACGCACGGTTCCGAAAGGCATGGTCCCGATGGTCCGGTGAGCCCCCGGTGCGCAATGGAGGCCGGTGCGGGTCAAAACCCCGAAACGCACATCCAGGAGGAAACCGACGTCAGTCGGCTCCATGCCATCCACGGTGATCGAGACGATGCTCACGGCCCGGTCGGCCTCTTCAGGACCGTAGACCCGCACGTAGGGGATCGCGCGCAAGCCCTCGCGGAAACGCCGCCACAAAGCCATCTCCTGCGCACGCACTGACTCTACGCCCCGCGCGAGAAGGAACTCCACACCCGCCTTGAGGCCGGCGAGACCATGGCCGTTGAGGGTACCGGCCTCGAATCTGTCGGGGAGGAATCCAGGTTGTCTGTCCGATTCGGACACCGTGCCGGTGCCGCCTCGTTTAAACGGTTGAATGTGGGGGGCAACGTCGGGATGAACCACCAACCCCCCGGTCCCCTGCGGCCCGAGCAGAGACTTGTGGCCGGTGAAGGCCAAAACACTCAAGCCCAACTCCTGAAAGTTGACGGGATAGGCCCCGCATATCTGGGCCGCATCAACAATGAAGGGGATTTTGCGGCTGCGACAAGCCCGCGCCACCGGTTCGATCTCCTGAAGGCTCCCCATGACGTTGCTGGCCCAGACCATGACGACGAACTGGGTGTCGTCCCTCAGGGCCCCGATGATCTCGCCGCTATCGCACAACCCCCGTTCATCAGCGGGCACGGTAATGATCTTACACCCGTACCGCTCACGCAGGTCCGCCAACGGGCGACGCACGGAGTTGTGCTCCAGCATTGTGGTAACGATGCTCCCTCCGGGCTCGGCTCGGCCATAGATGGCCAGGTTGAGCGCCTCGGTCGCGTTGAGCCCGAAGCAGACCCATTCGGGGGCCCCGGCCCCCAGCAGCCTGGCGAGAGCCTCCCTGACCCCGTCAAGGAGTTCCGCAGATTCGATGCTCTTGCGGTGGGAGCTGCGCCCCCCTGAGCCGCCGATCTGCCGGGCAAAGGAGTCCATGGCGGCGTAGACCGACTCTGGCTTGGGAAAACTAGTGGCCGCGTTGTCCAGGTAAATGACCTGCTCGTTTCCCTCGTGACTCATGGATTTGGTCTCTTTCCCTTTAATGAAAGGGCACTACTCTACGAGCCCAGATGCTGCTTGACCATGGTCAGCATCTTCTCTTGATCGATGGGCTTCGACAGGTAGCCCTCGGGCGGCGGCACCTGCTGGCGGGTAGAGATGAACTTCTCGAAATCGGCGGAGATGCCGGTCACGATGATAATCGGAATGCGCTTCCACTTCTCGCTCTCTTTCATCTCCCGGTAGAACCTGACGCCGCTCGTGTGGGGCATGGTGATGTCCAGGGTGATGAGGTCTGGAGGGCTGGTCTTGACCTTTTCGAGCGCCTGATCGCCGTCCTCCGCCGCGACGGTGTTGTACCCGGCGTCCCCGAGCAGGGTGCTGAGGTACGTGACGGTATCGGGCTCGTCTTCAACGATCAGGATAGTCTTCTTATTCTCGGCCATGTTTGCCTCTTCCTCCAGTCTGGGGAGACCCTCACCCGGGGTACTCCGTAGGTTTTCGCAAGGCTACCGCATCGATGTTCAAGTATCCAGGAGGCGGAGCAACGCCCTTGGGTCCACGGGCTTTCCCAGCACGGCATCGGGTCCCCGGATGCCCTTGTGCAGGGAGAGGTAGGACTTGCCATAGTCTTCCAGGACCCGATCATTGCCCGTCACCACGATCACCATGAGATCGCGCCACTGCGGGCTGTTGCGCAATTTCACCAGCAGATCTAGCCCCGACCTGCCCGGCATCAACACATCCATGATCACCGCATCTGCCGGGAATTCCTCGAGCCGTGAGAGCGCTTCCACCGCGTCTTCCGCGGTGCGCACCTCGTATCCGTTGTCCTCCAGCAACACCGACAGGTAAAGCGCTGTGTCCCGGTCGTCGTCCACCACGAGGACTCTCCCTCTTCCAGTGGATGCGCCAGACATGCTTCCCCCGAGTGGTTCCCCTTTCCTATTGGCTCGGAGGCGCGGGCTCCTCCACCAACGGGACGCTCGGGCGTGCTTCGAGAGGAAAACGCACCAGGAACCGACTGCCGCGCTGCGGCTCCGAACTCACGTCGATGCGGCCGCCGTGTTTGCCAACGATCTTGTTCGCGATGAACAGGCCGAGGCCGGTTCCCTTGATCCCCTTGGAGGTGAAGAACAAGGAGAAGATCTTCTCCCGGGTCTCGCGGTCCATGCCTATGCCGTTGTCCTCCACGTCGAAGGTCATGAAGGGGGGCTCGCGGCCAACGTTCACCCTCACGAAGTGCTGGTCCTTACGCCGGTCGGCACGACAGGCGTCCAGAGAGTTCTCGACGAGGTTCAACAGCACGGCCCGCACCGCCATCGCGTCGCCAGCGAACGTGCCAGCGTCGGGGGCGACCTTGATGGTCAGCTTCGTGTCGATGTCGCCGGCCTTCTTCTGCAGGCCGTTCTCCAGGTCCGCGAACAGCTCGGCTGGATTGACGTCGACGAGCGAAAGCTCTCGGTCCTTGGCATAGTAAAGGATGTCCATCACCATGCTGCGGATACGGTCCACGTTGCGCTGGACCATGTCCCAGCCTTTTTCGATCCGCGCTCGATCGTCATTGGTGAAGCCCGAGTTGACGAGGTAGATGCCACCATCCAGGCCGGTGAGCAAACCCTTGATCCCGTGAGAGATCGAGCCTACAAGCAGGCCGATTGAGGTGAGCTGCGACTGCAGCTGCCGGATCTCCGTGATGTCAGCGGACATCTCCATGACGGCCTCGGGCTTGCCTTCGGAGTTGAAGATCGGCGCGGTCGTGGCCAGCACGTTGATCCTCTCTCCCGCAGCCGAGGTCACGACCTCCTCGGTGGTCCGGCACTGGCCGTCCTCCAGGGTCAGCTGAACCGCGCACGCCAGGCAAGGCTCCTCGCGGTGCTTGTAAACCTCGTAACAGTAGTTCCCCACCGCCGGCCCGAAGGTCTCGCGAAAGCGCCGGTTGGCGCCCCGGATCATGAGGTCCGGGCCCTGCACGGAGATGTAGCACGGAACCTCCTCGAAGAGCTGAGCAAAGTGCTCCTGGCTGCGCTGCAGGAGGTTCTGGAGTCTCTTGAACTCGTCGATCACTGTGAGCATCTCCATGACCGACACGATGTTGCCGCCTTCGTCGCAACAAAAGGGCGTAGTGTGCACCAGGACGTGCCTTTGCTTGCCGTGTCGCGTGAGCAGGAGCTGCTCGTTCGAATGACTCTTCCCATCTGTGAAGGTCATCTCGACAGGGCAGTTCTCACACACATCTTCTCGCTGCTTGTACACGCGGTAGCAGAGGTCGCCGATGATGCGCTCGCCGAAGTCCGCACGAACGCGGCGGTTGGCATCGACGATGCGGAAGTCCCGGTCGTGGACGGACAAGTAGCAAGGCATCTCCTCGAAGTACTGCTCGTAAGTAATGATCGTGGCCGTTCGATCGTCCATGCTGTTCTCCCGCAGTGCCGGCATGAGGTGCTGGCCGAGCATCCGCCGGGGTTCACCACCCTCCCCGGGCGCGGCAGGCGAAGCACCCAGCGTCAGGCCGTTAGGTCAAAGGGGGCGGGTTCATCATACTCGAACACCTCCGTGGGGCCTTCGCTTTGCCTCGGCACGGAGCGCCCTACTTCCTCTTGTCCCTCAGCTCGAGGATCCGGCGCACCCCAGTGACCAGATCTTCAGGGCTCACCGGCTTGTTCATGTAGCCGTCGGGCTTCTCGGCGTGAGCGGCGTAGATCACCTCGCGGAACTCCGGGTGCCCGGTGACCACACAGATCGACATCTCCGCAGTGTCCGGGCTACCGCGAAGCTCCCGGAAAACCTCGACGCCATCCTTGCCCGGCATGGAGATATCGAGGGTGATGAGGTCCGGCTTCTCCTTTCCTGCCAGCTCGATGGCCTGGTCGCCGTCCGTGGCCTCGATGATCGTGGCGCCGGCATCCGCGAGCACCGTGCTGATGAAGGTGCGGGCATCGTCCTCGTCGTCGACGACCAGGATCTTTCGACCCTGGAGGGGCAGCCCAGGTTCTGGCTTCGCGGCGGCTTTCTTCCTCATCACGGCACACTCCTCCAACACCAGCGCTCCGGCTGTAAGGTCTACCAGTTGCATCACCTTGCAATCAAGCTTGTAGTGTTTGATGAGATCCGTAAGCGCATCGACGCAGTTGTGGCACGAGGTGACGACGATCTTCGCGCCAGTGGCCACGATCTGGTCGGCCTTGACTTTCGCCGACTTCAGGCGCCGAGGCGTGTACTCGGACATGGACATGGCGCCGCCGCCACCCGTGCAGCAGTAGTTTTCGGTGCGGTTGGGGTGCATCTCGCGAAAATCGCTGACCACCATGTTCAGAAGCTCTCGAGGCTCTTCGTAGAATCCGCAGCTGCGAGCATTGTTGCACGAGTCGTGGAAGGTGACGGGGGTGGAGTTCTTGGACTTGTCCACCTTGATCCGACCTTCCCTGATGTAGCGGATCATGGTGATCACCGAGCTCTCCATGATGAAGTCCTGATCTGTTGCCGACCAATTCGGTCCTTCGCAACGAGTCGATCGGTAGCCGTGGCCGCACTCGGAGATCACCAGGCGCTTGCCCCGCAGTTCCTTGAATTTCTCCTCCAAGTGCTTCCAAGAGGCCCCGCCCATGGCATCATCGCCGGAGAACAGCCCGAAATTCGTCTGATCCCAGCCCCAGGAGGGCATGGTCCAGTTCTCGTCCGCGGCGTAAAAGATCAGGGCGGCATTGGTGATCGTGCGCGGGTCGTACTTCGCCTCGCGAGGGTTGATTGTATAGACGACCTCAGCGTCCACCTTGTCGACGGGGATCGCCGCCTGCTTGTCGCCTCCCACTTGGTCCACGAGTTCCTCGGAGACCCACTCTAGAGTGTCGATGTAGTCCTCCTCGAGCACTCCCATTTGGTTGCCGATCTCCCAGGTGTCTTTGCTGACCACCCGGACACCTTCCGGCATCACACCAACCCGGCTCAGCAGGCCACGCATGATCCGGTTGAGCGTGGCGGTGTCCACGCCCATCGGGCAGTTGAACGTGCATCGCCGACAGTTGGTGCACGTCCCGAAGGCGATGTCCTTGAGTGTATCCAGATCCTCATCCGTCACGGGGGGATAGGCATTGACCCACCGGGGAAACACCCGGCCGGTCCAGTCGAAATGGCGCTTGAAGATTTTGCGCAACTGATCCGCCTTGTACGAGGGCGTCATCTTGGGATCGTCGGGATGGGTCAGTACGTAATGACACGCCTCGTTACACATCCCGCAATGCACACAGCCAACCAACGAACCCACTACCTGACGCGTGAGCTTGGGCGCCAGCAGCTCCACCATCTTGTCGACTTTGTACGACCTGTTGCGATCGGCCATGGTTTCCTCCTTCAACCCCTGGCAATCGCCGGTGGCATGCTCCCCCGGTGGCCCAACGTGCGGCCGATCCAGTACCGCGTGAAGGGATAATACAGATAATGAGAGATTTTCGAGAATGGAACGTAGATCAGGAAGAAGCTGGTGGCAAAAAGATAGGCCACCCAGTAGCCTTCACCCTTCAACAACCCAGCCGTATAAGCCGCGGCTGCAACGCCCACCCCGAACCAGATCGTCAAGGTAAGCAAGGAAAAGTAATCGTCCGGTGTGCTGATGAGGCGCAGGACCGGCCGGGCGAAACGGCGTATGACCCGGCCCACCGCCACCACGAAGGCGGCACCGATGAGCACCATGAGTACATACGTAACAATCGGGACCTCGACGAACGGTCGGTATGCGGACCCGACGATCGCGAAGAATATCCCTGCCGCCACACCGATGTGAAAGACCACGAAGCTTAGATAAAAAGGAACATTCTTGCGCGTGCTCTCCATCACCCATGGCATGCCCACGTTCGCCATCGAGTACAGGGCCGGGTAGAGAGACGTGTCACCGTAGCGCTCGCCCGGGAGCTGCCGATCTCTACCCGCTTTGAATCTGAATAACCAGAACAAGCGTATGGCGTACACCAAGACCATAATCGTCAGGGCAGTCCAGTGAACCGCCTCTGCAACGTGAAGAAGGCCGCTTGGCTCTGCTTGCTCCATCCCTATACTCCTCCCTGAATCTTGGCCTGCAGCGGCTTGAACTCCCGCGTGTCCAGTGCCACGAACAACACTTCTTTGAGGCCCCCGCCCCGCTTCAAGTGCTCTTCCACGGTGTCCACCATCACCCGCGCGCACAGGTCGAGCGGGACTTGGTAGAGACCGGTGCCGACCGGCGGAAACGCAAGCTGCCGGATTCCCTTTTCCTCGGCCCGCTGCAGGGCCGCCTGGGTCGCCCGCCGCAGTTTTCCTTCCGTATCGGGCTCGAAAAACTTGGGACCGTTGACATGAATGATGTGCTTGGCCTTCATCTTGCCGGCCGTGGTGACGATCGCTTCGCCGGTCGGACAGCTACCAATCTCGGACAGCTCCTTCTGAATGGTCGGGCCACCCCTTTGGGAAATGGCTCCCCCATATCCCGTGCCCAGCTTGGCGTCGGCGGTGATGTCGTAGACGAAGGCCTCGACCTCCATGTTCGTGATGTCACCGCGGACCAGGCGTATCGCCTTGTCCCCGATCTTTCTTTCCACCATCACTCAACCCTCCGAGCTCGCATCTGCCCTGTTCTTGCTGTGTCGCGGCGAGCTACCTGCTGTCTCCAAAGTCCCCTATGGCAGGGCAACCGGTGCTCCCGGATCCTGACGCGGCCGGGCCCCTGTTCATGTCTGCCAGCTCGGCCAGCGACATGCCGTTCAACACCTTGACGATCTCGTCGTTGATCCGCACGTAGACCCGCCGGCACTCGCAGTAGTCCGATTTCAGACAAACCTCGGGGCAGCGAACGCATTCGACCACGTTGATCGGTCCGATGGCGGCCTCAATGATCTCTCCGACGGAGATGTCCTCGGCAGGCCGGGCAAGCTGGTAGCCACCGCCTCTCCCGCGCATCGATCGCATGAGAGAGGACACCTTCAGAGCGAGGGCCAGCTGGTCGAGGTAACGCTTCGATATTTTGGTGTTTTCTGCGACGTAGGCCAAGCTGACGAGATCCGTGCCCGGCTTTCTGGCGATCTCGACCATCATTCGCAATGCGTACCTGGCCCGAGTTGACAGCTTCATAAAAGGAGGCCCCGCTCCTGAAATAGTGTCGGTCAGTTCATTGCCCTAGACCCTTACGGGAGGACCCGAAGGCGAAAAGTCTAGTAATACAATCGGATTATTTCCGCAAGGCGTTTCTCCGGGGCTTTTTTCAGCCCGGGACGCCCCGAGGTCAGTGATCAGCGTGACTTTCGATCCATCCCCGCTGATGCGGGATCACAGGCCTACGCGCACACACGCAGCAGTAGACCTTTGAGATACTCACCCTCTGGATGCGCCAGGCTTGTCGGATGATCGGCGCCGGCTCCGAGGTGGCGTAAGACCTGAACCGCACGCCGGGCATCCACCGCCGCGCCGTGGACGATCTTCCAGAACAGCTCCGGGGAAACGTGCTGCGAGCAGCTGAAGGTCATCACGTGGGCGTCCGCCGCGGCGCGGCGGAAGGCCCAGAGATGCAGGTCCTTGTAAGCCCGTGCACCGCGCATCAGCTCCTGGCGCCGCTTGACGAGGGCGGGCGGGTCGAGAATCAGCAGATCGAACGTGCGCTCGACATCGCGCAAGTAGCGAAAGACATCCGCCTCGACGAACTCTCCCACGCCGGCACCGAGCTGGTTGACAGACCAGTTGTCGCGCGCCAGATCCAGGGCGCGCGGAGAGCTCTCCACTGAGGTCACATGGCGTGCGCCGCCCGCCGCCGCGTAGATGGAGAATGCACCGGTGTAGGCAAAGGCGTTGAGGATGTCATGGCCGGCGGCAAGCTGGCGAACCAGAGCCCGATTGTCGCGCTGATCGAGGAAGAAACCCGTCTTCTGTCCACCCTGCACGTTGACCAGAAAGCGCAGTCCGTTTTCGCGGATCGATACCGGACCGGCCGGCACCTCCCCGGCGACCACGCCTTCCTCCGGCGCCAGCCCTTCCTCGCGCCGCACAGTGCCGGTGCTGCGTTCGTAAATGCCCGCCGGTGCGAGTGTGGCGTCCAGGGCTTCGATCACGAGAGGCTTCAGCTTAGCGGCGCCAGCCGTCAGGCACTGCAACACGATGCTGGAGGCGTATACATCGGCGATGGTGCCGGGGAGAAAATCGCCCTCACCGTTGATCAGCCGGTACGCGTCGCTTGCGGGCGGGAGGATGCTGCGGCGCAGCTCGAGTGCGTGCGCGACCCGTTGTTGAACGAGCTGTGCATCGATGGGCTCGTCTGCACGCGTCAGCAGACGAACCGCAATGGCGCAGCGCGGGTTGACGTAACCGCGGCCGAGGAACTCGCCGCCCGCGCTTAGGACCACCACCGTTTGCCCCGGCTCCAATCCCGGGTCGAGATCGGCAATCGCGCCAGAGAAGATCCACGGATGCCCCAGGAGCACGGGTCGTTCTTTCTTCGGCTTGAGGCGAACGATGGGCTCGGACACGTCGTCTTCCATAGCACGCCGGGGCGAGGTTGACAGTCGAGCGGAAGTTGACAGTCGACAGTCGGGAGTCGATAGGTTTCAGAGAGATGCCGATCGCCTCGCTCCCAGTGATACGGCTCGAAGGAGTCGGCGTGACTAAGCAGGGCCGCACGGTGCTGAGCGACGTGACGTTATCGTTCGAGTCGGGAGGCAGGTACGCCATCCTGGGGCCATCCGGCGCCGGCAAGACCACGTTGCTCCGCCTCCTCGATCGCCTGGAAGATCCGACGGCCGGCGTCCTCTGGTTCCACGGCACGTCGTACGCGCAGCTGTCCGCGATCACGCTACGTCGCGGCGTGGCGATGGTGTTCCAGGTGCCGGTGATCTTTCCCGGTAGCGTGCGGGACAACCTCTGCGCGGCGTTGCGGTTGCAGCGCCGCGACGGCGAGATCGATCCGGCAGACCTGACCCGCGCTTTGGAGCTGGCGGGACTTGACGGCGCCATGCTCGCGCGTGACGCGGCGGCGCTGTCGACGGGTGAGAAGCAACGCGTGTGCATCGCCCGTGCGTTGATGACGCGGCCCGAGGTGTTGTTGCTCGACGAACCGACGGCGGCGCTCGATCCGACCGCCGCGCATCACTTGATCGAGTCGATCGTGCACTTAAGCCGTACCGGGAGGCTGACGGTCATCATGGTGAGTCATCAGCCGGAGCATGCGCACGGGTTCGGCGGCGAGGTCATTCTCCTCGTCGGTGGGCGCGTCGTCGAACAGAGCAGCGCTGAACAGTTCTTCGTGGCGCCGGCGACGGATCAAGGCCGCAGCTACTTGGACCGAACCTTATCCGGAGTGCCCTCATGAACACCCAGCTCATTGACCCCTCATGGATGCAGATCGCGTGCGCCGCCGGGCTGCTGCTGGTGACTATCGGTTTGTCCGCGGCGCGCGGCTTGGGGCTGGGGCAGGACCTAATTGTGGCCGGGATCCGGACCTTCGTCCAACTCGTTGCGATCGGCTACGTGTTGGGATTCGTCTTCTCGACCGATAGCCCGGCGTTGATCATTGCGATTCTGATCTTCATGCTCGCGGTGGCTGCCTGGACCGTCGCGGCGCGGCAACGGCGGCCGACGAACGCGCTGCGTCTCCTGGTGTTGGGGTCGTTGAGCGCCGGTTGCGGGCTCACCATGGTGCTGGCAACGGAGGTGATCCTGCGTATTCAGCCGTGGTACAATCCGTACTACCTGATCCCGCTCATGGGCATGGTGATCGGCAACAGTCTGAACAGCGCGACGTTGGCGGTCGAGCGGCTCGACAGTGAGCTGCGGGGCGCGCGCGATCGCGTCGAGGCGCTGCTTGCTTTAGGCGCGACCAGTCGTCAGGCGGCGGCCACCGCAGTACGCGCCGCCATGAAAGCGGCGATGATCCCGATCATCAACTCGATGATGGTGGTCGGGTTGGTGTCGCTTCCCGGCATGATGACCGGGCAGATCCTTGGTGGCAGCTCACCGCTGGTGGCGATCAAGTACCAGGTGTTGATCATGTACATGATCGCATTCTCCACCACGATCACCACCTTCGTGCTGACGACTCTACGGGCGCGTTCCTACTTCACCCCGGCGCATCAACTGCGGGAGGCGGCGGTGGAGGCATAACGCCGCGCCGTTCGATATGCATCGACGACCGACCACAGCGCAACGATGAAGAAGGCTAGCGAGGCCAAGAGCACGTTTCGTATTCCCGCGGCCGGGTTGTCCAGATCGATATTTACGTTTAATGGGCTCAGCGGGCCGACGGCGGTGACGACACCGCCGATCAGGAACAGCAGCGCTTTCAAGCGCTGGCGGTTGTAGAGTTGGCCCAGACCTGGAAACAGGCCCGAGAGCACGACGGCCAGCAACGGGCTGCGCCGCCTGGCCGATGCGCCCGGTTCATTGCGCGCTGGCATGCAGACTCCTTCCGGAAACGTTTGCGCTCACAATAGCCCGGCAAGGAGATGAGGTCACCCCCAGATCGGCGGCTTGCGATCACGCCAAGGCTGCGCCTCCTCCAACTGCGCCGCGAGTTGGAAGAGCACGGCTTCGTTGCCGCAGGCGCTGGTGAACAGCGTCCCAATCGGCAGGCCCTCATGGTTCCAGTGTAACGGCAACGACATTGAGGGCTGCCCGGTGGCGTTCGCCACACCGCAGAACGACATGTAGGCGATGATCTTCGGCCAATCCGCATCGACGTCGCGCAAGGCGCCAGAGTATGTTCCCGTCAGCACGGGTGGCGATGACAATGTCGGCGTGATCCACACGTCGTAGATCTCGTGGAACTGCCCAATCCGGCGCGCCTCCTGCTGCCGTAGAAACGCCGCAACCTGATAATCGAGCGCGCTCAGGCTACGACCGCGCTCGGCCGTGGCCCACGTCAACGGCTCCACATCGTCCGGCGTGAGCTGTTTGCCGAACACCAACGCCGCACCGACATCGACCTCGAGCTGCGCCGCCGCGAAGTACGTCGTCTTCCACGATTCCAGCAGCGTTGCCATGTCGGCTTTGGGCGATGCTTCTTCGACGGCATGGCCGAGATCGGCGCAAAACCTGGCCGCCTGTGTCACCGCCGTTTTGCAGTCCGCGTGCACTTCGTTCCCCATGAGCCCGTCGGTTCGAAATGCGATGCGCAACCGACGTGGCCGCTGCGACAGCTCACTGAAGAACGGCCGGGGCGGCGGCGGCGCCCAATAGGGATCGCCCGGTGCCGGACCCGCGGTGGCGTCGAGCACCGCGGCGCAATCGCGCACCGTGCGTGTCACCACGTGTTCGCAGACGAAACCATCAATCGCCTCGCCCAGCAACGGCCCCCACGAGATGCGGCCGCGCGTCGGCTTCAGACCGA
>Ga0326728_10008788_pt1 | contig 24780 bp, 26 predicted proteins | sample MB3enrmetagenome_FD_207602 | JGI IMG/M metagenome (GOLD analysis project Ga0326728, IMG submission 207602) | Lab enriched peat soil microbial communities from McLean, Ithaca, NY, United States - MB31MN | ecosystem: Environmental > Terrestrial > Soil > Wetlands > Peat | place: USA: New York... | reverse complement strand
CCTGGCCACAGAACTTCGCAACCTCGCGCTCTTTCACGACTTGTCGGACGACCAGGTGGCCTGGTTGGCTGAGCACCTGGAGGAACATCGCTTGGCGCCCGGCGAGATCCACGCGCGCCAGGGCGAGCCCATCGCCCACATGTTCGTGGTCCTGGAAGGAGAGGTTCGCATTGAGCGCTCGGACAACATCGGAACTCAGATGTTCACTGTGCGGGTCGGCGAGGTGAGCGGGCTGCTTCCCTATTCGCGCCTCACGAAATACGGCGGCACGAGCCGCGCTGTTCTTCCCACGCGCCTGGCGCGCCTGCATAAGGACTTCTTCCCGGAGATGCTTCAGCGCATCCCGCTGCTGGGCCAGCGCCTGGTGGCGATCATGTCCGACCGCATCCGGGAAGTCACCAAAATGGACGTGCAGCAGGAAAAGCTGATAGCCTTGGGCAAGCTTTCCGCCGGCCTCGCTCACGAGCTCAACAATCCCGCCGCGGCTGCACAACGCGCCGCCGCAACCCTGCGCGAGGCGCTGGAGGCCCTCCGTGACGCGAGCCTTCGCCTCGGCCGCCATCACCTCACGGACGAACAGCGCGAGGCCATAGCGCAGCTCGAGCGTGAGGCGAGCGGGCCGGGAGCGCCGGTGAAAGTCGATAGCCTGACCTTGAGCGACCGCGAGGAACGCATCGCCACCTGGCTCGAGACACGGCATGTACCCGAAGGATGGAAAGTGGCGCCGGTCTTGGCCGACGCCGGTGTCGAACCCACGCGGCTCGAAAGCCTGGCCGCGCAGGTAGGGGAGAAGGCCTTGCCCGATGCGCTCGGCCGTGTCGCGTCGCTGTTTACCGTCGCCAGCCTGATTCAGGAGATCGAATCGAGCACCCGCCGCATATCCGAACTGGTGCGCTCCATCAAGGAATATTCCTACATGGACCAGGCGCCCATGCAGGAGATCGACGTCCACCAAGGCATCGAAAGCACCTTGACCATGCTCACCCATCAACTGAAACACGGCGTGGAGGTCGTGCGCGACTATGATCCGAACCTCCCGCGCATCTGCGCCTACGGCGGGGAACTGAACCAGGTGTGGACGAACCTGATCACCAACGCCGTGGACGCCATGAACGGCAAAGGCCGATTAGGGATTCGCACTTGGCGGGAACTGGAAAACGTCGAGGTGGAAATCGCCGACACGGGCTCCGGAATCCTGCCCGAGGTGCAATCGCGTATCTTCGAGCCTTTCTTTACCACCAAGGGCGTAGGAGAGGGCACGGGGCTTGGGCTGGACATCGTTTCGCGCATCGTGCGCAAGCACCACGGCGACATCCGCTTCGTCTCGAAGCCCGGCGACACGCGCTTCCGCGTGTGCCTGCCGCTGACACAGCCACGAACGTAGGGCCAGCTCCGCTGGCCGCGGGAAAGTAGGGCCGAACGGCGTTCGGCCCCACAAATGTAGGGCGGAAAGGTGTTCGGCCCAGGGCCAGCGCCGCTGGCCCCTACTTATCAGGAGGACACTGACCATGAGCGCTCAATGCCAGCATCTTGACCAAGTGCGCGACGTCAAGCCGAAAACCCGAGGTTGCGAGGAGTGCCTGAAATCCGGCGACTCCTGGGTTCATCTGCGGCTTTGTAGAATTTGCGGCCACGTCGGCTGCTGCGATTCATCCAAGAATAAACACGCCACCAAACATTTCCATGCCACACGCCATGCCATCATGCAGTCCCTGGAGCCCGGCGAAAACTGGGGATGGTGCTATATCGACGAGGTTTGGCTGGAGAATCTCAATTAGTCCAAGTGTTTGGACCGCAGGAACTCGCGCGCGACTTCCTGGATGTCCTTGTGCTCTCCATCCACGCTGTAATTCATCCGGCGCATATCCTGGTCGGAGATCTTGCCGGCTAGCTGCTCGAGCGCTGTTCCAACTTCGGGATAGCGAGTTATGGTTTCCTGGCGCACTATGGGAACAGCTTGATAAGGGGGAAAATAGTGCTGATCGTCTTCCAGCACAGCCAAATCGCGCGCGGCAATCAAACCGTCCGTGGAATTGCCCGCCACCAGATCAACCTCTTTTTCCAGAAGCACCCGGTACAGTAACCCAAGATCCATGATCCGAGGCGGGGCCGCGAACCGCAGCCCATACGTGCGAACCAGGCCCTGATATCCGTCCAGCCGTTCCATGAACTCGTACCCGAATCCAGCCCGCCACTGGGGCGCAAAACGAGCGGCCTGGGAAATCGTCTGGACGTGCAGCCGCCGCGCCTCCGGACCGCGCATGACGAGCGCAAAAGTGTTGTCAAAGCCCAGGGGTTCCTCAACGACAAGTTGAAACCGCTGCGCATATTCCCGCTTGACGTGTTCATAGACCTGAAGAGGGTCGTTCGAGGGCGACTGCTTGAGGATGGCGCCGAGTGCCGTGCCCGTGTATTCAACGTAGAGATCGATCCGGCCGGCCAGAATCGCCTGATGGCAGATGTATGATCCCGCCAGATAGAATCGCCGGTCCACGGGCCAGTGCGTATGGGCTTCAAGGTGCTGCGCGAGTAGTTCCCCCAGGATCGCCTGTTCGGTGAAGTTTTTGGTTCCGACCACGAGTCGATTCTTGTGAACACCCCCGCAGCCCACCAGGATGGCGCAGCACAACGGAATGAGCAAGGTGCGAAGCATGTTCGTCAAGCATAGCGGAAGCGGCGTTCGAGGCGGCCCAAGAGAAAGTCGGCGAGGAGCGCCATGAGTGCCGCCGGGATGGCTCCGGCCAGGATCACACGATTGTCAACCATCGCCAGGCCGCGGAAGATGAATTCGCCCAGGCCGCCTGCGCCGATAGCGGCGGCTATGGTGGCGACGCCGATGGTGATCACCGTGGCCACGCGCACGCCGGCAAGAATGACACCCATGGCCAAGGGCAGTTCAACCTGGAACAGAAGTTGGAAATCGGTCATGCCCATGCCGCGCGCCGCTTCGCGAACGCTGGGGTCCACGCCCGTAATCCCGGCATAAGTATTTTGGATGATGGGGAGAAGCGCATAAAGCGTCAGGGCAGTGATGGCCAGGCGACCCGCACGCTCGCCCAGCCACGGAGAGGACAAGAGGAAGCCGAACAAGGCGAGGGACGGAACAGTCTGCACGATAGTCGATGCCCCCAAGATCGCCTTGCCGAACGCGGGACGGCGCGTCACCAGAATGCCCAAGGGCAAACCGATCGATACCGCCAGCAGCATGGAAACCCCCACTAGCCACAAGTGCTCGAGGGTCAGCGCATAGACCTGCGCTTGATTCTTCCAAAAGAATTGCAGGATGCTCATTCGCCTCCTCTCGGAGTCCGATCCGTTTCGAAAGCTCTAAAGTACGCGGCCACGATGGGGTTAGACACCCGCCGGAACTCCTCTGGCGTATATACCCCCACCAGCCTGCCACCTTCCAGCAAAGCTACGCGCGTCGCAAACATCAGCGCTTCCCGCAGGTCGTGGGTGACGAAAACGATGGTCTTTTGCAGCCGCTGTATCAGTCTTTGAAACTCCTGTTGGATTTCGGCGCGGGTCAGCGGATCAAGAGCGCCGAAGGGTTCATCCATGAGCAGCAGCGGCGGATCGGCCGCAAGCGCGCGCGCCACGCCCACACGCTGACGTTGACCGCCGGAGAGTTCCCTTGGATAGCGAGTGGCGAACTGCTCCGGTTCAAGGCCCACCAAGGCGAGCAGCTCTTGCACCCTCGCCCGGGCCCGCTCCGCGGACCAACCCTCCAGGCGCGGCACCAGTCCGACGTTGCGCTCCACGGTGAAATTCGGGAAGAGCCCCACTTCCTGAATGACATAACCGATGCGGCGGCGCAATCGAATGGGGTCGCCATCGGTGGTGGCGCGCCCCTCCACGAAAACTTGCCCCTGCGTGGGCTCCAAAAGCCTGTTGATAAGCTTCAGCGTGGTGGTTTTGCCGGAACCGCTTCGCCCCAGGAGCACCAAGGTTTCGCCGCGCCGCACTTGCAGGTTCAGGTCGTAGAGCAGCGGTCGCCCAGAGTCGAGACGGTACGACACTTCGCGAAATTCGATCACCACATCCGGTTCTTGAACCATGTTTGTAGACTGGCGGCAGTGGAAGAGTCGAGGAGTTGAGAAGTCAAGGAGTCGAGAAGCAAAAGGACGAGAAGTCGAACCCTCGACTTCTCAACTCCTCGACTTCTCGACTCCTCGATGCCCTGTTGACTCCCAGCCTCCAATCAGCGTACCCTTGAGTTTCGGGGCTCCGAAACAACTTGATTCGTGCCAGCACAGGGAGGTGCACATGTACGCCCAACAAACCCTGACGGAAGCGGGCCGCACGCTTGCCGCGTCCATGATTGAAGCCCGCGCCCTCACCGATGAACTCTTTCGCGTGGTGCGCCCGGAGAGCTTCTATGAGCGGCCCATTCCCGAGCGGCACCGCATTCTCTTCTATCTCGGACACCTCGAGGCCTTTGACTGGAACTTGATCGGTCGAAATATTCTCGCACTCAATCCTTTCCAGAAAGAATTCGACCGGTTGTTTGCCTTCGGGATCGATCCCGTCGGCGGAGGCTTGCCCAGCGACCAGCCCTCCGACTGGCCCTCGATCCCGGAGGTCCATCGTTACAACCAGCGCGTCCGTGAAACGCTTGACGCCGCCCTCGAGAATGTGTCCTTCTCAGATCCTGCCCTACCATTGCTCCGCGATGGCTATGCTCTCCACGTTGCCCTCGAGCACAGGCTGATGCACGCGGAGACCTTTGCTTACATGCTGCACCAGTTGCCGCTCGAAAGCAAACTTCCCCAGAGACAAGTGTCACCCCCGGCCGGCCCTCCGGCAGCGTCCGGGATGGTGAAGGTACCCGCCGGCGTTGCCACCCTCGGCATGGCGCGAAGCGAGGGCGACAGCTTCGGCTGGGATAACGAGTTCGAGACCCAAAAAGTCAGCGTGCCGGAATTTGCTATCGATGTCCACAACGTTACGAACCGCCAGTTTTTGGAATTTATGCGCGCCGGCGGATATGAAGACCGGAAATTCTGGACGGACTCCGCCTGGGAATGGAAGACAGCGCGGGGGATTGAGCATCCATTCTTCTGGACACGCCGCGGCGACCAGTGGTTTTATCGCGGCATGTTTGAGGAGATTCCTCTGCCGCTCGATTGGCCGGTTTATGTAAGCCACGCCGAAGCCTCGGCGTACACGCGATGGGTGGGAAAAGAACTTCCCAGCGAAGCGCAATTCCATCGTGCCGCCTTTGGAACGGCGAAGGGCCAGGAACGCGACTATCCTTGGGGAGATCAGCCTCCCCAACCCCACCTCGGGAATTTCAACTTTCAGCGCTGGGACCCTGCGCCGGTCGGCTCCTATTCTTCCGCCTCGAGCGCCTTCGGTGTGGCTGACCTGGTGGGCAACGGTTGGGAATGGACTTCAACGGTGTTCGCCCCTCTCCCCGGCTTTCAAGCATTTCCTTTCTATCCCGGCTATTCCGCCGACTTCTTTGACGGCAAGCACTTCGTCATCAAAGGCGGCTCCGCGCGAACGGCTGGGCGGCTTTTGCGGCGCTCTTTCCGCAACTGGTTTCAGCCGCACTATCCTTATGTGTATGCGAAGTTCCGATGCGTGTCGAGCGCCTCCTGAATTGGGTGTGAATAAATGCTAACCCCAACTGTAGCGGTTCCTCCTGTCTCCGACCTTGCCCAAGATGTGCGGGCGGGGCTCTCGAAAAAGGGCCAAAAAGAATTGCCGTGCAGGTACTTCTACGACGAAATCGGCTCGACTCTCTTTGAAGTGATCACCCATTTGCCTGAATATGGCCTTAGCCGCGCAGGCCAGCGCCTCCTGCGGAAGTATGCGCCTGCTCTGGCCTCGCGAGTGCCGTCGCCGGTGATTGTTGCGGAATTGGGTTGCGGCAGTGGCAGCAATACACGCTGGCTTCTCGAAGCCCTGAGCCGCAGGCACCCTGTGACCTACTGCCCCATCGAGATCTCAGGCGCTGCCCTGGCGATGTGTAAGCGGCAATTGGATGATATCGACTCCCTGAGTTTCGTGGGCTTTGAACGCGAATACTTGGACGGCTTGGCGGAAGCGAGCGCGCTCCGCCGCACTCACGAGCATCTTCTGGTTTTGTTCCTGGGAAGCACCATCGGGAATTTCTCTCGCCTGCAAGGCGTGCAGTTTCTTGCGCAGGTGCGTCAGAATCTAATTCCCGGCGATTATCTGCTTCTGGCCACGGACCTCGAGAAACCCGTTCCGCAATTGCTTCTTGCCTACGACGATTCGCTGGGCGTCACGGCGGCGTTCAATCTTAATCTGCTGGCCCGGCTCAATCGCGAATTGGGGGCGGATTTTCGCCTGAGCCAGTTCCGGCACGTCGCCCGGTACAACTATCAGGAGCGAAGAATCGAGATGCATCTCCTTTCCACCTCAGAACAAAGCGTCACGATTCCCGGGGCGGGCTTTGCCGTAACGCTGGAGCGAGGGGAAACCATTTGGACCGAGAGCAGCCACAAGTATAACCTCCCGGAAGTTCTTGAGATGGCTCACCAGAGCGGGTTCCGCTGCGACACCCAATGGCTGGATGAAGAATGGCCCTTCGCCCATACCCTTTTCATTGCCGAATAATACCGATGTGCGGGTAGCGCGCCGGCCACAACGTCTGGCGCCAGAACCGGAGACGTGTCGGTCTGAATCCAATCAATAGGGGGGCAGACCTATGACCGGCACGCACAAGGTTGTCATTCTCGGAGGCGGTTTTGGGGGCCTTTATGCGGTTAAGGCTCTCAAATCTGCGCCGGTCTCAGTCACGCTTTTAGACCGGCGCAATTACCACCTCTTTCAGCCTCTCATGTACCAGGTGGCGACGGGATCGCTCTCGCCAGGTGAAATTGCGGCGCCCCTGCGCGGCATCCTGCGGCGTCAAAAGAACGCTCGCGTGTTGCTGGGAGAAGCAGTGGACGTCGATCCGGCCACAAGGCAAGTGACGCTGGGTGATGGCGCGCGTTTCGAATACGATTCGTTGATTGTCGCGACCGGCTCGCAAAGCGCCTACTTCGGCAACGTTCACTGGCAAGAATGGGCGCCCAGCTTGAAGTCGGTGGAAGAGGCTTTGACAGTCCGGCACAAGATTCTTTACGCCTTTGAAGCTGCCGAGCGCGCCTCAGACCCGCAAGAGCGCCGGGCCTGGCTGACGTTCGTTATTGTGGGCGCAGGGACCACCGGGCTCGAGCTTGCCGGGGCGCTGGCGGAGATCGCTCGGGAGACCCTTCGTCACGACTTTCGCTCGATTCACCCTGAGGAAGCACGGATTATTCTGATAGATGGGTCACCCAAGGTGCTCCCGACGTATCCGCAGGACCTCTCCGCAAAAGCCGAACGCTTGCTTATCAAGCTTGGCGTAGAGGTGCGAACGAACCTGCGCGTGGTCGGCATCGATCGCGAAGGCGTGACTCTCCAGCTTGGCACCGGGACGGAGCGCTTGGCGGCCAGGACAGTCCTCTGGGCCGCGGGAGTTGAAGCTTCAGATTTTGGAAGGAGACTGGCAACCCGTACAGGAGCGGAGACAGACCGGGCAGGAAAAATCAAAGTGAATACCGATCTTGCCATACCTAGCTACCCCAACATCTACGTGGTAGGAGACCTTGCCCTGGCGCGGCGGTCCAATGGCAAGCAACTGCCCGGCGTTGCCCAAGTGGCGATGCAGGAAGGCGCCTATGCAGCCAAGGCGATTATCAAAAGGCTGAACGGACCCAGGGTTTTGCCGCCCTTTCGATACTTCGACAAGGGCGATATGGCGGTGATCGGTCGAGCCGCCGCAGTGGCTGATATCTTTGGCTTTCACGTTTCCGGATGGCCGGCCTGGATCATGTGGTTGTTCATTCACTTGATGTACTTGGTGGAGTTCCAAAGCCGCATCCTGGTTTTCATCCAATGGGGGTTTCAGTATCTCACCTTCAGTCGCGGCGCGCGGCTGATTACTGGAACTACTGATTCAGAGAGCTCGGAGCGTGAACTCGCCAATTTGATCAGAGCCAACCGCAAGTAGCTTAGGCCAAATCCTCTCGCTCTCGCTCGGGAGAGGGCAAAACTCATTTGCGCATCGTGCAGAGCACCGCGAATGTTTTTGCTTGACTCCAAGTGCACCTAAAGGCCGAAACTGGATAGGGATCAAATTCAGGGCTGAAGAAGGAGAATACGACTATGAAATACCGCCTACTCGGCACGAGTGGCCTCAGGGTGAGCGAGATCTCCCTGGGCACGATGACCTTTGGCGAGGAGTGGGGCTGGGGCGCCGCCAAGGATGAGGCCAGGAAGATTTATGACGCCTATCGCGAGGCGGGCGGCAACTTCGTTGACACCGCCAACCTCTATACGAACGGCACGAGCGAGCAATTTCTCGGTGAATTCCTACAGGGTCACCGCGACGAGGTGGTCCTGGCCACCAAGTACTCTAACGCGTTTCCCGGAAAGGACCCCAATGCCGCCGGCAACCACCGCAAGAACATGCTGCGGGCGGTCGAGGCGAGCCTCAAGCGCCTGAAGACTGGCTACATTGATCTCTACTGGCTTCACATATGGGACCAGCTTACGCCGGTCGAGGAAGTGATGCGCGGCTTCGACGACTTGGTGCGACAGGGCAAGGTGCTGCACGCCGGCGTTTCGGACGCGCCGGCCTGGTGGGTGGCGCAGGCCAACACGCTGGCATCTCTGCGCGGCTGGTCGCCTTTCGTCGGACTCCAAATCGAGTACAGCTTGATCGAGCGGACTGTCGAGCGCGAGCTGATTCCCATGGCCAAGGCGTTCAACCTCGGGTTGGTCGCTTGGTCGCCACTCTCGGGCGGCGTCCTCACGGGAAAATACGACGGCCCGCAGCCTCAAGGCGAGGCCCGCTACTCAAGCGAAATGATGCAGCAGTTCATGCCCGACCGCACGCGCGGGGAACGCATTGTCTCGGCGCTTCGCAAGATCAGCAAGGAAACCGGGCGGTCGCTTGCGCAGGTGGCGCTGGCCTGGCTGCGCTTTCGTGATATCCCCGTGATTCCCATTATCGGCGCGCGAAAGCTCTCTCAGCTCAATGATAACTTGGAAAGCTTGTCTCTTACGCTGGCGCCCGAGCAGGTGAAGGCTTTAGATGAGGCGAGCCGGATTGAGCTCGGATTCCCGCACGACTTCTACCGGCGCGAGTTCGTTCGCAACATTGCTTACGGAGGCATGCGCGATCAGATTCTCGCCTAGCCGGTGCAGTTTTGGGATCTGAGATTTGCCGGGACCTATCTAGGCCCTCTCAAAATAAGCATGCAGCGGGGCGCGGTAGGCGATCTTCAGTTCCGGCGTGTCGATGCGTCTCTTTTGGCGCCGCGATTCGAAGAGAAAAGAGAGCGCCCCGGTGGTCAGCAGGGTTCTCTCCACCGGGTAGAGCGGCTTGCCGGTCACAAACATTTTCTCAATGCAGTACACCAAGCCATCGAAATGCGCCAGAGGCCGCCCATCGCTGGTAAAGCCGAAGTGCGTCGCGGCCGGCTGGGGACGCCCCTCGAGCTTGCCGGCGAACAGAAAATCGCTCGCATGGCCATTGAGCAAGTAGCTCGCTGTCCGGAATTCATCGCGGTATTCGAGAAGAAACAGCACCGGATTTTTGCAGTTATCCTCGGGCCGGCCGGGCTTGGTTTTCGGATCGGTGGCGAGCGCCGCATCTAATAGCGGAGCGCTCCATCGCCCTGCCTCGCTGTCCCGCCACTTCCAAACGGCGTCCCCCTCCACCATTTCCACCGCAGCCACTCCCGTCTCCGCTCCCTTGCGCCTTTCCACCATGCATTGGAGCACTTCCAGGGTGTGAAACCCATATGCATCGGTGTCTCCGTAGCCCACCGAAACCGCATGCTCGAGCGTGCAGCCGAGCGGCAGCTCGAGTTCCGGCACACGAATCGTGACCGGCTCGGATGAGCCCGCCATCAACGGAAACTTCAGCTCGTGCGACCAGTCGTACATCTGCTTCGCCTTTTGCCACGAGTAGGAAAAGTGCTTGTCGCAGTAAACGGGCACGGACCGCCCGCTTTTGCGGAAAACATCCACGATCTGGCTGTAGAGCTCGAAGCGGGGGTAGAGCTTCTGGCCCACATCGTTACTCGGATAGTCGCCATGCTCTCCAATGAAGACCACGCCATCGACCGCAAGTTTATCCCCGCCGAGCGTCAGCGCCTCGGCGACTGTCGGAAAGATCCGGAACCCGTACTTCGCGGCCAAGCCGCGGCTCAAATCGTTGCTTGGGAACTGGACGGTGTACATCGAGACGATTTTGGTTTGCGGCGCGGTGGGCACTCCGTCGGGAGAATAGCTTTCCAGCATCCGTCCGATGATGACTGCCGCGTGGCTCTTAAGCCGGTGGTCGTCAACGTACATGGTGACGATCGCGGCGATTTTCTTCTTCGGGTTCGCGGCGCCGCCTTTTGCCGCTCGCACGAATTCCAACACGCTGCCTGCCAGGAAATCACGGCGTTTCATATCAATCCTTCCTTATCATCGTTCGACTCAGCTCGAGGGGCCTGATCGGCCTTGGCGCGCAGAAACGAATGCAGCCGAAAACGGCGCCGCTGCGAGCATCCATGAATCGCCCCGCCAAGCGCGGGCATCCATTAACTGTAGGCAGCGGATTCTAATCCATAATAGGAAAGGAAGCAAAACCATGGCCAACGACAAAGCTCTGCGGCAACACGTTCTTAATCTGCTGAAAGGCGGTAACGCTCACACAGATTTCGATTCGGCTTTCAAGGATCTTCCCGCCAAATTGCGCGGCAAGAGGCCCAAGGGCGCCGAGCACTCGCCTTGGGAGGTTCTCGAGCACCTGCGCATCGCCCAGTGGGACATCCTGGAGTTCTCCCGCAACCCCCATCACAAATCCCCGGATTTTCCGGCCGGCTACTGGCCCCGCACGCCGCAGCCTCCTGACGAAACTGCCTGGGACAAGAGCCTCCAGACCTTCCGCGAGGATCTTGAGGCGCTGTGCAATCTTGTGGCTGACGGAGCCACTGATCTGTTCGCCAAGATTCCGCATGGGGATGGTCAAACCATCCTGCGCGAGGCTTTGCTCGCTGCTGACCACAACGCCTACCACCTGGGCGAAGCCGTGCTGCTCCGCCGTGTGCTGGGCGCCTGGCGCTAGTGTCCAGTCACGCTTAATCGGTGACGAGCCGCAACCCAACGCACCTTGTAAGGTCGGGAACTCGCCCCGGCCAGGCATGCCGCGCCATGACGCCATTTCCTTTTCTCCGCAATGAATTATCTGTCACGTCAAATTCGAAGCTCGTGTAGCCCCCTGGTGCGCGCCCATCCACCGGCGCCTTTCGACACGCGAATTCCGGTTCGATTTCGCACAAAAGGTGGGTTTTTGGCCCCTTTTTCGAGCTAGTTTTGCCGCTTTTGCACTCAAAAACCAGTTCGTTTTATGCACTTCAAAAATACTAAGCCCTTTGTTTGCCATAGATGGCTGAGTTCGTTCCCTCTATTTTAGTATCTTTTTCCCATTTCCGCGCCTTTTCCCTCTTGCCGGGTCCGTTTTGCCTTCCCTTTCCGCGGCCGCTTTCGAGCGCTCTCTTGCGACAACTCGCATAGGCTACCATGAGTTGGTTCGCGTGTCAAGAGCAAAGTGCCGGGGACAAAATGGCAGATACCGGGCGTCAGAAGCTGTGAATAAATCACGGGCTGTCATCCTGAGTGAAGCGAAGGATCCCAGCAGTTGCTTTTGGTCCAGCCACCTACGAAAAACTGCAGAGATGCTTCGCTGTGCTCAGCATGACAGAGTCGAATTTTTTCACACCTTCTCCGGGATCGGGACACCCTCGACGCGCTACGCGAGCCCCCTCCTCATCGGGGGAGAGGGCCTGAAGTTTCTACATTTTCCGGGCTGCAAACCAACGCGAAAAGGTGCGGAACTCCCCCGGCGGGTTGGAAGGGCCGCTCACCATGCCCTGCGTGCGGCACTGCTCCAACCTAGCTTATAAATGGTCAGCCAGGCGTCGCGCATCTCGGCGGTCAGACCGTTAGACGTCCAAGTGGAACGGGCGCTTGCACGAACGTGGTTCAGTCGTAATCCTACATTCCTTGTCGTCCGGACTGCTATCGACAGATATTGGTAAACCCTTGGCCACTACCGGCTAATTAACCGGATCGACGCAAATCCCGCGGACAAATGGCGACTAGATCGGACTTAGATTCGGCGAACGGACGAATGGCCTGTATCCCGTTTGGGACTCGAGCGTACTTGTGCGTCAGACTGTGACTAATAGAGGTGTCCCGCTGAGCACGGTATCGGCGGCCTAAGTCTGGCATTGTGGGAGGCGGCATTTTCCGAACACACCAATAGGAAAACACAAGTAGGTTGCCAGCGCGCCATTTCTTCGTTATACTTGATGAAATGGCAAAACGAGAGTATCTGGGTGAGTTCGAACTGACGGTCCTGCTCGCATTACTCCGGCTGGGGGAGGACGCCTACGGCGTTCCGATCGCAAGGGAGATCGAAGCGAGCAGCGGCCGCGAGGTTGGAATCGCAAGCGTGTATGCTGCCTTGGATCGGCTTGAGCGGAAAGGATTCGTTAATTCGCGGAGGGGCGAACCAACGCCGGAACGTGGCGGCAGAGCGAAGCGGTTCTTCCGCGTGACCGCGCTGGGATTGCGACAGGTGCGCAAAACGCAGAAAACCTTGGTCGCTTTATGGCGAGGCCTTCCGCAGTTGGACGGAGGCGAGGCATGAAGGTGACTCCACCCACGATGGCAACCTGGGTGCTGGAACACCTGGTGTTGGGGGACAGGAACGAAGCGCTGGAAGGAGACTTGCTGGAGGAGTTCCAACGACGGCGCTCCGCAACTTGGTATTGGCGTCAGGTTCTAGGGGCCGTCTTGAACTTCTCCAACGTATTGCGGGCTGGGTGGGTGACCGTCTGTGCCGTCGTATTCGCAGCGGTCTGGGTCTGCGGACTTTGTGTAATTGTCCGTTGTTTTATTGGTCATTTACCACTGCAAACGGCTACCGACAACTGGATACCCTACGGACACCCGATCGCAATTCCAGAGGGGATCGTCTTCTATCTTGCGGCGCCACTTTCCGTCTATCTGGCTCTCTCGCGAAACCTATGCCTCCGTGCATTTACGATTGGGCTGGGCGCAGGCGTGCTTGCAATCGCCACGCTCCCGTCCCTTCAATCTCTCCTGGCGACGCCCTTGAGTAATTTTCTCGGGTACTTGCGCGCGAATCACTGGAACGTGATGCTGTGGCTGCGTTGTTTTGACCTATTGCAGGGGTCGCTACCTCTCCTTGTAGCGATCTGGGCCGCTGCACTAAGCAAGATCAAGATGGGCACGCTCGATCCATAAGAGGCGAGACCTCCAAACTCCCTGGACCTTCGAGCGAAAGGCCAAGCCATGATCTCCAAACGCTTCGTCGTAATATCGGCCGTCGCCGCTGCTGGACTTGTGATGTTCGGTCTGTTGAACGTCCTGCCTATCCGCGCGCAATCGACCCAAACAACAAGTGCGCCCTTGCCATCCTTTGAGGTTGCCACTGTCAAGCCGAACCGTTCTGGGGACCGCGGAGTTTCGATAGGGATGCCTCCCGGCAGGTTTACTACAACAGGCACAACTACAAAATTCCTGATTGCATATGCGTACAATGTTAAAGACTTTCAGGTCACGGGAGGACCAAGCTGGATCAACTCCGAAAGATACGACATTGACGCGAAGGTTCCGGACTCGCTCATCGAAGAAGCGCGGAAACTTCCTCCGGACCAGTGGTTCACAATCAAGGAGCAGAATCTATTGATGGTTCAGGCACTGCTCGCAGATCGGTTCAAACTGAAGTTAAGTCCTGGGACAAAGGAACTCCCTGTTTATGCGCTGGTTGTCGCGAAGAACGGCCTCAAGATTCGGGAGGCGAAGCCTGGCGACACTTACCCGAACGGAATCAAAGACCGCGACGGCCGCGCACTCGGACGCACGTGGCACATGGCCCGGGGCCAGCTAATCGGCCAAGGGATTTCCATGGAGTCGCTGGGCGGGGTGTTGTCGCAGTACCTGGGCCGCACCGTGCTGAATCGGACCGGGCTTAAGGGTGACTACGATTTGTCGCTTCAGTGGACGCCCGACGAAGACGAGGGTGCGATGTTGAAGGGGCCGGAAGACTCCAAGCCAGGAGCTGACAACGCATCCCCGCCTGATTCTATCGGGCCTTCGATCTTCACCGCGATTCAGGAACAACTTGGGCTCAAACTGGAATCGCAAAAAGCCCCCGTGCAAATTCTCGTCATCGATCACGTTGAGAGGCCTTCGGAGAATTAGCGGCGGGCGGGGAATTTGATGGCATGGGGGCGTAGTGACAGTGAGTAGCACGGTCAGTCCCGTCCTGAGCGTGGGCTTTTCTCATGCCCGATACCCCAGCGACAATTGCACATGGTCAATCTCATTAGGGCACGCTCCTACCGTCGAAGTCCCATTCGAGAAAGTTTGTGGTGGCATAACACCATGCGCTGGATAGATCGCCAGTAACACCGCAGGGTTTACCGATTCCCGACCACTTTGCCGTGTACTCGTGAAACCAGACCTCCGGTTTGCGCTGTCATTGCTGGGGGTCCGGTGTAGCGAAGGTCTCGGGGGAAATGTAGAAACTCCAGAGGCCGCCCAAGGGGCGGCGCTACTTGGGCCTCAGCCTTCGACGAAGGACTTTAGCCTGGCGAGCGCCTGATCCCACTGCTCGGAGACGAGCTCGAGGTATTTCTTGATGTCTTGCATCGGCTGGGGATTGAATTCAAAGAGGCTCTCGCGGCCCGCCCGGACGCAGTGCAGGATCCTCGCGCGCTCGAGCACACGAAGGTGCTTGGTGATCGCCTGCCGGGTGAGCTTGGAGCCCCGGGTCAACTGAGAGATGGAACGTGGCGGCCCGCCGCAAAGCTTCGCCACCAACCATAGCCGCGTCTGGTCGCCCAGCGCAGCAAATACGGGTGCAGGAGCCCGCCGCTCGAGGGCTCTCCGGCTACGGCTTTGGCGTGACATATTTCTCGATATTCTTCATTTGCTCGGTCCAGCCGCCGTCGTTCATGCGGAATGCTTCCTGGCGGCGGTCGCTGGGGATATTGTCGAAGCCAGACTCGGTGAGCAGGAGCAGCGTGCCGCCGGCCGTCTTCTCCAGCCTGAATTCGACAAGCGTGGGCGTTTCCTTGGAGTAATCGATGTTAGGATCGACAGCATAGGGGTGCCAAGTAAAGGAAAAGAGCCGTTCCGGCTCCATTTTCTGCACCACAGCCTCCCATCGGAGGTGCTCGTAGCCAGGGTAGGTAATATTGCCACGCGAGACCTGGCCCGGCACGAACGGGCCCTCCAGTTTCACGCGAAACCATTCGCCAAACTCGCGGTAATCCGTCAGGGCGCGCCAGACCCGCGATACCGGCGCCTTGAGTTCGATGCGCTTTTCGATGCGATTATCCATTTCAGGCAACCTCCAGTAGATTCCCGCTCCCCCGCTTCGGCGGAGGACAAGCTTCGCGGGAATGACGGTGATTGCACATTAGCGCAGCCGGAAGGAAAATGCAACCTTTTTGTTGCGCTTATGTTGCGTTCCGGTGGCTGGGGCGCCGAAGAAGGTCCGCGTCACAATAGGCCGAGTCACCTCGAGGCCGCGTACACTTGTTCGGCGCATACGGGCGCATTCGAAGACTCAAGGATGATCCCTCGCACAGCGAAAGCCGATAGGGATATCGGACCCGTCCTTCTCCTGGGCCAAACGATGAGAGACGCGCAGACCCGATGCATCACTCTGCCAGAATCCGCCCCGCGCCACCGCCAGGGCATTAGGAGGAAGGGGCTGCTCGACACCGGGGCCGGTTGCTACAGAGTCAGGAGAATACTTGTCGAAGTAGCGGTCCGCGACCCACTCGGAGACGTTCCCCAGCATGTCGTAAAGACCGTACGCATTGGGCAGTTTCTTTCCCACTGCATGGGGAGCATCGCCACTGTTGCCCGCATACCACGCGATCTCGGAGATCACCCCGTAATAGGGTTGAGGGCTCCCGCCGCGTGCCGCATATTCCCATTCCGCTTCGGTCGGCAGCCGTCCCCCCATTGCGGCGCAATACTCTTTTGCGTCGGCCCAGCTTACGCCGCTCACCGGGAGAGCGCCATCGCCGGCGGGAGCGTGCCGGGCGGATTGGGCTGCAAACCTCCGATAGGCTGCCACCGTCACTTCGGTCTGGCCCAGCCAGAAGCCTTTCTCGATACTCACTTGGTGGGTCGGTTTTTCGTCGTCTTTGCATTCGCTGTCCTGCTCAGAGCATCCCATCGTGAATGTTCCGGCAGGGATCCAGACGTAGTTCAGATCCTCTACGGGGTTGGACCAGACTTTCAATCGCGCGGCGGCCGGGGAAGTATTTTGAAGCGGGCCAGTCACGCCCGTTTTCGTGGGTGAAACTGGGTTGGGGCCGGGTGGTTTTCGTGATTTCAAAAAGAGGGTTACCGCGGCGACCACCACGAGCGTCAGGACCGCACCGGCAAGCCATTTTACGTGGCTCTTGAGTGGCGCCGAGGGGCGCGCGGTTCGCTCTCCCGCAAGGGCGGCCAGAGTTGCTTCGATAAGCCGCTTCAAGTTCTGGTCGGTGCAACCGTCCGGGGCGTCGAGCCACTGGGTCAAGGAAAGGAAATATTCCAGATCCTCGGGAAGAGCCTTCTGCGAAATGCGGAAGGGTATAATTCGCTTCTTGGCGTTGAAGGCGTGGCCAACTTCGCTGAGGACGTGAGGCGAGGCCGCGGCGTGCTCGGTCAGGATCAGCAACAGCGCACGAGCCGAATTGATCGCGTCCACGATGGCGACCGGGAAGTCCGTCCCCGGCTCGATATTCCTGGGAGCCATCCAACACGAAATTCCAGCGTTTTCCAAGGCGCCGCAGACGCGCTCGGCCATCGCCTTGTCAGAGGATGCGTAGCTAATAAAAACTTGTTGCGCCATGCCCGGCCCCGCTAAGACAGTGTCTCATAGGGATGGGTAATTGGTACAGATATGGCGTATCGGGCGCTCGCCAAAAACAGAATTGGGGTTAGAAGCTTTTGGAAGATGCAGCAATGGCCTGGCGATATTTCACCGCTCTCGGATTGCCGCCTTTCATTCATTCTTTTGCTTGGCCGCTTCTTCCTGCGCGGCAGCCCACTTGGCATGCTCCTGCGAGACTAAGGATTCAATCCTTTCGGCCAGCAGCACGTGAGCAGTGGTGGCTGTCGAATAAGGGCCTGCGTTCGCCAAGTATAGATACTTTTCGTGTTTCAAGGTCTCGCAAGTCGACCGATAGGCGATCCAATTTTGGTGATACTGGTTGAGTTGCAAAAGCCCCTCCAGCGCCGCAATCAAAACCCCCAGGCTTCCCGTGACCGCCGCCGGCAAATGGAGACCTGCTGACAAGGGCACAAGCGCAGCCGCCACAATCTCAATAACCTTGAGCCACTTGTATAATCGCTGGTTGTAACTACTCTTACCATCGTACCAGTTGATCTGATCTTCAAGTCGTTCCAAGGTGGGGTCTGCTTCGCTCATGTTTGCGCCTCTCGTCCCGTTTGTGAACGATTCTAGCTCAAGCCGAGGAATCATTCACCAGTCCCGGAGTGGTTCGCACTACACGCAGAAGTACAAGATAATCCTCTTCAGGGGAGGTAATGATGGTCGGGGCGCCCAGATTTGAACTGGGGACCTCTTGGTCCCGAACCAAGCGCGCTACCAGGCTACGCTACGCCCCGATAAAGCAGGTGTCAGGTGTCAGGTTCCAGGTGTCAGTAGAAATTCACCCCCTGACACCCGAGACCGGAAACCAGAATTCTGGTCGGGACGGCCAGATTTGAACTGGCGACCCCTTGCACCCCAAGCAAGTGCGCTACCAGGCTGCGCTACGTCCCGTCGACCTTTAGGCCCTACGGCGACAGAAGGGGTTGAGGGCTAAAAGGGACAAACAATCACGCTAGCACTTGCGAGAAAGCGTTGTCAAGATGGACTGAAGTTCGTGCCGGATGGCGCGCAGCTCGGCCGCATCCAGGGTCGGCAGGAAGAGATGGCGTTGTTGCTCGGCCTCGCTTTTGGGGTTCTTGGCCAGATGCTTTCGCGCCCCCGAGATTGTAAAGCCCTTTCCGTAAAGCAAACGCTTGATCTCCAGCACCCGCTCGATGTCTTGGCGGCGGTAGAGCCGGTGGCCAGACTTGCTCTTGGCGGGTTTGAGAGAAGGGAACTCGGTCTCCCAAAATCTCAGGACAAAGGCCTTTGTGTGCGTCAGCTTGCTCACCTCACCGATTCGAAAATAGAGTTTGTCCGGGATGAAAACTTCGGAAAGCAAGGCGTCGTCGGAACGTCTGGGGCGCGGTGAGCGGGTTCGAGGCATTCATACCCTCAAGCAATGGTTGAAGGTCAACTCCAAGCCATCTTAGAGAACTGCGGGGCAGGCGTCAAGCAGGGCGGAGTCAACGGCGGAGTCAAGAAGCTGAGAAGTCGAGAAGTCGAGGAGTTAAGAATTTTCGACCTCGACCCCTGTTCGACCCCGACCCCTTAGCATTCATTCGCCCTTGTATTGCTGCATTACCTCATTTTAGGGTTCACCATATCATTACTATTTCGTGGTGTTTTGTTGTAACCTGTCGGGTCAAGGAGCCGAAGGTCAAACGTCAGGAAGTGTTGCCTCTTCGACTCTCGACTTTCGACTTCTCGACTTGTGCGAGCAGGAATTCTCAATCTGGAAAGGGTCCGTTATGCCGAAATTGATCGTAGGTATCGACGTTGGGGGAACGAAGGTGGCAGGGGGATTGGTGACCTTGAAAGGTCAACTGGTGAAGGCCCTGGTTGTGCCAACCCGTGCGGAGAAAGGGTTCAAGAGCAGCTACAGCCAGATCGTCCATTTGATCGAGCGGCTGATCAAGCTGGCAGGGGGCAAGGACAACATAGCGGGCGTGGGTGTTTGCACTCCCGGGCCTCTCAACCCCAAGACCGGTGTGGTGATCAACCCTCCGAACCTCCCGGGCTGGCGCAATATCCGGCTGGCGAGTTTGCTCGAAAGAGATTTCCATCTACCTGCCAGAGTCGAGAACGACGCTAATGCTGCCGGACTTGCGGAGGTCCTTTTTGGGGCGGCGGTGGGGTATCGGGACGTCTTCTACGTGACCGTCAGCACAGGGATTGGAACAGGGGTCATCATTAACAGGAAAATCTATCACGGCAAGAATGGCGTGGGCGGCGAAGGCGGGCACGTCTCCATTGACTTCCGCAGCCCCTATCGTTGCGGATGCGGCACGCTGGGCTGCATCGAAGCGCTGGCGGCCGGTCCCGCCATGGCTCGCCGCGCGCGCGTTGCCCTCGAGCAGGAGCACAGCCAGCCAAGCCTGCTGCGCGAACTCTCAGGTGGGGACCTGGGGAAGATTTCGCCCGTCATGATTCAGCAGGCCGCGCGGCGGGGAGACGACGTGGCCAAGTTCATCATCGACGAGACAGGATTCTTTCTCGGCGCGTGGCTGGGGGGAATGATGTCGTTATTCGATCCGGAAGCGATCATCATCGGGGGCGGAGTGGCGCAGATTGGCAAGCCCCTCTTCGAGAAAATCCGCCAGACGATGCCCCATTACACGATCAATCGTCGCTTCGTCGAAAAGCTCCCCATCCTGCCGGCAAAGCTGCAAAAGAATGTTGGCGTTTACGGCGCCGCCAGCGTGTTTCTCCCCGCCGGCGAGGAGGCGGAAGGTTCTTACTAATCCTGCTCGAAGCGCGAGAACGAGCGGTCGATCGTCAACGACAGACTCGCCTTGGCATTTTCGACGTAGCGGGCAAGCGCGTCGCGGTAGAAGGCCAAGCTCCGTTCGCGGATGGAAGTCTCCGGCTCTTGAGAACGAACCATATGGTTGATCTCGTGCAACAGGATGCTGAGGAGTTGCAGGCGCAGGCGCGCGGCCTGGAACTCTCGAAGCCGGCTCCCTGCCACGAATTGCGCATCGAACGTGATATCCGTCAAAGGCAGCGCCACCCAGCTCTCCACGCGCTCGAAAGCGATATCCAATTCACCGGCCGGATCGCCCCCTAAAGCATCATGAGGTTCGGTGAAAGGCGGCTCTTTCACTATCACATGCCGGTGCCCCAGGCAGCCGCAGATGTTGGTGCGGCGGAATTGGATAATCACCAACTTTGGGGAGTTGTCGAGAATTTCGCCATACACCTCGCGGCACTCAGGGGGAGCTTCGGCCCAGTCCCGCTCGACGGCGCGCACCATCTCGAGGGCCTTGGTCGAGTCTCGACGCAAATGCGCCACCACCACCAACGGCTTCGGCCGATCTGGAAATGCCGCCAAAGCGTAGCGCCGACCGGCTAACCACTCACTCCAGCGATTCCAGCGCGGGCGGGAATGAAGATAGGCCGTCACGGCATCGGGCGTGACCGCTGACTCTTGCATCATAATCGTGAATCGGAAATCGGCAGTTCCAGAATCGGCTTCTCGTTTGAGGCCAGGATATCGCTGGGTAGTCCCAGGCAACGCGCCAGGGTTGGCGCCACTTGCGTCAAAGCGATGCAGCCCAAGTTCCGGCCTCCGCTGACCTCAGGGCCAACCATGATGAAGGAGGCCTCGAGCCCGGGGCGGGTAGGCAATTGGCCGTGCGTGCCGCGGTCTTTGAGGCTGTCTCGCACCAGCGGTCCGTCGAAGCGGTCGGAAAAGTAAACGCCGGGCGCCGCCTCGAGGCTCAATTCTGCATCCGGGTCGGCAGAGAGTGATTCGAGCCGCTCGCGATCCACAACTTCTTCCACGGCCCCCGCTTCAACCAGTCGCTTCACCGCCCGCTGTAAAGATGCGCGCTCCGCTGCCGACGGCTCCTCCAGCCAATAAACCGCGAAAGATCCTCCGGCATGGACGGCTCCCAGCTTTCCGAGCTTCGGTTTGCCATCCGCTTCCCAATCGAACAATCCCTCCTCCGCCAAAACCGCAAGCGGAGCAGCTTCTTTCACGACGGGCGCGAAGCCATGGTCGGAGAGGACGACGAGCGTAGGCGCCTCACCTTCCAAAAAGCCTTCCCGAAAGCGGCCGACTTCTTCGTCCGCCTGTTCGATCGCCGCCAGTGCCTGCGGCGAGGTTGGTCCGAACTGATGGGCCAACTGGTCATAGTGAACGAAGTGGACGAGGAGAAGATCCGGGCGGTAGCGACGCCAGAGGTAAATCGCGGCTTCAGAGCGCAAACGGTCGGGAGTTGCGCTGCCGAGAATGGGTTCGAGAACCTCAATCACTTCAGGGAACAGTCCGGGGGTGGAATGGCGGGCGGCGGTGGCGAAGTCCCGATGCGGGTCCGCGGTCGTCGGATCCCAAATCTCCGGAATGTTGTAATCAATTGCCGCCCCGGCGCTCACCGGCCAACTGACAGCCGCAGTTTTCCGCCCCGTGGCTCGCGCCACATCCCAGAGAGTGGGAACCCGCAGGGCGCCCGCAAACCAGCACCACGGCCGCGCTTTCTCAGTCGGGTCGAGCGAAGCCAAGTGGCTATAGATTCCATGCGCGCTTGGCGGCACGCCCGTCACCAGGGTGGCATGGGCTGGATAGGTAGTCGTCGGATAGACGCTCTCGACAATGTCTGCGCTGGCGCCCGCTTTGACGAGCTCGAGCAGATTCGGGATCTTTAGCCCGAACTCCTTCGGCCGCCGGTAAAAGTCCGGCCGCATCCCATCCACCGAAAGCACCACCAAGCGCGCTGGCCGGGACTTGCCTTTCATGGCCGTCAGTTTTCCTGTTCCTGCGTCATACCGGCACACCCTCGCGCCGGACGTTAATGAGCAGAGGACTGAGTTCGCTCTCGAACCGGTCGCGTGAAACGAAAACACATGAAAATACCATGTTGTTTTCCAGCGACAGCTCGGCAACGTCATTAAGGCTGCGACGAATCTCTTCTCCGGGCCGCACCGGCCCTTCGAGGACCACGAGTACGTCGATATCCGAGCCGGATTCCGCATCACCCCGAGCTTGCGAGCCGAAGAGCATTAGGCGTACAAGCCGCGGCCCGTACAGCGCCTCAAAGCGGCTCCGCAACTCTGCTAACAGACTTCGCAACTGCCCGCCTGGCTCTCGTGCGCCGCCGGCTTCGAGCGCCGCCGCTGCCTTTTCAACTGACGGGGCCAAATCTGTGTCCATCCCGTGTTCTCCACAACGAATCATTACACGGCTAAGGGTCGATTGTCGAGGATATGGAGTGCGGGATCTTTGGAGTGCGGCGGCTTGCCGCCGCTATACTCGCCGCGAGCTTGCTCGCGGTCCTGCCGGCCTGCGGCGAGGTCGGCCCAACAAGACCCTTTGAAAATGGCGAACCACACTGTATAATAGTAGTTTGAAGGCGATGGGGTTCGCCCAGCCAACCGTCTCATAGTTTTGGGACTGATAACCCCTATCACGACTTCGGGTCGTGGTAGGGGTTTTTGTTTTGGCCCCTTTCCGATCCGTAAACTATGAGGTGCGTGTGAATATCTGGCTGACTGCTTCCCTGTGGGTTGGTTTGGCCCTGATCGCGGCCATGATCTCGATTCGGGTGGGTATTTCCGTCGCCCTGGTCGAGATCGGCCTGGGAGTTCTGGCCGGCAATTTCCTTCATCTCACTCCTAATGACTGGGTCAATTTCCTGGCAGGCTTTGGAAGTATCCTATTGACGTTCCTGGCGGGCGCGGAAATTGACCCGGAGGCCCTCCGGGCCAACCTAAAGGAAAGCCTGCTGATTGGCTTCTTCTCTTTTCTGGCGCCCGCCGTGGGGGCCTTCGCCGTTGCCGTCTGGATTTTCAAGTGGAACCTGCACGGGGCCGAGATTGCCGGGATCGCCCTCTCAACCACCTCCGTTGCCGTGGTCTATGCGGTGATGATCGAATCCGGTCTGAATGAAACCGAGCTGGGCAAGGCTATTCTTGCCTCATGCTTCGTAACGGACCTCGGGACCGTTGTGGCCTTGGGCCTGATCTTTGCCAACTACAACCGATGGCTGCTCACTTTTGCTGCCCTGACGGCTGTGATTATCTGGAAGCTGCGGGCGTTCACAGCATGGTACTTTGGAAAAGTGGGCAACCGGGTCAGCGAGCCGGAGGTCAAGTTTATCCTTTTCATTCTTTTCGTTCTGGGTGGGCTGGCGACGGCGGCGCGGAGCGAAGCGGTGCTGCCAGCCTACCTTATCGGCTTGGTCATGGCCCACCAGTTCCTCCGCAATCGAATCCTGATGCACCGGATGAGAGCCATCGCCTTCTCCATTCTGACCCCCTTTTACTTCATCAAGGCAGGCTCGTACGTGTCCTTCAAGGCTCTTGTTGCCGGCCTGGGTTTGATCGCAGCGTTTTTCGCGATGAAAATGATCACCAAAATCTGCGGCGTTCTGCCATTCACGTTGACGTTTGGGTTCGGAAAGCGACGTGGTATGTACACTACACTTCTGATGGCTACGGGACTGACCTTCGGATCAATCTCGGCGCTCTTTGGCCTCACGCATGGGTATATCAACCAATTTCAGTACACTATCCTTGTAACCGTGGTCATACTGAGTGCGGTGGTGCCCACGCTGATCGCGGAGCGATTCTTCCGCCCCGAGATCGAGTCTGAAGCCCCAAAGGGCCAACAACCCGTCGTCTCGAGCGCGGCGAGGTTGGAAAGCGAGGCATGAACTATGTTTAAGAAGATATTGATCGCCAATGATGGGTCGGAAGGCGCCAAGAAAGCCCTTCGCGCTGCCATCGCCCTGGCGAAGACCTTTGGCGCGGAGATCCAATCCATCTCAATTAAAGAGAGACCCAGCCATTACGCCGAGACCGTCGGTGAGGTGGTGGAAGACCAGGAAGAGGCTGACAGATTCTTCGCTCGCGTCAACGCCGAAGCAAAGGCAACGGCCGTGCAGGAGGGAGTGGATTTGAAGTGTACCGTCCTGCCCGGCCATGAAGTGGAGACCATCATTCGCTTTGCGCGCGATGGGGGCTTCGATTTGTTAGTGGTCGGCTTTATGGGGCACAGTCGAGCCTTCGGGCGAATCTGGGGCGGCACCTCGCAGAACCTGGTTAAGACTTCGCCCTGCTCGGTTCTCGTGGCGAAGTAAACGCATCGCTTCCAGGAGAGGATGTTTGCGCAAGCAGCCCCGTTTTCAAAACCAGCCCTGCTTTCCGAACTAGCCCTCTCCCCTGGGGAGAGGGTGGGCCGCGATGGCGCTTTCACCAGCCGTCGCGGGCCGGGTGAGGGGTTTCGTCCTGAGGGTAACCCTGGCGAATTGGAATGAGACCGGCACATCAACTTACGGAAATCGGAAGGAAAGGAAATGGCGAATCGGAGGGCTCATGGCGAAGGACGCCAAAATGGATTCTAAGACAACAGTCTCCATTTCACCTGCTCATGCTGGCGCCCTCGCGGCGCGGATGCTCATACTCGAAGAAGATTGCCGGGAAATCGAGCGCCATTTGGATGGGTTCCACGGGATACTTTATGAATACTCGGGGGAAATTCCAGAAACCAGTAAGAAGCGGATGCGGGCCGTGCTGGCCGAGATCCTGGATAAGGTCACATCGATCAGGCTGGACTTGGGGCTTCCCAAGCAGGTGGTTGAATTGGATAAGTTGATCGAATCGCGCCTTTCACACATTTGGGTCACCTTGCAGGAAAGCAAGTCCCATGGTTTGCGCGGTTACGGAGCGGTGCCCGAAGAGTTGAAGGCGTATCTCGATCCCCGCATGGATGGAATTCTGTCGCTCCTTACTCGTCTGCAGGAAACACTCCGGGGAGCCAAAATGGAGGGGAAGCCGGAAGAGGCCTCGAAGGAGACGTAAGTATGTGC
>Ga0326728_10008787_pt1 | contig 24780 bp, 20 predicted proteins | sample MB3enrmetagenome_FD_207602 | JGI IMG/M metagenome (GOLD analysis project Ga0326728, IMG submission 207602) | Lab enriched peat soil microbial communities from McLean, Ithaca, NY, United States - MB31MN | ecosystem: Environmental > Terrestrial > Soil > Wetlands > Peat | place: USA: New York... | reverse complement strand
TCAAGGCGGACATGGTGGTGCTGGCGACCGCAGTGCAGAGCGGGGAGGGAAGCGAAGCGCTGGCCCAGACCCTGCACGTCAGCTATGACCGCTACGGTTTTTTCGCCGAGGCCCATCCCAAATTGAAACCGGTGGAGACGAACACGGCGGGGATATTCCTGGCGGGCGCCTGCCAGGCCCCGCGCGACATCCCCGAGACCGTGGCCCAGGCCAGCGGCGCGGCGGCCAAGGTTTTGGGGCTCTTCAGCCGGGACGAACTGACCCGCGATCCGATGGTGGCGCGCGTGAACCGGCAGGGCCCTCCCGCCTTCAGCAGCTGCGTGGGTTGTTTCCTGTGCCGTAGCGCCTGCGCCTATCAGGCCATCGAGGCCGAAGAAATCAAGGCGCGGGATGGACGCTTGCTGACGACCGTCGCCAAGGTGAACCCCAGCCTGTGTCAGGGCTGCGGCACTTGCGTTGCCACCTGCAGGACGAAGGCTATCGACTTGGATGGTTTCAGCAACGAACAGTTGTTCGCGGAGGTCATGGCGCTGTGAACAGGGAGAACCCATGAGCCAGCCCGAAATCGCCCCCTTTGAACCCAAGATCACGGCTTTTGTGTGCAATTGGTGCACCTACGCTGGGGCGGATCTCACCGGCACCTCGCGGATCCGGTACCAGACCAACGTGCGGGTATTGAGGGTTCCCTGCACCGGCCGCATCGATTTTATGCTGTTGATGAAGGCCTTTGCGCGGGGCTGCGATGGGGTCATCGTCAGCGGATGCCATCCGAACGACTGCCATTACACTTCGGGGAATTATCACGCCCGGCGGCGCTGGATGGTGTTTAGGGAAATGATGGATTTCATGGGAGTGGAGACGGAACGGGTCACCTTTTCGTGGGTGAGCGCGGCCGAGGGCGCCAAATGGGCGCAATTGGTGGACGAGGTCACCGACAAAGTGCGCAAGCTCGGGCCCTACGAGGGCTACCAGCGGCTCGCGAAAACGGGCGTGGAGTAGGAGGCGGTGATGGAAGCCTGGAAAAGCGAAGCCGGGGAACTCCTGCGCAGCGGCGCCGTCAAGACGGTGATCGGCTACGCGGTGGGGACGAACGGCGCGCGCAGACCCGCTTTCGCCCGCAGCCCTGAGCAGGCGGAGGCCCTTGTTTTGGACGCCGCCTGCGTCCGGAATCTGGGCGTCTACCTGACCCGGGCCGAGGTGAGGCGTTTGGGGGGCGTGGCGTTGGTCGCCATCCCGGCGACCTTGCGAGCGGCCCTGCAATTGGCGGCGGAGCGGCAATGGGAGGAAGGGGCCTTTTGCCTGATCGCGGTCGAGGGTGCGGAAGCCAAAGTCCTCCGGAGCGCGGCCGAACTGGAGGCGCATCTCGCTCTGCGCCCGCTGGGACCCTCCGAGGAAACCAAGGCCGAATTGGAACGCCTTCGGGGCTTGAGTCCCGCGGCGCGTTGGGCCTTCTGGCAGGCGGAGCTTTCGCGCTGCGTCAAATGCTACGCCTGCCGCCAAAGCTGCCCGATGTGCTATTGCCCCCAATGCACCATGGATTGCAATCGCCCCCAATGGGTGCCGGTGCCTAGCCATGGACTGGGGAATTTCGAATACCATCTCGTCCGCGCCATGCATCTAGCCGGGCGGTGCGTGGAATGCGGGGAATGCGGCCGCGCCTGTCCCGCGGGCATCCCCGTGCATCTTTTGACCGTTTTTGCCGAGGAATCCAGCGCCCGCCAGTTCGGCCAGCGCGCCGGGGGGTCGGCTCGCTTGGACTACGCGCTGTCAACGTTCAAGCCCGACGACAAAGAAACCTTCATACGGTAGGCGGCCATGGCAGACACATACACGCTCTCGTTGGACGGCCCGGCCCAGCTCTTTCCCGCCCTGCGCGCGCAGGGCACGCGGATCGTCGGTCCCGCCCTGGAGGGCGGGCGCGTGGAATGGGCCGAACTGGAAACCCCGGAGCGTTGGGCCGCGGACCGTCTTCAAGGCGCTTTTTCCGCGAAGGGCTTGGCTTTCCCAAAGGTCGAGCGCCTCTTGACCTATTCCGGAGCGTCCGGAGGGCTCGAAGTGCGCGGCGTCGAGCCGGGGTCCCGCGCGACCGTGCTCTGGGGGGCCCGACCCTGCGAGGCGAGGGGTTTCGCCGCTTTGGATGCGGTGTTCAATTGGGACAGCCAGGATTCCTTTTTTAACGCCCGCAGGGCCGCGTTGACGGTGGTTGCCATCTCCTGCGCCCAGGCCGACGACGCCTGTTTCTGCGCTTCGGTCGGTGGGGGGCCTTCGGATGCCGCGGGCAGTGATCTGTTGCTGACGGCGACCGGGCAGGGGTATTTCGCCGAGGTCTCGACGGAAAAAGGGCGCGCCCTGGTCGAGGGGGCGCCCGCCGGACTTTTCGTGCCCTGCGCTCCGGTGGACAAGACTCCTTTCGTCGTCCGCTTGGATGCGGCCTTTGACGCGGCGGCGCTCACGGCTAAACTTCCGGGCATGTTCGTCAGTCCCCTCTGGGACGAACAGGCGCTCGCCTGCCTGGGTTGCGGGGCCTGCGCCTTTGTCTGCCCTGCATGTGGTTGCTTTGACATCCAGGATGAAACTGAGCCCAAGGAAGGTCGGCGCATGCGTTGCTGGGACAGCTGCGGTTTTGCCTTGTTCACCAAGCATGCCTCGGGCCACAACCCTCGGGAGACGCAGGGCGCCCGCTGGCGTCAGCGCGTGCTCCACAAGTTCAGCACCTATCCCCAGCGCTACGGATTGGAGGGGTGCGTGGGCTGCGGCAAGTGCACGCGGGCGTGCCCGGTGGACATGAATTTGAAGAGCCGTCTTATCGAACTGAGTCAGGCCTAGGGGGACGCGGACGATGGACCCGAAGAACCTGTATCTTCCGTACCGGATGCGGATCGCCAAAACCACAGAGGAAGCCCCCGGGGTCCGCACGTTCCGCCTGGAGTTCCTGGACGGGGAGGAAGGCCGCGCTTTCACGTTCCGCACCGGACAGTTCGGGCTCTACAGCGCCTTCGGCGAGGGGGAGTCCACCTTTTGCATCGCTTCCAGCCCGACGCGGGCGGGCTATATCGAATGCACGTTCCGGGAAGTCGGCCGGGTGACTTCCGCCCTGGCCGACAAGGAAGTGGGGGACGTCATCGGCTTTCGCGGCCCCTACGGGAACGCCTTTCCCCTGGAGGCCTGGACGGGCAAGAACCTGTTGTTCATCGCGGGCGGCATCGCCCTGCCGCCCTTGAGGAGCGTGATCTGGAATTGCCTGGATTTGCGGGAGAGGTTCGCGGACATCACCGTCGTGTACGGCGCGCGCACGGTGGCCGACCTCGTTTACAAGACGGAACTTGAGGAATGGTCCGGCCGTTCCGATTTGAAGCTGGTAACGACGGTGGATCCCGGGGGGGAGACTCCGGAGTGGAAGGGCCGGGTCGGTTTTGTGCCCCCGGTGGTGGAAAGCCTGGGTTTGCCCGCTGTCCATACCGTCGCCATCGTTTGCGGTCCGCCGATCATGATTAAATTGACCCTTCCGGTTCTCTCCAAGTTGGGGTTTCCCCCGGAGGATATTTATACGACCTTGGAAAACCGGATGAAATGCGGCTTAGGCAAGTGCGGGCGCTGCAACACAGGATCGAGTTACGTGTGCAAGGACGGCCCGGTGTATACCCTGGCGCAGTTGAACGCCTTGCCCGCGGAATATTGAAGCCGTCGAATAGTGGGAAAATCGCTTAGTTGGACGGTGAAGCCGCGCGTCCGCAAAGCCCTTTAAGTCCCTGGGGTAGAAGGCCATTTTGACTGCGAAGACGTTCATTTTCGCGCTTTTTTCGTATCCGAAATTGAGGTCACGCAGCAGGGAACGGTTATAACGGTCCGCTTTTTTTGGTTCGTTTCATTCGGGCGGAGCGGATAAAAATGCCGTTCTAAGAGCGCGAATTCCGGGACACTTGTTGGCTGTTTCGGGGCAACCCGGGTTTTTGGGACGCTTGAACGCCGGTCCTCGGCAGTTTCTCCCTCAACGGGTCAGGAAGACTTTCAGCATCAACGAAGGTCCGTTTACATCCAAGACTGTGATCCGGAAGTAGTAAAGCCCCTGGGACAATCCGGAGAGGCTGTTTCCCAGCGGGACTCGGTTCCAGCCCTTTTGGAGAGGGGTGGAGAGCGTTGCGGAGCGGGCCAACACCAAGGCCGGGGTGAATACTTGCAGCGAGAGTCCGGAAGCCGGTCCTTCCATGTCCACATCCAACAAAAACGGGTTTGGATTGGGGAGGGCGGAAGCCGCAAGGATCACCGAAGGCCCACCCTGGAGCGGCGCGGTGGTTGAAAGCGCCGGGGAGGAAGTTGCGGAGGGCGACGCGCTTGCGGTGCGCGTTGCGGACGGATTCTGAAGGGTGACGCTTGCCGTCGGCGAGGCGCTGGGGCTAATGGTGCGAGTGGGGGTCACGGTCACGGTTGCGCTCGGCGAGGGCCGGGGTGTGGAGGGGACCGTGAAGGTCAAGGTTGGGGAAGCGCTTTGGCTTGCCGAAGGACTGGGGGTAGCCGTCGATAGGGGCGTTGCGCTGGGCACGGCGGGGGATGCCGTCGCGCTAGGGGAGGTCTCCGGCGAAGGGCTCTGGGTGGCGACCGGAGAGTCGGTATCCGAAGGGGAGACGGTGGCGCAAACGCTTGGGCTGGACGTGGGCGAAGCGGTCGCGCTCGGGGAGCCGCTGGGTTCGACGCTGGGGCTTGGGGATGCGGAAGGGGACGCTGGATTGGAAGGCGTAAACGTGTTTGAGAGGATTGCTTCCGGGGACCAGGTCAGGCTCGCCGTTACCGACGGAGTGTCCGTGGCCGCCTGGGAAGGCGTGGCGCTGGCGGTGGCGGATCCTGTTTCGCTCGGGGTTTCGGTTCGGGTCACGCTTTGGGTGTTGCTGGCGCTGGCGCTGAGGGTGGCCGTTGCGGTAAAGCTGGGGGTCTGCGATCGGGTTGGCGAGGGCGTTTGGGTCGGGGAACGGGTGGGGGAGGCGGTGGATGTATTCACCGGGGTGACCGTTGGCGTCGGCGAACCGCAGGGCGTGAACCAATAGGATTCGAAACTGAAGGTGGTCCCCGAAAACACGAAATAGAGGTCGTGGAGGCCGGTCACGGTGGACACCGTGCAGGTGATGTCGGCCCAAGTTTGGGTGCCGCCCGTGGCGGGGATCGTGCAGCTGCCGATTTGCGTGCCCGTCGCGCTGTCGAGATGGAGTTGGAGGACGCCGCCGGCCGTGGTCGCCGCGATCCGGGCCGAAAATAAAGAGGCGCAGGTGGTGAAATCCAGGTTTCGCACCCGGATCCAGTCCGTCGCCGCTATGTCCGTGACGTCGCGCCCGCCCTCTGAACAGGCTTCGGTTTGGATGCCTTTTTCGCTCAAGCCCGAGGGCGCGACTCCGCCTTCGTCGGCCATGCACGCGGCCGCCTGGACGCTAAAGGGATTCACGTTTTGGAGGGCGGTGGGGCCCGTCGTCGTTTGGGTCACTTCTTGGATCGTGCCGTCGGAGTTGAAACTCATCTGGTCCAAGCAAACGCTACGCTGGTAATCCCCCTCGGAACAGGCCAATCCGTTGGCGTTCGCGAGGGCCCGATTGAAATACGCGGCGTACCAGTTGGAGCCGATGGCGACAAAACGGCCGCCTTCGTTGTTGTAGCAATTTTGGGCGCCGGGATTGGCGACGGCGATGGGTTGGGACGGGATCGTGGGGCTGGTGAACAAGGGATTGTTGGCCATGATGTATTCGAGGTTCATGCCGTACGCCGGATCGGACGAATACGAAAAATAGTAGATGCCGTTGCGCAAGTTGGCCCCGGATTGCTCGAAGAAATTGGGGGCGGGGACGGCGCTGGCCGAACCTTTGACGCTGATCATGTTGGCGTTGAGCTCGATCACCCGCGAACAGTCGCCGGTGGCGTTGCCGGGCCCTCCTCCCCCGAAATAGAGGTAAGCCTGGCCGTTCGTATCGATAAAGGGGGCCGGATCCAGCAGATTCCCGCCGTCGGTAGCCCCGGAAGTGCTTCCCGTGACCAAGGGTCCGCCGATCGGGTCCGTAAAGGGGCCAGCGGGGCTGGTGCTCCGTAAGACGCCGATGCTGCCGCCTCCGGCGGTGAAGTAAAGGTAATAGTACCCGTTGGCGTAGATCACGGCGGGCCGCCAGAGGTCGCTCGTCCAACTGACGCTCGCCGAGAGGATGCCGTCGTCCTCCCAATTCACGAGGTCGGTCGAGTGGATCAAGATGTCATTGGGGATGTCATAGCCCGATTGCCCGCTCACGAAATTGGCGTCGTGGGAGCAGTAGATGTAGAGGGTGTTGTTGACCCAAAGCGGCGTGGGATCCGCGGTATAGACGTCCTTGATGCAGGGGTTGTTGGCCCAAGCCGAGGAACTGATCAGGAAGACCGCGACCGTCAGGGGCTTTAAGACGGCAGCCATTTCGAAGGCGATCGAATGTTTTGGGTCGAACATTGTATTTCTCCGAAGGACTGCATTTTTCTATCCGGCAATCTTGGCCGGTAGGTTTGGAACCTGGCGCTTTAGGGTGGCGTCGAAAAAGGGCCCCTGTTGGGCGGGACCCTTTTCGGCGTTTCCGCGCGGGAAAGCACCGGAAATTCCCGGCGCTTTCCCCTCGGCCTAGTGATTCAGGAATAGCTTTCCTGTCTTGGCGGCGTTGACCATGGCTCCGTTTACATGGGCGATGACTTTGTAGAAATAGAGGCCGTTGGCTGCTCCCGTGAGCGTCGAGCGCAGGGGCACTTGCTGCCATCCAGCGGGGAGGCTTCCAGGGCTATCAACCGTCGCGACGTAGACCAGATTCTCCGCGTAAATGCGGATTTCGACGGAATCCACGGCCACGCCTAAGTCGACGAGGATCGCCGTGGGATTCGGGTTGGGGAAGGGGCCGTGATCAATGATGACGGGGCCTCCGGCCACGGGGCTTGTTTTGGCGTTCGAATAGCCTTTGGAATTGCTGACGGAACCGTTCGGGTCGAGCACCGTGACGTATACCGGCGCGTCCAGGAAAAGCGCGTTGATATTGGCCGTGATCGTAGTGCTCCCAAACACGGATACCGCGAGAACGGTGGTCGTGACGTTGGTGGCCGTGTTGTACACATCCACCTTGGCGCCTTCGTAATAGTTGCTTCCAAGGATCGTCAGGACGTCCACGCCATCGGAGTTACTGCTGACTCCAAGCGCGGCGATGGTTGGCTTGGATTCGTTCACCGCGGTTGGGCTCGGGGTGGCCGAGGCAGTGGAAGTGGGCGTCGCGGTGGCAAGGGCCGAAGCGTGCGAAGTGGGAGTGGCGGAGGAGAGGGCCGAGGCAGTGGAAGTGGGCGTCGCGGTGGCTAGGGCCGAGGCAGTGGAAGTGGGAATAGCGGTGGAGAGGGCCGAGGCGCTAGAAGTCGGCGTAGCGGTGGAGAGGGCCAAGGCGCTGGAAGTGGGCGTGGCGGTGGAGAGGGCCGAGGCAGTGGAAGTGGGCGTGGCGGTGGAGAGGGCCGAGGCGCTGGAAGTGGGCGTGGCGGTGGAGAGGGCCGAGGCGCTGGAAGTGGGCGTAGCGGTGGTCGGGGGCGTGGCCTCGGATGTTTCATCGGAGGAAACGGTTCCCGACACAGTGGCCGTTGCGCTTGGACTGTACGTGGCCGTTGGGATCAAGGACGGAGTAGCGCTCGCTTCCGCCGTCACCGGGGCCGTGAAGCTTTCTGTTCCGGTTGTCGAAGGGGAGTTGGGGATCAAGGTCGGGGTGGAACTGGGCGTTGCCGTCTTCGTGGCGAGGGGGGTATTCGTAGGGGTGGGTGACGGAGTGGCCGTGCTGGAAAGGGTCGGCGATTTGGTCACGGTTCCGGTGCGGGAGATCGTGGGGGTCGCCGTGCAGGGAGTTCCGTATTGGACTGAAATCCCTTGGAGCAACGCGTTATTCGCGCTTTCGGTTTCGACAATGCTGATGACTCCGTTGGTCACCGTGACCGGGAATACTGTTTGGAAAGTGATGTTTTCGCCGCCGGTTGTTGCGTAGAGATCCAGGGCGCTTTCGACGGTGCTTCCGTTGATGGCGACGCTGAAAACCCGCTGGCCCGTCTGGGTTGCGTACACTTCCGCCCAATAGAAGGTCACATAGGCCTGGCCGTTGGGCACGCTGAAGGCGTAGCCCAGCGTCGCGCCGTAGCGTTCATTGTTGTAGAGGGTCGCATCCGTGGCGTCGCTTCCGGTGATGGTGTTCGTTGTCGTCAACGCCGTGCCCGCCGCCCAAGAGACGTAACCGTAGCTTCCGGAGGCCCCCGGCGCGCTGCCGGGAGTGTATTGCTGATCGGCCTGGAAGGTCAGTCCCAAATGGGAACTGGTGGTGGGGGCCGTGCTTCCGCAGGAGACCGCGATGACGGACTGGCAGGCGTCGCGCGTGGGCACGGCCGTCGGCGTCACGGTGGCCGTGGGGGAATGGCTTGGGCTGGGGGAAGCGGTGAACGTGGGGGTCGCTGTGGGCGGATTTCCGCAATCGCCCACGAAGGTGACCACGCTTTGGGCGGGCAGGGTGTAGCTGAAGGAGGTTCCGCCGCTCAGGGAAACGAGCGATTGTTGGACCAGCAGATTGGCGGAGTCCGTGATCCACGGGGCGACCTGGGTGACGTTCCCGAGTCCGGACAAGTTGAAGGTTTCGGTGTAGGACGTGGACGTGCTGCTGTTGATGGCGACGATGACGACGCGCGAGGCGGTGGGGCTGACATAGGCGGAACACCACACGGAGGCGTTGGAAGGGCTGCTGCCGCCTTCGGGATATTGGGTGGCCCCCACCCGGATGAAACCTGGACGGATAAATTTGGAGAAATTCCCGAGGGAGCAGCCGGTGAAAGTGGGCTGATTGGTGTCCGTGGCGTAGATGTCCTTGCCGGTGGTGCCGCTGGTGTTGATCCACCAGTGGTTGTAGGCGTTCATCCCCGAATTGACGATGCAGTTGTAAAGCCAGGTGACTTCTTCGATCCCGATGGCCATCGTTTCGGTGGCGCTGGATTCGTCGCAGATTTCGGTTTCCCAGTAGCGTTGGTTCGAGTAATGGGACCAATTCGCCGAAGCGAGGGTGGGGGGAGGAACGGTCGCCCCATAAAGATGCCCTCCGATGATGCCGACATAGGCGGCGGCGGTGGCGTCATCCATGGTGTTCGCCGCCAGGGCGAGGTTGTCGTGGAAACTTTCGGTAAGGATGATTTTAGTGTCGCTCAAAAGGCCGGCGCTTTGCATGGCGGGGCCCAGATAGCTTCCAACAAAGGTGTCGAATTGGGGACCGGTCCAGATCGCGGATTCATAAGAACCCGGATTGTAATCCGGCTCGTTTTGGCAGGAGATGGCGTTGATGACCCCGGTGGCGCCATTGGAGGTCAAATAGCTGTCGCCGTATTGCAGGTATTTGACCAGGTAGGCGGCGAAGTCGGAATCGGCGGAGGCCTGGCCGGTCGCCCCATCGTTGGTCGTGGGCAGGCCGTTGAAATTGTTGTTGTTGCCGCTTCCGTCGATCGCGCCGTTTTCCTTGTCCGCCGTGGGCGGAGTCCAGGGCGTGGCAAAAATGGAGACGTGGGCGTTTGTTTTGCGGGCGAGCACAATTTGGTTGAGTTCACTGTTCCAAATGTTGGTGCCGGAGCTTTCTTCGCCCGGATCGATGCGTGTCCGGACGATGGAAAGGCCCAGGTAGCCGTTGGTGAAGGCCGTGGTGTTGGAAATCAGGTTGGAGGATTGGTCGGTCCAGAGGACCGGCGCCGCCTGGGTGGATATTCCGTTCCATACGGTGGCGGCGCCGAAACCGTCGATGGTTTGGTAGGTCGTCGCAGCGTTGACGCTGACCGTTCCGGGATGCAAGGGCGACACGTGGGCGGCAAGGGCCAGGCCGAGGAGGGACTTCCAGGATTTTTTCAGGCATCCGAAGAGGTGGCTCTGGCGCATAGCATTCACCCGCTGTTGATGGAGGGTTAAATCGTTTGGGGGAGATTCGAACAGACCGGAATCCGCCCACAAACGTTTTCGAAGGGAAACTGGGGAGAGTCCGGCCCGAAAACCGCTTCACTTTCGGATTTCATTAAGTGATTTTAGGGAATGGTTGTAAAAAACGGTTTTGTTTGGATTAAGCAATCGTGTTAAAAATGTTATCTTTTTATGGTTTGGAACGCGCAAGGAAGGGGGCGGCGACTTTCAAACGTTTTCATTTGGGGGCGCCCCTGAGAGAGGCGGTTAAATTCCGTTTTAAAAAAGTCAATTCAGGAGGGCCTGGCGGTATTTGCCGGGCGGGATTCCGACTTTACGTTTGAAGATTTGCTGAAAATAGATGGTGGAGCCGAAGCCGCACACGGAGGCCACCTGTTTCAACGAAAGCTCCCCGGTGAGCAGGCGTTTGGCTTTTTCAATGCGTTGTTCCAGCAAAAACTCGGAGAAGGGCAGCCCCACATGCCTTGAAAATTCCTTGGAAAAGGAGCTTTTGGAAAAGCCGAAACGCTTGGCGGCGAGCGGCAAAGTCCAAGCTTCGTTCAAGGAGGCGCAAATGGCTTCACGGGCTCGGCTTAAGGCCAGGAATCGGTTGCCACTGGAAGGGGCTTCCAAAAATTCCTTCACCTGGTCGAGCGCGGTGTTGAAGCGCGTGATCATTTCATAGGTATCCAGGGCGGTTTCGATTTGGGCGGTATGCCTGGATTCGACTTCCTCCAGGGAAGCGGTTTCCACGTCGGCGCGGGTCTCCAAGGTCGCCCATAGCCGATGCAAGGTTTCGATCAGCAGGCGCCGGGTGGTTTCCGGGCGTCCGCGCGTCGCCAATAAGAGATCCTGGACGTAGAGATTGCTCAAGGCGTTGATTTGGGATTTGGGCTGGTCGAAAACGGCCACCGAGAAATCCCTGAGTTTGTGGCGTAATCCGGTTTCCCCGACCGAGGTGGCGGGAAGTTCGCGGTAACGCAGGATTTGTTGGTCGCGGGTGACGGCGACGTGCAGCGCGGCGACAGCCTCGAGATAGGACTGGTGCAGACTGCCGACCAGCGAGGAGTCCCCGCCTTGGCCGACCCAGATTCGGCAATGGAAGCGTTGGGACATCTCGCGGGTGAATCGGCCGATTTTTCCTTGGAGCTCGGCCTCGGCCTCACTCGCAGGCGCTTCCGGACGATTGGACGTCAGGAGAATGATGCCGGAGTTTCCCAGCGGGTAGGCGATCGATTCGCCCAATTCTCGGGCGAATCGATGGGCCTCCCGTTGGAATTCCAGTGTGCCAAGGGAGTCCGCCCATTCCCGGCCGCTGCCGCTGCGTTTGGCGGCGAGGGCTAAGGTGGGAAAACGGGTCAGCCCCAATTCCTCTTTTTCCCATTGCATGAGTGTCTTGGCGCCGACATCGCCGCGAAAGAATCTCGGGCGCAGGGCCTGCCACCCAGCCCAATTTTGGTGCCAAAGACGCCGCGAAAAAGCGTTGATCTGGAGTTCCCGCATCCGCGTGACCGCGGTCTTGGCGTCGAGCGTGTGCGCCAGAAACGCGCCATAGAGTTCCAGCAACTCGCGTAACGCGTCGATGAGCGTTTCGTCCAAGACAGGGGTAGCGACCAGGGCCTGAACGTAATCGGCGAACATGGGGTCGTGCGGGAGGTAAGGGCGTTCCGTAAGCTCCTCCCATAGCGCGATCACTTCGTCTTCGCTGGGAACCTTCGTCAGGAAAATGCCGGATTGCAGAACGCCGACGCAAACCCCGCCTTTGAGGACTGGAACGAATATCCCGTGAACGCCCCGCAGGGGCTCCCAATGGGCGCGGTTGCTTTGTCTCACTTTCGCCAACATGCTCAGGTTGTAACGGGTGCGTTGGCGCCATTGCAGGGAGTTTTCAAAATCGATGGGCGTTTGTTTTTTGGAGGCCCTCATGATGACGGTGTGCCAAAGCTTCCAGTTTTCCCTGAAAATCAGGAAACAGGGCATGGTTAGGTAATAGGTGAGTATATTTTGCAAAAGGATGAAGGGGAGCGATTCCACCAAGGAAAAATCCGGGGGCGAAAGAACTAAGTGATCTGCGGATAGCGCGCGCCCCGAAAAGGCACCTTTGATTTTTGTTTTAGTCACAACCGGACCTCGATGACAGTAAAAAGGAACGGAGCGAGCGTTGGTCCAAGGGAATCGCCACGTTGTTGTACATCTGTTGACAAGATTGTGCAAGGTTGGCCTCTGGGTGCCTATCCTATTGTCATTTAGGTGCCCGAAAACCTTTGAGGCGGAGCCTTCCAAATTTTTTGGGGGTGTTTTTCCAGGAAAACCCCGGCTTTAGGAGGGCTTGCCCTTTTTGGGGGGGGAACTTTGGGGGGACGTCGGACGTGACCTTGAATAAGGGCAAAAACCCTAATTGGGTAAATAACTCCTAGAACCAGCGTCCTGTAATTTTTGGCAAGAACCTTTTTTGATAGGGACGTTCCGATTAAAGGATGCCGTTTAAGCAGCCGAAACAGATGAATGAAATTTAAACTGGGATTTCATCTTTTGGGGAGGCGAGCATGCCTTCGGTGACCTTGCTGGATAACGAATATGCGACACTTTGGCATCACGAGGAATCCCAGATCATCCATCATCAATTCAAAAAGTGGGCAAAAGACGGGAATTTTCGCGATGTCCTTGATAAAGGATACGCTCAGGCTCAAGCGAAAGGCGTGAAAAAATGGCTTTCAGATGACCGGAATAATTTAGTGTTGAGTCAGGCTGATGGAGAATGGGCTACGACCGTTTGGGTGCCCAAAATGGTGAAAATTGGCTGGAAATATTGGGCGGTAGTCATGCCGGAAAAGGCCGTTGGAAAATTAAACATGCAACAGTTTATCGAAGGGAACGCAAAACATGGAATTACAGTGAAAGTATTTACGGAGCCGGTAGCCGCTTTGGAGTGGCTTAAAATCCAAGTTTAAAGGAACCCTTCAGGGTTCAGGATTGGCGTTCGGAATTGGCACGGGATAGAATCCCTGGAAGCCTTTTTTCCGGGAAAACGGTAAATGAATGGGGTGAAATAGGGCGGCTAAGGGACGGCGAAGGTGTAATTTAGCCGTGCAAGCCCAGCGGCCTATTTCTGCGGTTTTGAAATGGGGGAATGCCGTGCGGGAAGGGTCGCTTTTTCGACCGAGGGGGCGAAGGTGTTTTTTTCGGGCGTTTTCTTTAGGAAGGTTCGAAGGAAAAAAGACCCATTTGCTTCATTCACGATGAAATAATTGGAATAACTCCGGTGTTGAGGGCCTTTTGTGAGCGGCTTCGCGGGCGGTGTTTTTGCCGCGCGGTGGAGTTTTGGCGGGGAGGGACAGAGGAACCGGAGATACATTACTAATTTCTCCATGTTTCCCTCCTTCCCATCCCCGCTGTCCCCTGGTACACTCACGGCATGAAGAAATCCCCTTGGATTTCCAGCCTGGGAGGGCGTTTCGGCGCCTGGAACAGGGCTTAGGGAGGCCACCCCATGAAGGTTATGATCGCCTATCCGCCGATTCCGTCGGAAAAGGGCGTCCCCTTGATTTCGCAGAACCGGCAGTTCCAGTGGTTCAATCGGCCGACTTTCATTTATCCCATGGTGCCGGCCTACGCGGCCAGCCTGCTGAAAGACCGCGGGTTCGACGTGGTCTGGGGCGACGGCGTGGCGGCCCAGATGTCGGTGGATGGATTCAAGGAATTCTTCGACCGGGAAGCCCCGGACGTCATCGCCATCGAGGCCAAGACTCCGGTCATCAAGCCGTACTGGAAGTGGGTGGACGAGCTCAAGAAAATCCGGCCGACCACGACGATCGTCCTGATGGGCGACCATGTCACGGCTTTTCCAGAGGAATCGTTCGCGCATTGCAAGGTGGATTTCTGCCTCTGTGGCGGCGATTTTGACTGGGCCTTGTTGAACCTATGCGCCCACATCGGCCACCACGAAGAATTGGAGGGCGGCGTCTATTGGCGGGACCCGGCCACGTCCGAAATCCGCAACAGCGGCGCGTTCCGCCTGGAACACGATTTGAATTTGAATCCCTTTGTGGACCGCGAGCTGACCCAATGGGAGCTCTACGCCTACAAGAACGGGAATTTCAAGTACACCCCCGGCACCTATCAGATGGCGGGCCGCGATTGCTGGTGGGGGAAGTGCACTTTCTGCTCCTGGACCACCACCTTCACCAATTTTCGCAGCGTCAGCCCCGAGCGCCATTTGGACGAAGTGGAGCTGCTGGTGCGCAAATACGGAGTGCGCGAAATTTTTGACGACACCGGGACTTTCCCGGCGGGGATTTGGCTCAAAAAATTCAGCCAAGGCCTGATCGATCGAGGCCTGCATAAAAAGGTCGTGTACGGCTGCAACATGAAGCCCGGCGTGCTCAAACAGGACCACTGGGATCTGATGGGTAAGGCCAACTTCCGCTTCGTGCTTTTCGGGGTGGAATCGGCCAACCAGGCCACCACGGACCGACTCATCAAGGGCGGCAAGGTGGAGGACATCCCCAAAACCATGCGCATGGCCTCCAAGGCGGGGATGGAGCCGCACGTCACCTGCATGGTCGGTTACCCTTGGGAAACCTACCAGGACGCCAAGAACACCGTCGACCTCTGCAAAGGGCTTTTTGACGAAGGCGCCATCAGCACCCTGCAGGCGACCATCGTCATTCCGTATCCGGGGACGCCCCTGCACCGGGAAGCCCGCGAGAACGGCTGGCTCTTGACCGAAGATTACGACCGCTACGACATGCGCGAGCCGGTGATGAAGCTCAAGGAAGGCGTCAAGCAGGAGGAAATCCTCGAATTGACGCAGGGCATTTATAAGTCTTTCCTGACGCCGCGTTTTGTCTTGCGTAAGCTTTTGAGCGTGCGGAGTTTCGACGATGTGCGCTTTTTGTTCATGGCCGGATTCCGGGTCTTGGGGCATTTGGCCGACTTCAGCAAAAAACAGCCTCCGCGCGGCACGACCGAAGCGATGGAAATATAAAAGAGCTCTGAAGAGCCCGCCCGAGTTTGCGACGGGCTCTTCAGCGCGGGAAGCGGACAAGTCCGTTTCGAGCTTTTGTCGTCAAAGTTTAGATGCGGAATAAATGGGTGTTTTAATTTCCCTGAGGAAGCCCAAGGTCGCGCATACGTACCAACCTATTCCCTGGGGCCAGAGCACTCACCATTTTTTGCCCGTGATTTTTACCGCGAAAGCGCCCCAGGAGGCGCTTTTTTTTGAGGGGGCGCAGATAAAAACGCCCCCTCACGGATCCATCCGACGTGGACGAAATCAGCCTTTGAAACCTTCCTTGCGGTGGGCCCCATCGCAGAAAGGCTTGGCGGCCGATTTGCCGCAACGGCAAAGATGGGCGGTTTCCTTGGTTTCTACCTTGCTTCCGTCGGCCTGGACGACTTCGAAGTCCCCGGAAACAAGGAGCGGCCCGTCCGGGCGGATGGTGATTTTGGTGGTGGCCATGGCAGTTCTCCTGCGAAAGGTGGTTGCGTTGGACTTTAGGGACTATACGCAGGGGGCGAAAAGAGGGTTTCAAGACGAAAGCCGAGTCAAGAGTGCCACCGTAGATAAAGGGTGCTTCCCCGACAGCCGAAGGGCAGGGAAGCGTGGTCAGGCGGAAGGCCATTTATAAAAAAGAGGCTTTTTTAAGTGTGGAATGAAAACATGCTTGACCTGTTAAACAAGGTGTTTTATTATACGTCTTGTTTAACACGGAGGAATTATGGCGGCTCGGCCGGCGGGTGACGCCGAGGAGCGTTTGATCGAGGCGGGCAAAGAGATTTTAGCCGAAGAGGGTCTGGGAGGCCTATCGGTGCGGGCGGTGGCCGCCCGAGCCGGGGTGAATCTGGGCCTGGTCAGCTATCACTTCGGCGGCAAAGACGCCTTTGTGCAAAGAGTCGTGGGCGATCTTTACGAGGAATTTTTCGCCGACTTCAGCCTGGGCGTCGAAGGGGAAACCGATCCCTACCTCGCCCTGCGCAAAGGCCTCCTGCACCTCGCCCGGTTTGTCCGGGACCACCGGGCGATCCTGCGCAGCCTGGTCAAGGACGCCATGAACGGGGATCAGGTGCCCAGGGATTTCATCCGGCAGAATTTCCCGCGCCACGGCCAGATTTTGGCGGGCTTGGTCCGGAAGTGCGTGGCCGTCGGCGCCTTGACGGATTTGCCTCTGCCGGTGCTGATGTCGACGATCATGGGGGTGGTCGTGGCCCCGACCTTGATGGCCGATCCGCTGATCAAGTCGGAAATCAAGGCGATGGGTCCGAAAGAGGAGATCGAGAAGGCTTTGCTTTCCGATGAAGGCTTGGAGTTGAGGGTCGCCTTGGCCCTGAAGGCGGTCCGGGCTTGAAAGCCTGGTCCCGTTTTTCAGCAGAGCAGTAGAGGAACCGATATGAAACGATCGCTGGTGTTCGCCCTTCCTTTTGTTTTGGCTGTCCCTGCGGCGGCCGGAACCCTGCGCCTCGCGCTGGACGACTGCGAACGGGAGGCGCTTTCCTATTCGCCCCAACTGAAGGCGGCCGACTTCGACGCGGCCTCCGCTTCGGCCTCAGCCTCGGAAGCCGGAGCTTCGCTGCTGCCGCGGATCAGCCTGGACGGGCAGTATGGGTACACGAAATTTTCGGACATGGAAATGAGCCTGCCGCCGGCGCTGGGCGGGATGATGAGCAGCGTCAGCGGCCTGGGTTCCTTAAGCTATTACGACACCTACAGCGTCGGCCTTTCGGCCAATTGGGACATCCTGGGCGGCATCGGCTTGTGGAAGCGCTGGCAGCAAGCCTCCGCGACCAGCAGGGCCGCCAAGGCCCAGTTCGATCAGGCCCGCAGCGACCTTAAGTTGAACGTCCGTCTCGCCTATTTCCAGACCCAGTTGGCCGCGACGCAGGTCCGCCTTTACGCCGAGGCCCTGCGGCTCGCCCAGAGCCAGGCGCACGACCTGGACCTGCGTTTGAAAGCCGGCACCAGCAGCCGCATCGACTGGCTGACCGCCAGCAACGACGAGTTGGCGCGGCGCGCGTCCTACCGGATGGCCCAGGCGAGCCTGGCGGGGGCTTTGCGGGATCTCTTCGCCCTGACGGGAGGCCACGAGGACGTCGACGTCGCGATCCCTGAAGCGGCGGTCCTGGGGGCGGTGCGGCCGGCGAATGTCGACGCGCCCACGGTGGCGGTCCGGCTGGACGACATCGATTCGCTTTACGGGGCGCTCGCCGACGCCGAAAAGAGGCCCTTTAAGGCGGAAGACGTGGACCGCTTGAGGGTGTTGGCCGCCCAGGTCGAATCCGCGCGCCGCGCCGCGCAGGCGGCCTGGGCCGGGCATCTGCCCGGAGGAAGCCTGGGCCTGGATTGGGAACGCGAGCACATCGACCTCGAGGATCTGCCGGTGACGGCGAGCATGAGCGAGGTGGGCGCTTCCGCCAAGCTGAACGTCCCGATCTTCAGCTTTGGGCAGGTCCAATACGGCTACGACGCGGCGGACAGCCAAGCCAAGGCCTCAGCCCAGCGCGCCGCCGACGCGGAAGTTTTGAGCCGCGCCCAGTGGCAGAAGGGTCACGACCGTCTGGCCGCCCTTCGCGTCCAGCGTGAATTGCAGACCCGTAGCGTGGAGCAGGCGGACAAACTCCACGACATGGTCTACCAGAGCTACAAAATCGGCGGTTCGACCTTCCTGGAGGTGCAGAGCACCACCCTGCAGGCCCTGCAGGCCGGACTGGACCTGGCCGAGACCGAAACCCAGATGCTGATCGAACTCGCGAACCTTTCCGCCCTGACCGGCGGCGAACGCTAACGCCCAAGCAGAGGACCCCATGAAAAAGATCATCCCTATCGTCGTGATCGCGGCCCTCGCGGCCTTCTACTTTTTCGTCTGGGTGCCCGCCCATCCCTCCTTTACGTTCGCCGGATCGGTGGAAGTGGACGAGGTGGACGTGCAGCCCGGCGTGTCCTCGCCCATCGCCCAGTTGGATGTCCAGGAGGGTGACGTGGTGCGGCCCGGCCAGCTGCTGGCCGACCTTTCCTGCCCCGACGTCAAGGTGAGCGCCGGTCTGGCCTCGAGCGACTACCAGCGCAACGAACAGCTCTACAAGGTCGGTTCCTTGGCCTATAGCAACTACGACCACAGCGTTTACGCCAACAAGGACGCCTCGGTGCGCCTGGCCTGGTGCACGGTGGCCGCCCCGATCACCGGGACCGTGCTGACGATCTACCGTCGAGCCGGCGAATGGGCCCGCCCGGGCGAGCCCATCATGACCCTGGCGGACCTGCGCAGCGTGTACGCCTACTTTTACGTCCCCCAACCCATGCTGGCCCAGCTCAAGATCGGGGAAAAGGTGCCCTGCCTGCTGCCGGAGCTCAAGGACCACAAGTTCGAAGGGACCCTGGCGTATATCCGCCCCGAGGCGGAATTCACGCCTAAAAATGTCCAGACCCGCGAGGAACGCGAGCGCCTGGTCTACGGCGTGAAGGTCCATTTTGACAACCTCGACGGCGTGCTCAAACCCGGCATGTCCATCGAAGCCGAATTCCCGCACTGAGCGCCCCCGAGCCCGCGATGGCCATCCTTTCTGTGCGCGTAGACTCCTTGAAGAAGCGGCTGGGGCCCAACCAGGCCCTGGACGGCCTGACGACGGTCTTCGATCCGGCGATGCTGCACGGCATCATCGGTCCCGACGGCGCCGGCAAGACCACGCTGCTGCGCCATTTGGTCGGGCTGCTCAAAGGGAGCGAGGGCGGGGTCCAGTGGATTTCGGACGGGGAGCCGACGGCATTCCCCAAGGTGCGGGACCACGTCGCCTACATGCCCCAGACCCAGAGCCTCTACGGAGATCTGACGGTCGGGGAGCATTTGGAGTTTTTCAGCGAGATGTACGGCCTGGAAAAGAAGGTGTTCCAGGAACGCAGCGCCCAGCTGTTGCATATCACGCGCCTTGAACGTTTTGTCGACCGTCCCGCCGGCAAGCTTTCCGGCGGCATGTACAAGAAGCTGGGGCTGATGTGCGCGCTGATGGCCAGCCCCCAGGCGCTGTTGCTGGACGAGCCGACCAACGGCGTCGATCCGGTCAGCCGACGCGAATTTTGGGAGCTCTTGATGGAACTGCTCAAGAGCAGGATTCTGATCCTGGTGGCGACGGCCTATATGGACGAGGCGGAGCGTTGCGACAAGGTGCATCTGATCGAAAAGGGACGCCTGCTGGCCGCGGGCGAGCCGCGCACGCTGCTGGCGGAGGCCGGGGTGAAGCGTTTTGACGACATCTTTTTGGCCGCCGCGGCCGCGAGGCAGGCATGAACGCGCCGCAGCCGCTTTCCAATATCGCGGTCGAGGTCCAGGGACTGACGGTGCGCTTCGGCGACTTCACGGCCGTCGACAACGTGACCTTCAGCGTGGCCAAGGGGGAAATCTTCGGGTTCTTGGGCGCCAACGGGGCGGGCAAAACCACGACCATCCGGGTGCTGTGCGGCCTGCTCAAGCCCAGCGCCGGGCAGATCAGGGTCGGCGGCGAGTCCTTCCACGACGACAACCACGGGCTGAAATCCAAGTCCGGGTACATGAGCCAGAAGTTCACGCTCTACAACGACCTGACGGTGGCCGAAAACCTCGAGTTCACGGCGGCGCTCAGGGACGTTCCGAAAGCCGAGTTCAAGGCCCGCAAGGAGCGGCTTTTCCGTCTGGTGGGCTTCGAGCATTCCGAGGATGAACTCGTGGGCGGCCTGCCCGGCGGCCTCAAACAGCAGGTTTCGCTGGCGGCGGCCCTTTTGCACCAGCCGGAGATCGTCTTTTTGGACGAACCCACGGCGGGGGTCTCGCCCGAAGCCCGCGCCCGTTTTTGGAGCATCATCCGGGATTTGGCGGCCCAGGGGCAGACGGTTTTTGTGACCACCCACTACATGGACGAAGCGGAGCAATGCGGCCGTATCGCCCTGATGCGCGACGGAAAATTGGTGGCCCTGGACAGCCCCGAGGGGCTCAAGCGCCAGACCTTCCCCTACGGGTTGGTGGAACTCGAGGAGTTGGCCGGGGCCGAGCCGGGCTGGGATAAGCTCCTGCGGGAGCTTCCGGGAGTGGCCTCGTTGAAGCCCCACGGGCGACGCTGGCATCTGGAGCCCGAGAGCGCGGAGTCTTTGGGGGCCCTGAAGGCCGGACTGCCGAAGGGGATTGCGGGGCGTGAGTTCCAGCCCTCCCTGGAGGACGTCTTTCTGAAGATCGTCGAACCCAACGTCAAGCCTTCCGCCAAGGGAGGCGCCCGTGGCTGAGCAGCATGTCCCCTTTTTCGGCCGCTTGTTGCGCAAGTCCGAGGGGCTTTTCAATTTGATCCTGCCGCGCCGGGCGGCGGCTTTGGCGCGCAAGGAGCTCCACCACATCGGCCGCGACCCCTACACCCTGGGCATGACCATCGGACTGCCCGTGGCGATGGTCCTGCTTTTCGGGACGGCCATCAGCTTCGACGTCAAGAACGTCAAGGTCGCCATCCTGGATCAGGACCACACCCCGGCCGCCCGGCAGTTCGTCGATTCCATCCGGGGGTCCGGCTACTTCATCCTGAACGACAGCCACGGCAATCCGGAGGAGGATTTGGCCTCGGAACGCGCCCGGGCCGTGGTGGTGATTCCGGCGGGTTTCCAGCGGGAGATCGGCCGGGGCGAGATCCCCACCGCCCAGCTGTTGATCGACGGTTCGGACAACGCCACGGCTGGCGTGGTCGCGGGCTATCTGCAGGGCGTGGCCGGGGTCGCCTGGCAGCATATCCGCATCACCGAGCTGCGGCGGGCCCCGGATCCGCCCATCTCTTTCGTCACCCGGTATCTTTATAACGGCGAATTGAACAGCCGCTGGTTCATGGTCCCGGGCCTCTTGGTCATCATCATCGGCCTGTTGGCGGTGCTCATGACCGCGCTGACGGTGGCGCGCGAGTGGGAAAGCGGTTCCATGGAAGCCCTGCTGACGACCCCGGCCAAACCGCTGGACATCGTGCTGGGCAAGGTGGCGCCCTACATTTTCCTGGGGCTTTTGGACGTGGCGATGGTGTATTCGGCCGGCCGCCTGATCTTCCAGGTGCCTTTCCGCGGGTCCTTGTTGCTGCTGCTGATCACGAGCCTGTTCTTTATTTTCGTCTGCCTGGCCCAAGGGCTGCTGATTTCGGTGGCGGCGCGCAACCAACAGCTGGCCTTCCAGATGAGCATGATGTCGGCCATGCTGCCGGGCATGCTGCTTTCAGGTTTCGTGTTCCCGGTGGAGAGCATGCCGCCCTTTTTCAGGGTGGTGACGGCCATTTTGCCGCCGCGCTGGTTCATGGAGATCAGCCGAGGACTTTTCCTCAAGGGGGCCGGGCTTTCGGAGCTGTTGCTCCCGGTCACGATCTTGGGGTTGATGTGTTTCCTTTTCATATTCCTCGCCGTGAAGCGCTTCAAGACGGACCTTGAGCCATGAATCGACGCGTCCTGTTCGCCTTCATCAAAAAAGAGCTGACCCAGACCCTGCGCGACAAGCGCATGCGCGGCATGCTCATCATGGCGCCGCTGATCCAGCTGACGCTGTTCGGCTTGGCCCTGCACAACGAGGTCCGCAATATCCGCTTGGCGGTGTATGCGGCCCCCTCGGACGTCCTGGCGCAGGAGATCGGCCGCCGCGCCGCGGGCACGGGTTGGTTTACGCTCAAGGACAAGGTCGCCTCCGACCCCATGGAAGCCCTGCAGTCCGACCAGATCGACGCGGCCCTGGTGGCCCCTCCGGGCGGATTGACCCAGGCGGTGGGCCGGGGCGTCGGCAAAGCCCAACTGCTGGTCGACGGCAGCAACACCGTGCGCGCCCAGGGTGTGGTCCAGTACCTCGATCAAGTGCGCCGGGACGTCATCAAGGAGCGCGTGCTCGGCGGCAGACCCGACCCAGCCAGCCTGACCCTGGACACCCGGGTGCTTTACAATCCCACCCTGGAGAGCAAGTACTTCATGGTGCCCGGCGTGCTGTCGATGCTGTTGATCCTGGTGACCTTGACCATGACCTCCAGCTCCATCACCCGCGAAAAGGAGCAGGGAACCTTCGAGACCCTTCTGGCTTCGCCCATCAGCCGGGGGGCTATTTTGGCGGGCAAGGCCGTGCCTTTCATTATTTTGGGCCTGTTGGACTTGCCGCTGATTCTGCTGGTGGCCTACTTCCTTTTTCAGGTGCCGGTGCGGGGCCCTTTCTGGGAGCTGTTCCTGGGGGCTTTGGTCTTCGTCGGCAGCACGGTGTCCTTGGGGATCCTGATTTCGACGGCGGCCCGCAATCAGCAACAGGCGATGCTGGGGAGTTTCTTGGCGATGTACCCGGTGCAGATGCTTTCGGGCATCATCTATCCCCTGGAGAACATGCCCAAGTGGCTGGTATGGATCACGTACTTTAATCCGCTGCGCTACTTCGCGGTGCTGATCCGGAATATCATGCTCAAAGGCGGGCCTTTGGAGCTGTTCTGGCCCAACGTGGCCTCGTTGGCAGCGCTCTCGGTTTTTCTGATCGCCATCGCCTGGAGAAAGTTTTCGCCGACCTTGAACTGAACGGAAGCGCCGGCGTTTTTCAAATAAATGGACCCGAAACCCATTGAGGTTTCGGGTTTTTTTATTTTTGGATGGTTCACCCAAAGGGCTCCGGACGCTTTGCAGGGGAATACCATACATAAGTATGGTATATAAAGAGGGCGCGTTTCGCCCCCACCTGAGGAGCCCCATGCATCCGCAGTCTTCGTTCGTCCAACGCCTGGGTTTGGAAGACCCGACGCTCGAAGGCGCCTTCGTGGAATTGCGCCCGCGGCCGCGCCTGGACTTCAGCCTGTATCCCCAGGGTTTGGCGCGCGGCGGGCTTGCCCATGTCGATGGCCCGGCCCGCACCGAAGCCGTGTTGCGGCTGCTCACCGAACACCCCGGCCTGCGGGCCGCATGGGTGGAACAGCGGCTGACGGCCTATCCCCCCGGTTTTGTCCAGCGGGGCGTCGACCTCGCCTGCCTGCTATTCGTCGAAGGCGGCGGCCAGTTCCCGTGGGCGGTCACCGAATTGGTCCGCAGCCAGGTGTTCGGGCTGGTGACGGTGGCCTCGCCCTTGCCCGACGGAATGGCCCTGCGTCGTCTGCAACTGGCGGCCGAACGCTCGGCCTGCGCGGTGCTGTTGGCCGCCCCCTTGCCGGCCGAAGCCTGGCCGGTGCGGATGCGTCTATGGTGCGCCTGGGAGGAAGGGACGTTGCGCGTCCGCGAAGGGACGGCCCGCGAAGAAAAGGCCGAGGCTGGCGGATGAACCCGGGAGAAGCGCCCCGGCGCGCGATCGCCTGCCTGTATTTTCCGGGCGGCCTGCCCGGGGAGCGTCTGCGCGCCCTGGCCGAGGCCTGTCTGCGCCTGTCCTCCCAGGTGGCGTTGCGCCCGGGCGAGGCCGTGTTCGTGGAAGTCGGCGGTTCGCGCCTGCTGTACGGTGAGGCAAGCCTGCGCGCGCGTCTGCGGGCGTTGGGGGCGCGTTTTTCCGCCAGGGACGCGACCGGAGAGGCAGGGGCAGGGCGGCAGGGCCGCTCCGCCCGTGATTTTCGTTTGGGGTGGGGCGCCCACGCCGGGGAGGCGTGGGCGCAGGCGTGTTACGGCTTCGAGGCGGGCGGGCAAAGAGCGGTGGAGCGGGAAGCCTGGCCTTTGGAGTCCTTGGAATGCTACGCCACGCCTTTTGGCCGGGACGAGGAGGTGGCCCTGCGTTTGCGGGCCCTGGCGGCGGCCCTGCGCGCGTTGGGGGTGGAACGGCTGGGCGGGTTCTTGGGTCTGCCAGCGGCGGGTTGGGGCGAACGTTTCGGCCCGGATGCGGCGGTTCTGCGCGAGCGCTTGGGCGGGCGGATGGTCGTGGCCTGGCCGCGCTTTGAACCCGCGGAAAGCCTCAAAGAGGACCAGGAACTGCGCGACGTGGAAAGCGGCGGGCTGGAGGCCGAGGACACGGCCCTGCGGTTCCACTTGAAGCGCCTCTGCGACCGCACAGCCGCCCGTCTGCGCGGACGGGGAGTGCGGGCGGCGGGCTTGCGCCTGGAACTCGGTTTTGAGCGCGGCGCGGGGCTGATCCCCTTGGCGCCGCGGCGTTTGGATTTGGCGTTGGCCCTGCCGGTGGCCGAGCCGTCGCAGTTGCGGCGGCTTTTGACGGAACGCCTGGAGGCCGAGGTCCGGCGCAGGCCCCTGGGAAGGGCGCTGGAGCGCCTGGGGTTGGAGGTGACCGCCACCGCACCTGGATTTCAGCCGCAGCGGGAAATTTTCGGGCATCGCGAAGACGAGATCGAGGCCCACGACGGCCTGCTTAGTCGTTTGTCCCAGCGTTTGGGCCCCGGCGCCGTCTATTACGCCGAGGCCGTGGAACGGCACGATCCCGGGAGGGCCTGGCGTCCGGCGGCCCTGAAAAGGGGTGCGGCGCCGCCGTCCAAGCCAAGCGCCGAGGGTGTCCGGATGCTCGACGCGGGACGCGGTGGCGTCTTTTTAGGGGATCTTGGGGGGGCGGAGATAGCCTGGGACCCGGGGTTTCCGCCGCGACCGACGCGCCTCCTGCGCAGTCCTCTGATGCTGGCGCGTGCGGGGGATTGGCTCTTGTACCTTTCCCGGACGGGAAAGGCGCGGCGTTGGTGCGCCTTGGATTGGGCCGGGCCGGAGCGCTTGGGGGGCGAATGGTGGCGGGGAAACTGGGCCGACGCCGGCGGGGAAGCGGCCGCGGAAAATACGGAAGGGGAGGGAGCGGGGGAGTGGGAGGGCCTTGGGCAGGAGTTTAAGCCTTAGCCCTGCAAAAACCTGGAAACCAATTGTCTGACAACGATTTTTCAGTTTTCGGGCTGTAAGACCCCCCTGGCCGGTTCCGCCCAGCCAAATGCCCGTAGGACTTCGGCTT
>Ga0326728_10008785_pt1 | contig 24796 bp, 20 predicted proteins | sample MB3enrmetagenome_FD_207602 | JGI IMG/M metagenome (GOLD analysis project Ga0326728, IMG submission 207602) | Lab enriched peat soil microbial communities from McLean, Ithaca, NY, United States - MB31MN | ecosystem: Environmental > Terrestrial > Soil > Wetlands > Peat | place: USA: New York... | reverse complement strand
TTCGGTTAACAGCCGAACAACCAACTTCATCAGAACTTGCCGGAGTTGGCCCCAATCGAAGGAAACCAGCAAGTTGCGACTAAACCTGATGAATCACTTTCTCCTTCTTTGTTCACCGTTTGTTCGACTTTTGCTACCATTCATCGCGATTAGTATTACGTTTTTATGACGGCGGCATCCGCAGAGCCTTAATCAACTCATCTCAGCTGCCGCCGATTTGCCCCTGGACTTCCCGCCTAAACTCGTTTGGTTGTCTGATTCTGTCGAATGTCTCGAACGTTCCTCCAGTTCCCCTCACAACTACACTGCCATATCCAAGGATGCGTCCCACAAACGTTTCATTTACTCCAATGCTCTCTACCTTCGGTAGGAGGACTTCGACGCTCCGCCGCGAGAACAAGCCGGTTTTGATGAGAACACGTTTGTTCGAGACAGCCACTTCGGTCGCGGCTCGCCGAATGATTCCGCCGCCGATCAGGACGGCAGCCGCGAACAGTGCAAATGCCCCCTCGACGATTGCGCCCTGATAGGAAGCTCCGTTTCGCGTCGCGAGCCATCCTCCTGCAAAAAACGCAAACCCAATGCCGCCTAAGACAATTCCCCCAAGCAACGGCCAGAACATGACAATCCAGTGGCATCCAGTTCTGTATACAAGACTCTCCCCAGGTAATAGGTTCTTCTCAATATAATCCACGAATGTCCTCCAGATTTGAGTCACCTTGTCATTCTTCAAACCCGCCGCTTTGAGTCTCTCAACTTAGCTTCAACGATTTCGAGTTCGCTCATATACCTATCGAGCTTCTCAAAAGCCCAATCCAGTTCTCCCGACAAATCGCACTCTCTGGCAAGAGCATCGTACGGCCTTTTCCAATCTGCAGGCGGCTTCGCGACGACTTTCGGCGCAGCATGAGTCCCTCGGCGATCAAACGTCACACGTATTGCTTCAGAAACCTCGGACTTGACCAACGTGCCGGATCGAATCAAGAGAACCATGTCCACAAGATCTCTCACGCGACTATTCACCGCACCTTGTCGTGGCAGAGTGTAGGCGTGGAGTTTTTCGGCAAACTGTTGCTCGCGAGGGATCATGTACAACGACGGGCTCGCAATACCGGCAAAACCCAGCCAATCGCGCCCTTCGAGGACTTCGAGCGGCTCCATCACAGCATCGCCTATTCCCACGTCAAGGTGGAATCCAACAAACACGCGGCCATCGAGACGAGCTTCGACCGCAAATCTCGCGCCACCATACGGGGCAGCATCCAAGTCAGAAATTGGCTCACCTATCGTGTAAACGAAAAAGTCGTCACTCCTCAATGCAGTGGCTTCTTGTAGCTGTTCAAGCACGGCCAGATTCTTCTTGTCGTCTTTCTTGTCGCCAGGACTCAAGGCGCTGCGCATTGTTAGGTCAATGTCCTTCGTCGTGCGTGCGGCCTTGATCCGCAGTTCCATCGCGTAACCGCCCTTCAATACCCAAGGCAGCGTGTATTGCTGCGCCGCCTGAAACAGTCGCGCCAAGAACCGGTCAAAGGCAACCTGGCGACGCAGACGCTGCAAGTCAACGCCTTCCTTCCTGGCAATATCCTGAAGCCTGTCCTCCAGTGCCCTCCGAAAGGCTGCGGCTGTCGCGTATCTTTTGGGCTCCATCAGGCGGCTACTTTCTGAAAAATGGTTCGCAGGTGCTTACTACCAGCGAGATGTTTCCGAGCCTCTGCAATTTCGCTTCTGCGAATGAGCCCTCGCCGTAGCCCTTCACGGAGTGCCTGCCGAAGGGTCGCAAGCGGTACGTCTCCGCTTGCCACCAGGTCAACAATCGTTCGAATAGGCTTTGTTACACGAACTCCATCAGCAGCTCCAATGTCGCTCTGATGGAGATCAGCGAAATGCAGGACAAGCACGCGGGGGATTTCACTATTTCGTCGGAAGCTTCTCGGTACAGTCATGTGCAGCTTCGCTGGCATTATGTCCGAAAGATCGTACAGGCTCAGAGCAGTTTGATGGCTGTAGACTCCCTGTGGGGCCTCTCCCCGATTCCGGGACCAAAGCGACCAGAGCATCAGGTCAGGACGCTCGCCTTGCGGAAAGCTCGCCAGTCGATAGATTCCCCGATGCTGGCGAATCCAGTTTCCCACCTGAACGTGGTACGGGTGAGTATTCTCCGCGAACCCCGCAGCTTTGGCCTGCTTGGTCGTGAAGAAGCCTTGTTGGCCTTCTGCGACCTCGTAGAGCCGCTTGGCGGCTTCTTTGCGCTCTTTCCGCATGGCACAATACTACAACTTATTTGAGGTATTGTGAAGCGGGCCTTTGACGCTCGATGGTCCAGGGACCATGCGAATCGTGCTTGACATATCAAGCATGCCTGATATACTACGCAAAAGGAGCGATTGATGAGCAGACTAGGCACGCTTCTCGCAACTTCTCGAAGGCAAAAGAACCTGACCCTTCGCGCGGTCGAGAAGGCTACTGGAATCTCCAATGCATACTTAAGTCAGCTCGAAAACGGCGATGTTCAAGAGCCTTCGCCCGTCATGCTAGCGAAGTTGGCAGACCTTTACGATGTCCCTTATCCGACAATGCTCGAATACGCCGGTTATCGTGTGCCGAAGTCCGTTGACGCAGGAGTCACTTCGCCGTTTGCCGCGCGGATCGGTACCGTTACCGAAGATGAAGAAACGGCCCTTCTGGAGTATCTGGATTTTTTGAGAACTAGACGCAAGCGAGAGCGCAAGAAGTGATCTGGTCAATTTCAGAAAGCCGAACTTTCCGGCGCTGCTCAAGGCAGTGGTACTACAAGAATGTCCTTGCGAACGCCAAAGCCAAAGATCCTCGCCGTCACGAAGCATACCTGCTGAGTAAGTTGCAGAGCATTAGCGCATGGCGTGGACAGGTCGTCGATTCAGTGATCAGCGAGCAGATCATTCCGGCGATAAGGTCAAGAAGGCGATTTACGGTTGGAGATGCGAAGAGAGCCGCCTTGAAACTGTTCGATACTCAGCTTGAAATTGCTCGCAAGCACCCTCTGCGCGACGCTACCTTTTCGCCCAGCAAGAACGGCTCAGACATTGTCGTCTTACATTGCATGGAATACACCGGCGAGATACCTGAAGAGGAGATCCTGCGTGCTCGAAATGAAATTGAGCGTGCATTCGACAACCTCGTCAAAATGCGGGACCTTTTTACGCTCCTTTCAACCGCGCAGCATTTGGTGGTGCAGCGTTCAATGTGCTTCCCTCATTCAGGAGCAACGATCCGAGCTGTCCCGGACTTAGTTGCATTTTATCAAGATCAACCACCCCTAATTGTCGACTGGAAGGTTCATGTCTTCGGAGTAAGCGAGGCATGGCTACAACTTGCCGTTTATGCTCAGGCCTTGACGCGCTGCAAACCACACGTCGACTTTCCACAAACTTTGGCGCGGTGCACACCGACCGACATAAGGCTCATCGAAGCCCAATTGCTGACACAAGCTGTGCGCCAGTACAACCTTTCAAGCGAGGAACTTGATCGCTCTGAGGCGTACATTGCCGAGAGCGTCGTCCAAATTCTTCTGGCCATTGCTGATCGCGAGAAGGCCGAATTGAAAGCCTCAGACTTTCCGGTGACATCGTCACCCGATGCATGCCAGCGCTGTGCTTTTCGTGGGATTTGCTGGAAGGAGGAAGAATGACCGGCCTAGAATCTAACATCTTTCCGATAACTAATCTTTCCGAGCTCTCATCTTTTTATCGGCTCTACAAGATTCGAGGGCTCATTCCCGAACATGCGCAGTACTTTCAAAATCGGCAGGCGATTGCTCGTAAACTAAGCTACGCCCTCAAGAGCCCCGTTACGGTCGTTGAATATGACGGCCAGCCGCATCTCGTATTGCGCGACGACGCGCCCGAGCCCCCGTCGCCATTCCATTTGGTTCGCACAGTCGTCTACTTTGATCCAGTTCCGGGCACTCGAAGTCTCGACTACACCGTCCGCAATCAAGAAAATGATGTTATTTGCCTCCGATTCCTCCAATTCATGCTGCAAGCTCCGCTGGGGTCAAATCCTCTTCTGTGGCAGCCGGGTTCAGGGCAACCATTTTTTGAGAAGACCGCTGCCGAGGCAAACCATATTCTTAATCGTTACGTGGGCTTTAGCGTCCGAGTTGTTTCGGTTCCAGATGGACGTTTGGGTTTATGCGTTGACGTGTGCAACAAAATCGTAAGCACGAAGCCTCTCCCCGTGCACCTTACTCTCCCCGAATTTCGCGGCTGGCGTGGGCGTCACTGCATCTATCATTACGGACACAAGTGGTACGAAATTCAACTTCGTGAATTGTCGGATCTCAAAGCAAGTGAGTATCTAGTTCCACGCAGTAACGAACACATTCCAATTTTGGAATATATATCGGCGGAGTCGCAGAAACCAATTCCCCAAGAGTTGGCAAACCTGCCCCACGATGCTTCGGTGGTCCTCTATATGAGTAATCAAGAACAACTCTTTGGTGCTCCTTCGGGATTGTGTTATGCGGTCCACGGCACGGAAGAGACTGAAGCCAACGCTTTCCACAGCAGCACAATACTCAGACCCTACGAGCGAAGGGCCTTGATTCATCGTTTCGCGGGCCAATACCTCAGATTGCTCCGTTTCGGAGCAACAAATCTCCGGCTTTCAACGACACCTCAGTACGTGCCTCAGAAGATGTTCATCATGCCTGACTTTGAGTTCGGAAATTCACACGTCCTTTCAACGCGTGGAACCGAGGGTACACAACATGTAAGTTTGGATCAGGTAGGTCGGACCCGAAGTGCGCTGCTTAGAGACAGACGCGCCGGATTCTACGTCAAGGATCGACTCGACCGGCAGTACCTGATTCTTCCTCAGACTGTCGCTGACAGTTTCGGGTCGCAATTCGTTAACGACCTTCGGCGTGCGGTTGATGACTCATTTCCAGAGGGGCAATACGAGCCAATCGTAGGGACGTATAACGACCGCGGCCCTCGAACGTTCGTAGAACAAGGAAAGGCAATTCTCGATGCAGCCCAAAAACTCTGCACCAAACCTGGCTACGCGCTCGTGATGATTCACCATGCAACGGATCGTCTCTTACGCCAGCATGACCAGCTTGCTGCCATGGTTGTACGCGAGTTCAGGAAGTTCGACGTTTGTGCCGCCGTGAATCACTCAGCAATGCCACAAGAGTGCTACGAGCTAATAAGCGGCAAAGGCCAGCCGTTCTATCGCATCCGCGAAGACAAGAAAGGCAGATTTCTAGGCTATCTGCGCGGGGTATCTCTCAACAAAATACTGCTCACAAACGAGAGATGGCCCTTTGTCCTAGCTACCCCCTTGCATGCAGACCTTACGGTCGGAATTGACGTAAAACAGCACACAGCCGGATTCACAGTTGTTGGCCGAAGCGGCAGCGTGGTGAGGACTATTTGCAGGGAATCGACTCTCAAGGAGCAGCTATCTCCTGAACTCATTAAAAAGCATCTAGTTGAAATCGTCGCCAAGGAAGCAGCGGGCTCCGACTCCGCTATCAAAGCGATTGTCATACACCGCGATGGTCGGTTATGGGAAACGGAGAGGCCCGGAATACAACGGGCCATCGACGCACTAAAGACCGAGGGAGTGATTTCACCAGATGCACAGTTCGCCATTCTCGAAATTCCTAAAACAAGCCGCGCTCGCCTTCGTTTGTTTGATGTCACTCAAAATGTCCGCGAGAGGGCATGGATAGAAAACCCTCAAGTTGGCTGCTACTGGCTCGTCGATCAGAACGACGCATATGTGTGCTCCACGGGTCGTGCCTTTCCTCGGAGAGGCACCGTACGACCTTTGCACGTGCGCTATGTCGATGGGCAGCTTCCCTTCGGTGATTGTCTGGAGGACCTTTATAGCCTGACAACATTGACCTGGACGCGCCCCGAAGACTGCACACGAAATCCTATCACCATCAAGTTGACAGACCGCCGACTAGGAGAGGACGCAAGTGAATACGATGCTGACGCCCTCGAATTTCACGAGAGCGAGCCTCAGGAGGAGCCTGCATGAGTTATAACGGACTCCATTCAGGTTTGTACGCGCGCATTCGCGACTACGCTGAACTTCTCGACGAGGTTTTGATAGGACTCAAGGCGCATACGAGTTCTCCTAATGATGAGAAGAGGCAGAAACTCGCGCATTTGTTTCTCGGCACACCATCGTCCGCCCCTTCGAATCTCTCAGCTCAGTTCTTCCAAATCTTTCTCCAGAGCGAGCAAGACATTGACGCGAACCAACTATCTGAGATCGGACAGGCGCTCCGTTCGACAGACGTTCGTGCAAACGTAATCGAGCGCCTTGAGGCTCTCGCGCTCACCCTCGAAAACGAACGTGCCGGAATGCTCGCAAAAATGCGAGGCCATGGTTGATGGACGACTACATAAAAGGTGCGGCGGCTCAACTCATCGAAAGAGGTCGAGTTCTCACTGCCAAGATTCCGCGCGATTTGCCGCGCGATTACGACACCCTCGCTCAAACATCACGTCAGAAAATCAACGCCCAACTGGGCCATCTCAAGGAATTGTCCGAGTCCCCGCTTTTCAGTCATTCGTCATATCGCGCAGAACGCTTACGCTTGTTTAAGCGGATTGTCGCTGAAATGGATATACTCGAAACGGTTGCTATCGCGGCGCTGGACCGCGCCAAGGTCGATGACCATCGCCTTAACGCACTACTTGAACGAATCGCTCTCGAGATTCGGTTTCCACTTGTCACTCCCGTCGTAACTACGCTCTCTCAGCAGTACTTTCACATCCACCCAGACTTAAACCTGATGTGTGTTCCCCTGACAGAGGGCCAGTTTCTACTGCATCTTCCCGACCTTTATCATGAATTGGCTCACCCGCTATTGGTTGAGCAGAATGATCCCGTAATTGAGCCTTTTCAGGAACAATTCCTGAATGCGCTGAGGTATGTCCTCGACTATCTCGGTGAGGAACAAGCTAAGGAAGATCGTCGTCGTGGCCCCCTTCAACCCCGCTTTCTTCTCCGAGCATGGGAGAAAGCTTGGGTCAAGTATTGGATGACGGAATTCTTTTGCGACCTGTTTGCGACTTATACGCTTGGACCAGCCTTTGCTTGGTCTCACTTGCATCTGGTAGCAAAGCGCGGCGCTAATCCGTTCGATGTTCCACTCACAAACTTGTCTTCCCATCCGGCGGATGATGCTCGGATGCGAGCAATGCTCCGTGCGCTCGATATTGCTGGTTTTTCCGCCGAATCCTCTCAGATCCTCCAACGCTGGCAATCCTTTCTCGCACATAGTGGAGCTAAGTCCGAGCCGGAATACCATCGCTGCTATCCCGAGAGCATAATCCACGGACTTGCAGAACGCGCGCAGGAAGGTCTGCGCGCGACACAAGTGCGGATTGCAACGCGTGAAACTAAGGACCCAGTTCACACGTTGCTCAACGACGCTTGGAAGACATTTTGGAAGGACCCTGGCTCCTATGTCGCATGGGAGAAAAAAGCGGTCGCCACGTTGTTCGATTCTACCAAGGGCAATCCATCCTAAGTCGCCACATCAAGACTTTTTGCGTCACAGCCCCGCCTGAGCTACTACTCCCCGGCCACCGAAAGGTCTTCTCACCGAGTGGCTGGCGATACCGCTGCAAAAAAGCGACCATTCGATGCCAGCGTCTCAAACTAGGCGAATCATTCGGCCTTCGCTAGCACACGGTCGTGCCAGGTAAACACCGACCTGTCACGCCCATTGCCATCCGCTTCAGCCGCTAACGCCAGACCGCTCCGCTTTCTGCCCTTTCGGTGAGTCCGTTGCGATTTGGTTCCCCTCTCTGGTTGAGGGAACCAACTCTCAACTCACCGAAAGGACGAAGAAAATGAATTCAGAAAACATCAAGAAAGTTACAAATCAAGCCATCGAGCAACTCATTACGGCGCTCAACGAGGGCCGAAGCGAAACGCTGACGCAGTACCTTGCCGCGATTGGCCGATTCCGCCGCTACAGTCTACGAAACGTGATGCTCATCGCATCACAGAAACCATCCGCAACGCACGTCGCAGGCTTTCACACTTGGCACAAACTGGGGCGCTTCGTGAAAAAAGGCGAGAAAGGCATCTTGATTCTCGCCCCGATTGTTCGGCGGAAGAACGAGAGCGCCGAGCAAGACGAAATCGATGAATCATCAACGGCTGTCGGTTTCCGCGCGGCCTATGTCTTCGACATCAGTCAGACGGACGGCCAGGAATTGCCTGAAATCGGCAGCGTGAACGGCGATCCTCGCGACTATCGCGAGCGAATTGCGAGATTCGCCGCTGAGCAGGGAATCGCTCTCGAATACTCCCAGGAAATCGCCCCGGCACGGGGAACCTCGTCAGGCGGCAAAATCACATTGCTGCCCGGCCAGTCTCCGGCTGAGGAATTCGCAACGCTATCGCATGAACTGGCACACGAAATGATGCACCGTGACGAGCGTCGCAGCAGCACCTCAAAGCGGAGCCGCGAAACTGAGGCGGAGGCTGTCGCATTCGTGGTCTGCCACGCCATCGGCCTAGAAACGGGGTCAGCGTCTCAGGACTACATCCAGCTTTACGAGGGTGATGCCAAATTGCTGACAGACTGTTTGGAGCGCATTCGAGTGACAGCGACGCAAGTTCTCGAAGCCATCAGTGCGGAAATTCCGGAAGGGCCTTATTCCTAAGGCCTCGCACTTGACTTACCTTAATAATATTCTCGGGATGCAACCAATCTGAATGGGGTTCCTGCAGGGTCATACTTTTGGAGGGTTTGAACCCTGTCCTCTTCGTCCAACAAAGTCCATGTCGTTTCCGTCCTGTGGGCCGGGTCACGACAGTCCAATCCTCCTGCGACTGAAATCCCACATTGGTCCGTGACAATAAACCTGTCGTGCATACCTTGAGCGCCCGCATCCCAGTCCCACAGAAACACGCGGATTCGATGTCCATGGCCTCCGTTGGAAGCGGCAAGCGCGTGTTGCCACTGATTAAGGTAGTCATTTGCAGTTCTTCCGTCCGGCTCTTGATCTCGAAATGCGACGTTGATGTCGATTCTTCCGGGCATCCGTACATAGCCGCGCTGCCCCATTAATTGACAGCAGAGACTAATTGTCCTGCGAAATTTTGCTTCTTGGCTATTCATGTGGGGATCAATCAGCGTCAAGCTCTTTGCGTGGCGAAGAACAGGTGCCAAGACGTTTCGGTAGTCTGCCTCAACCATGCTTAATGTCAGAGATCGGCGCCGACCCAGCCATTGTTGTGATTCCAAAACATTTGGAAGGATGATTAAATCTGGATTGGGTATCCCATAGGCAACCTGCAAATTCTGGGACAAAACAATTCCACTCAACGGAATCCTGGCATGAGATACCAAAGCCAAATTAAGCCAATCGAGATCAGTGGTCGGATTTCCACTTGCACTTGCCGGGTGCCTTATTAGGCGGTGCCGGTCTCTCAAAAGTGCGAGGCAAGTAGTCAATTTGTCTCTGAGGCCAGGGGGAAGCTGAGGGAGCATGTCATTGGATACATGCACACCCCATTTATCCTTGTGAAGGTTTGCTACCAAGCCGTTGTCGCGCAAACCTTTCAGCAACTCAACCAGAATGACGCTCAGTTCGGGTTGAGCGTCGCAGTCGGTACGGTTGAAAACGTCAGGCGTAATTGCGAATTCGTATAGCACAATATGCTTTAGGAGAAGCGCTCCCGGAAACCCTCTTCGAAGAAGCCTCCCGGCCAAGGATCGAGCAAGTCTCCCTGAGAATCGAGTTCCAGCACACGCACGATAGATGTGGATCCTCTTGGCTCGACATATAAGATCGAGACATCTTCAGGCCGAACAGGCGGATAGTTCTTAGGCAGCTCGCCACTCGCCGATTCTCGCATTCGGCGCATGATTCTAAGGATTAAGTGCTCGCTATGAGTTTCAAGTAGAAACGTATTCCGCTGAGAACCGAGCGCTGACGAGATAAACACATCTCCCAATTCCGCCTGAAGTGCAGGATGCAGGTGAATCTCTGGTTGCTCCATTGCCAAAATCTTGGCCGAAGAGCCGTACGCAGCCACCAGCACAGGAAGAACCTGACTTATTCCGATTCCGACATCTCTGTGGCTGACTACAGTGTTTGTGCGTTGGTCAACGAGAACAAGTTCATCGAGTCTTTCCACATCAGCGGCTTTAATTGCATCGCGAAACTTGTGCATCTCAACTTCGATGTCGATCGCGGGATAGACGCTTCCAACGGTGTGTTCGGATTCTGGCTCTCCCTCGATTTGCACTCCTTCCTCTTCAAGGCGTCTCAATTCCTGAAGGAGTGTCGGCTCCAAGTCATCGACTCCCACAAACTCGCGAACAGTGAGCTCATACGGAGTTTGGAGTTTTTCCCTGGCACTCAACCATTCATTGACCAATCGTCTGACATTCTCGTCCTTCCGTACAACATCCCAAGCAAAACCGCCGCCCGCGTTCCAATTCGAGTCATGTTGTTGTGCGAACGCGAGGTGTCGCGGCGGATAAGAACGCAGGGGCCCAAGGTACTGAAGGCGCGCTAGCTCACCAGAGACAGCGCGCGACACACCTTGGATCATTTCGTCTAGGATCCTCGGGAAGTAAAGGCGGACGGCACTCGCCAGATTTTCCCTTCGAGTTCCACGTCCGACTGCGATGAGCGAGCTGGCTTCTAACGCGACCGGTGCACCGGCGAGCAGTAATTTGGCGGGAAGAAAGTTACCCATTTCCACTGTGAAATCTGGGATTAATTGATTGATGGCTTCATCTAACCCTTCGTAATCCGAGGGTTGAATTGTTTCCGCTGTTGTTGAAGTGATTACGATTGCTCTCAAGACCTCACGAAAAACGGGATGTTCGTAATTGAGCCGATCGATTTGGAACCTTCCATCTCTTCTCTTGCTCATCAGCAGGATTGAGGCGGAGTCTGCCTTGATTTCAAATAGCTGAACTTCAGGAGCGCCCGAAGGCATGAGCTCTCCGGTCGGAGTCTTTACTAAGATTGATTCTCCAGTTCGGCCGTCGAAACCAACTTTTATCCTCATTCGCTCGACTTGCGGCAACCCAATCTGTGCGGATACGCCGACCTTTGTGGTAGTGGCGAAAAGCTCCGCGAGGCGGCCAGTAAATCCAGCTGAATCACATTCTGCTGACCACTCCATTCGGCGCGTTGATTCTCGCCGATGAATGTATTGCCCAAACCCCCCTAGGTCGACGGACTCTCCACCTACATGGGTGAGGTGCACATCCAACTCACCAGTTTCATCTGCGTGCCGTGCTAAGACTAGGCCATGGATAATGCTGGACTTGCCCGAACTGTTGGGTCCGAAAATAAGCGTCAGGGGGCGAATGGGTATTCGTTGTACGACTGAGAATGCTTTGAAGTTTCCAATTTGCAGTCCCGTCAACACGCGTGAGTCTCCTTCGGCGTTCCAAGAAGCGTTCTTTGTTGCTCCATCTCTTGCATCAGCTGTTCCATGCGTGCTGCCCGCCACTTCGCTGTAAGTTCACCGGAAAACGCCCGGTGCATCAAAACTGAATAAAGAGACTCAAGTTTTGCCGCGCACCCCTGCAAGTCTTTACGCAATCCGGTGACCGCAGCAATCCAACCTGCAAAGACTTCCTGTTCTGCCATCCTTGGCAGAACCAGGGGCAAGGCCTTGAGTTCTTCTGCATTTATGTTGGCCATCCCAATTGCCCGGCGGGCTTTGCTGAATAGAATGCTTTTCATGTACGGCGTATTCAGGTATGCCCAAACGTACTCGGGCATGACCATCCCTCGGTTTAAGCGCACGCGAATCAGATAGGATGCGGCGACTGCTTTCATTCCACCTCGCCATATGCCGGTTTTCCCAACAAGCTCCTTACTATTTGTCCGATTGAAAAGAATGTCTCCATCTTTCAGTTCTAACTTCTCAAGCTCATCCTGTGAGATTGGAACGTACTTCAAAGCCCTTAAATCGAGAAATCCGTTGAATTCCAAATTATTCATTCGGATTACCGGCACACCCCCACTGCTTGTATCGAAGGCCTTCAGTGATGTCCCGTACTGCGTATCGAGGATTACTTCTCTCAAGTTTGTAGTCTGCCATTTCATCGGATTGTTCGCCGGATTACCGAAAATCTTATTGAATAGAGCGGGCAAAATCCGCCCGAATTGCATGTTTCCCGTCATTCTTGTCCTACGCAACTCTTCGGCCCAATCAAGAATCTGGACGATCCGTTCCTGCTCGGATAGCGGAGGAATCAGGAATTCGTGATCCCAAAACTTGGACATTATGATCCTAGGCATCTTTACGCCAGATACGGCGGTACTTGCAAAACCGAGAAAATGGGGTGATCTCAGGTAGTAGGTCAGAAATTTTCTGCTCAGAATATTCGGATCAGGCCTAAGCGGAACCAACTCCGTGGTGGCAATCCCCGGTTCATTGGGGCAAACGACTTTGTTTAGATAAGGCCGCAACTTCGAATAGAGAACATGTGAGGTGTCGAACGCGTACGTCGAATCACCGGCCTTTGAGGCGAGGCCCATCTTCTTGTTGACGATGTTTCCAGTGCCTGCCTCAATTTGGTCAAGATTAAGATGCCAGACCTCGTCGGACTGAGAAAAACTCGCCCCCGCTGCCTGGTTTTGAGCCACATCCCTCAAACGTGCAGGTATCCACTTCATGTATCCGCTTTGACCTCAGTCAGCAACTTCTCCAGCCCTTCAGCAATCGACTTTTCTGTGGCCAATAATTCTTTGATCAGCTGCGCGGCGTCCTCGTCTGGAGCCGATTGGGCCACCCTCGGAGCGTAGCTGCCCGGAGCTAGGTTGTAGTCGTTCCCCGCAATCTCCTCCAGCGGCGTCCACCAACACCGAGGGCGCGGACTTCCAGGCACGAGGAGTGTCCCGCCTTCTATTCCCGGAGGATTCCTAAATCTTGACTTCTTGTATGTTTTCCATTGCTGAAGCAACTCAGGAATGTCATTTCTTTCGGGAGTCTCGGGACGGCCTCCGCCGGATATCTTATCTGGGTCAAAGCCGTCAGCTTGAATTTCGAAGAACCAGATTTTCTGACCAGGTCTAGTATTGTTCGCATCAAGACCTTCGGGCTTCCGAAAGACCAAGACCCCCGTCTTGACGCCCGCGTAAGGCTTAAAGACTCCGCCCGGCAACGAAAGCACTGCCAATAGTTCAAAATCGTCAACGAGTTTGCGGCGAAGTTCGACATGCGCAGACGTGGAGCCAGACAGCAGTCCTTCCGGAACTACAACAGCACACCGCCCTCCCACCGCCAATGCTTCCATCATTACACCTAGAAAGAGGAGTTCGCTTTTCTTAGAGTTAGTTGGCAAATCTTTCCGAATCGATTCCTGGGGAAGCACACCCGCAAAGGGGGGGTTCGAAAGGATGACCTTGTACTTGCGTGTTAGGTCCTCTTCACTGAGACCACCCATCTCTGAAAGAGCATTCGCTCGCTTTACGGAAGCGTGACGAATCCCGTGAAGGACAAGATTCATCATCGCAATCCGCATCATCTGGCGCGATACATCATTGCCGTAGATCGAATGTTCTAGAATCGCCCAGTTCGGAATCTTTTCCCCGGGTCCCTTATGGTACGTTTGTAACTTCGGAATATCTCGCTTCGCTTCTTCGATTGTCTGGCCGCGGCTTTCAAGCCATTCTTCACCATAGATGGGAACTTCCTGCGGCTCAGTCGAATATTTGGCAAGAATGAACGAAATCGCATCAATCAAGAAGCCGCCCGTGCCGCACGCAGGATCGTAGATAGTGTCCCCAAGATCCGGATCAATCATTTCAACCATCATCGTCCGAATCTGTCGTGGCGTTCTGAACTGGCCGTTCAGCGCTGACTGACCAAGGTGCGTCAGCAGATATTCGAAGACATCGCCTTTGACATCAGTGCCCAACTTTCCAAAGTCGATTCCGTCGATTTCATCCACTACTTGCTTGAGCACATTTGGATCGATGATCTCCAAAACGGCATCACGGAAGTATTCAGCTATCTGCGGCTCTTGCTTAACTAGTGAGGCCATGTACGGGAATACCTGATCGCGCACAAAATCACGCAAGTCCGTTCCACTCTTGAAACGCCACTTGGACCATCGGAAACGCTCGCTCTGTTTGGGGAATAGAAGTTTCCCATTGCCATTTGGTTTGTCGGCAAGCAGGCGAGACTTCAGCTCGCGGCTTGCCTCTTCCTCGTCAAGCAACTTCAAGTAAATAAGGTAGGAAAGCTGTTCGATATATGTGACCGGATTAGTTACACCGCCACCCCACAGGATGTCAGTGATGCGGTCGAGCTTTCTGCGAATATCTTGATTCAATATTTCACCCTCATGCGGTCTTCCGCTGGAAAACAGCTGCATTCATGTCGTTAATGATTTCTTTCAGGCCCTTTTCTCCGAAAAGCTCCACCCCAAGCCCAGCTGCATTCAGGATGGAAAGTGGCGGATTGAAAAGGTCTTCAAGGTTGATCTTGCCACTGGCTATGCCCCGATTCTTGATTAGCGACAAGTATTGGGCTTGGTCGGGTGTCAGCGACTTCGATACGAGCCAAGCCTGAAAATTCTCTGTTAATTCTTCTTCGCGACCTTTTATTTGGAGGCGACCCAAAGCTGCCTTAATGAAGTCAACAAGACTTCCCCCTGGTTGGCGGTACGCCCTGCGAAGGTTATCTTCGTTGAAGTACATTTCGGGTCGGTTCAAACGATCAACAAGAACTTGTTCTTCGTCTGCCGTGAGCGCCTGCTCATCGCGAATCTTCCGAATGATCTCGTCATCCTTGGCTGCATCCCGAATCGTCTTCTCCCAATTGGTTACATAATCACGCTTGTCTACGCGCTCACCCTCAGGTCCGACCTCGACGTAATGGACTGCAAATAACCACTCGTCCTGAAGCCCCAGTTCGACAAGGTCCTTCGGCGATTTCGGTAGCTTTTCTCCCCCACCACCGGCTCGTCCAGTCCCCGTACCAGTGAAAATATCCGTATCGCTATCGTTGAAATAATCGTGGTTGCCGAAAAAGTCGTAGATAACAAATTTGCTTTTCGCAATATGAGGAGCCGTCCGCGTGCCGCGCCCTCTCATCTGTTGATACAGAATTGGGCTGCGGACCCGACGACACATCACAAGATGAAGAACTTCTCGACAGTCAAAACCGGTGTCGAGCATCCCAACACTCACCGCAACTTGCGGATACTCTTCGCGTTTGAATTTCCGTATCAGGTCATCTGCATTTGGAACGTCACTTGTGATCACTTCTGCGTATCGGCCCTTGTATTCGGGATGAAGCTCGTTCAGGAAAGAGGCCAGCCGTGCAGCATGGTGCTTCGTAATGGCAAATACGATGGTTTTACCCGGTGCCGTTGCTTGCTTTGGAGCAAGGTCCTTGTAGTTTTCCCAGGCCAAGCGATCGAACTCGGCCATCATTTTTCGGTTCGTATCTTCGTTCGTCCACTGTCGTTCAAACTCAGCTGGGTCGTAGGATTCATCATCCACTTCTGCGCCTTGAGAGAGGATGACAGTTATGCCTGTCGCAAACTTGTACGGTGTAAGGAAACCATCAGCCATTGCTCGCTGGATAGGGAATGAGAAGTCAGGCTGTCCGTCGCGGCACTGATAAAACTCAAAGGTGTTGCGTTCGATCAACGCTGAGGGCGTTGCCGTCAACCCGATATGCAAGGCATCGAAATGCGTCAGCGCTGTCTGCCAAGCACCATAGATTGAACGATGAGATTCATCTGCAATGACAACATCGAAATACCCACTGGTGTACTCGTTATAGCGTCCAATCATCGTTTGTAGGAGGCAAACAGTTATCTGCTGCTCCTGCCGCGCCATGCCGGGATGGAGCCAATAGCTACTGTGTTGATTCAGAATGTCTTGAATTGCTTCCAACGCTTGTTTGGCCAGTTGCTCGCGATCCACAAGGAAAAGTATTCGCTCTGCGCGCCCTGCTTGGATGAGCCGTTTAAGGTAAAGGCAGATCAGATCGGTTTTGCCCGTACCCGTTGGCAGCTCCATCAGAAAGCGACGCTTACCAAGTTCGACCGCGTGGTCAAGTGCTTGCATGGCTTCGCCTTGATAAGGGCGAACTTCACGTGTCTCACCTTGACGAATATAGAACTGGGGAATTTCGACCGTGGCCAGTGCCTTGCGGGTCGTTCGCATTTCCACCAAACGTTCAAGATCACGTCTGGAAAAGAACGAATTCACGATGCGCGCGTCGTCATTTTGGTAATCCCAGAAATAGATGAGATCGCCATTGGTGAGAAAGATGAAAGGCGCACCAGCATGCTTCGCGTACGGAAGAGCCTGCTGTTTGGCGCTGTAGGGCTGAATCGCGGAGCGCTTGGCCTCAATTATTGCGAGAACCCGCCCGTTTTGAGATAACAGTGCGTAATCGGCGCGCGCACCGTCGGCATAGGAAAGTTCCGTCAAGACTTGGGACTTGTCAGCCGGGTCCCAGCCGGCCTGTTTTAATCGATCATCTATGATGATTCTGGCGTCCGCCTCGGTAGTATGGTCAGTCATCGGGTGCAATCCATGTGTTTATGCACGATCCGTGCCAAACTGAATCTTATGACGTTTCAACCAATTCGTGAGAGTTTGGTAGCTGGCCAAGCCCAGGAGTTCAGCAGCTTTCGTCTTGTTTCCGTGTGACTCGTCGACTGCCCTCTGCAGATAGTGTCGTGCGACAGTTGAAAGAATCTCATCCAGATTCAGTCCGTCTCCCAAGGGTCGGTTAAGTATACCCTCTTGCTCAGCCCTAGGTTCAGGCAGCATTGCCTCGCGCACATCTTCAAGCTGGATGGTGTTGCCCTGTGACCAGACCGCCGCTCGAAGTAGAGTGTTTATTAGTTCGCGCACGTTTCCAGGCCAGCTGTGATTCAACAGAAGCTTCCTCGCCGAAACCGAAAGGGACTTCTGTTGATAGCCGGGGTCGCATGCGCTGTCTTCGTTGATCGTCTTGAGCGCGTGATCAATGAGAAGGCTCACGTCTCCTTCTCTTTCACGCAAGGATGGCAGTTGAAGAACGGCAACAGCGAGGCGGTAAAACAAATCTGCGCGAAACCTACCCGCATTGACCTCGACGAGAAGATTGCGATTCGTTGCAGAGATAATCCTCACATCAACGCGGATTGACTGCCTAGCGCCCAAGCGCCTCACTTCACCCTCCTGCAGTGCCCGAAGAAGTTTCACTTGCGCCGGAAGCGGCAGTTCACCAATCTCATCTAGAAACAGAGTTCCACCTGTTGCAGCTTCAAAATAACCGGGGTGGGACACAACGGCTCCAGTGAAAGCACCTTTCTCGTGACCAAATAACTCCGATTCTAGAAGCTCTCCAGGGATCGCACCGCAGTTCACAGAAACAAAGGGCTTGTCCCTACGGATGCTGGCCCTATGAATCGCCCGTGCCATCAATTCCTTTCCAGTCCCCGTCTGCCCTTCCAGAAGTACAGGCACAGACCGCGGAGCGACTCGCCGCGCTCTGGCAACAACGCGCTTCATTACCGCACTCCTATGGACGACATCCGCAAATTCAGGCGCTTCTGGAGGCTCAGCGCGGCTGAGCTTCGTCAATTCGTTATCCGCTCCTCGCAGCAAGTCGGGAATAAAATCCGCAGCAATATCGAAGGGGAATGAAACGGTCTGTACTCCGTGCTTCTGCGACGATTCGATCAGCTCTGCCGGAAATCTGGTTTTGGCGAGAATAATCCACACTGCTGCCATTGCCGGTGTACCGGGACTCAGATGGAAAGTCAGTTGCGGCTTCGCTGGTGCTTTTTCGACTAACTCTGACACAACTCCTCTAACTGCTTCATATATCTCCGCAAAGTTTGTTGGACCAGAGAGCGATCTCTGGAAGAGTCTCGCTTCCCCCTGACCTTCGTGCCTTAGCCACTCAATGTACTGGCGTCCCTTTTCCTCCGGAAAGTTAGAAAGTAAACAGATTTCGTCGAACTTGCGCGTCCCGACCGCCTGCCCGATAGGCCCGAGACCAACTTGTTCGCGCTCTGTCACAGCTCGTAGATCTGTTAATCCGATCCAAGCAAGCAACACACTAGCCATGCACCCTCGTATACAACATTTCTTCTTCTTACACAAGAAAGTTTATGCATCGATTACCCAGGAGTTTTCCGCAGTGAAGCACCCAAAGGGGTTTGGCCATTGCTTTTCAATGCCTTCCGATTCTCCTGGCGCATTCCTTGCTTTGGCATTTGACCTGCCTTAGTTGGACGCAGAAGCGACAGGAGAAAGACGACATGGCGCGAAGTTCGATCATCATTCTCGAAAACGGTATTCGAATTAACGACCTTGAGGTACCTCGCAAAGACGTTGCGGACTTTGTTCGCTCTTCGCCAGAGACAGAGCGCGAGAACACGCTTCTTCGCGCCATTGAAGTCGGCGTATTCTGCTTAGAGAGAGCAGGCTCGGCCCAAGACCTCGAATTCGTTCGCCGACAAGTAGAGTCGCTCCTCGACAAGGTGCAGGAAGCAGTCGGTGGCATTCCGCAGGAGACGCAAAGAACACTGATCGAAAAGATCGGTACGGGGGACGGGCAGGTTCTGGCTCCGATCACTTCCTTGGTGAAAGAAGTCTCAAACGCAATGACCACGCGGGTCAATGATGTTCGGTTATTGCTCGCTCAGGACCTGGATCCTTCTAAAGAGACGAGCACCCTCGGGATGGCTCTTCAAAAGCTTCGAAATCTGCTCGACGCTCATCGCACTGATTCTGTACAAGCTATTCTCAACCAAACTCTCAAGAACGTGACGGAAGAAAGGGGGCCCTTAGCCACCGCCGTTAGTGCTGTTGTCACTGCCGCTCTCAAACCCCTCGAAGATGAAATAAGAGACTTGGCAAAGGAGGTTCGCGGACAAGAGGCTGCGACTGAGGCTCTCCAACAAACAATCGAAAAGGGAGATTCATACGAAGAACAGGTCGTCGAGGAAATCAGAGCTTGGGCACTCGGACTTGGCCTACAGGTCCACCATGTCGGAAGGGACAACCAGCCCGGAGATGTCTTGATTGCTCCGGTCATTAACTCGACGGTTTCATGTTCACTGACTATCGTTGTCGAGGCACGGGACCGGCAATCTCCAGTTGGACGTAAGGCCGTTTCCGATATCCTCGCGAAAGCAATGTCCGAACGCGGCGCAAACGCCGCCGTCTACGTAAGCAAGCAATCGGATGGGCTCGGCAAAGAAATTGGGGATTGGGCCGAAGGCGCAACTAATTGCGGGCCATTCGTAGCATGTACTCACAACAATCTGTTCACAGCCCTGCGCTTTCTAATGGTCCAGGAACGCCTGGCGCAACTGCGGGCCACCTTGCCCGAAATCGACTCAGCACAGATGGAAAGTCAGATTCAACGGATTCGCACATCGCTAGACCGAGTTAAGACAATCAATCGCAAAGTCTCCGATGTCCGCGGGGGCGCTCAGGACATTCAAGGCGAAGCCGAGCACTTGAGAGATGAGGTGCGGGACGCCCTGACAGGTATTGAGGAGACGTTGCGCAAAGCCAAACAATCTGCACTACAGTCGTCCACGCCGCCCGCGAACCGCATCATCGCACAGGACGGACAACAACCTGCAGTGAGTTAGCGGCGAGCATTCTTTTTCCACTCGCGCCTAATATCTTCCCAAACGTAGCGCGCCTGCCTGCCCCTCATGTGGCTCCGATTCCCGCTGGCACCTATAAGACTCGTTGCGGTCCATTGTCTCCATTCCCACCCTCTCCATTGGGCACGGCTTCGGGATAATTCCTGCGCCCGGCAGCTTCGCGTCTTCTGCTTTGCCGGTTCCTCGCCGAAAAATCTCTGAACGACTGACGAAGATTTTTCGGGTCCCTCCCACAATGCAGCCGCTCGCCTTGGGAGCAGCATCCACTCGCCTCCGGGTGCCCCAATTACAAGGGCAGAAACGGAGAAACAAAATGTACGTCAACGTAGTTCATCTGATCGGATATTTGGGAAGGAACCCAGAGCACAAGTCGGTTCGAGCAACAGACCGCAAGTACGCGGATATTTCGCTCGCGACTCAGCGGTCGTGGAAGGGTGCGGACGAGCAATGGCACTCCAAGACGGACTGGCATCGCGTCGTCGCCTGGAATGGCCTCGGCGAGTACGCCGCGACAAAGCTGCGCAAGGGCGATTACATCTATGTCGAGGGCAAGCTGGTCAGCAGCACCTACGACAAAGAGTTCGGCAAGGGCAAGAGCAAGGTCACCGTGCCGCTGAAGACTTGGCAGGTGCGCGCGGACTCCATCCGCAAGTTGAACCGCGCCAAGAAAGCGCAGGTGCCGGACAGCGTGCCGGTCGACCCCCAGCCGGAGGAGGTGCCATTCTGACCAGCTTTTAGAAAAAGGCTCCGGTAACACCCGGAGCCTTTTTCAGTTGACTTGTCGGTGCACTAGACGTGTTAAAAGGTCAAGCGACATTATTCAGTAGTCCTTGCACACTTCACAGAACGTCGTTCGGGACAACTTCCGCGATTCTACTATTCGGGACTTGGCAACCGGGCCGGAAAGACTGGCGCCTCAGGCCATGTCTATCCAGCAGATCTTGCGACCGGAGCCACTGGTCGGCACCAAAAGAGGAACCAGTCATGTACCTCTGACCCGCGGGTCAAGCGTGTGACTAGTTGTGATAACCTGACGCAGTCAGCGCCGGAAACTTCTTGGTTGAAGGGCAAATGCCGTGAGTAATTGCGTTACAGGTCGTCGCTCGCGGGCAGAGTCATTGCCCGGCCAAACGGCTGCTAGACCGTGTCATGCGGGTCCCCCGGACGTACCAAAGGCCCGACACTATAGTTATAGAGTTGATCACGATCTTGGGTTCGCCCCGCACATCGCAGGAAGGCTGTGCACTTTGTGCGGTTGCAAGAAGACAACAATAGAGCGATGGGCTAAGGCTGGGAGCTGGATCGTCGGCATAGGCGGAAAAGGCACAGGTAAAAACGACGCCCTGATATACGCCATGAAGGTCGAGGAAACGCCGTCGTACCGCGATTTCAGAAAGGCGCATCCAGCAGACGCGTCCTACCTCTCTGGCCATGGAATTCCGCGCGACGCGCCTGTCTTGTTATCAACACACTTCTATTACTTCGGGAATCAGGCGCGACTTTTACCGCCGGACTTGTCTCACATTATCCATACCACCCAGGGTTGTAAGCGATTGTCAAACAAAGACATTGCTTCACTCAATGAACTCGTCCTCAGCGGTTATCGTTGTGGCGCACATGGGAAACCCAATAACCGCATCTTGAAGTCTTTACGCGCCGCCTGTTGAGGGTTGATAATCGGGTCAGCCAACGGGGACGGGTCTCATCGAGATCGGGCTAATGCGGAGTTTGACCAACGACTGTGGCCACATTGAAAGACCGGATTTTGACTCTCTTGCTCTCGACTCCTGGGTTGACGGATCGCGAAATGACCGACCGTCTCTTGGGTTCAGGCGTTGGCCAGCAAGCGACGAATCAGGCGGCACGAACATTGGCGGCTACCCGGCGGATCGTTCGTCGTCCACGGGGGGATGGGAGGATAGGTAACTACTCCACCGACACGACCGACCTAGGAGCGGAGCCATCGACCGTAGCAGAAAGCGCCCTCTTGAGAATGCTCTCCGAAGATGAGATCAAGCGCAAGTTGCAAACGTGGCTGGAAGCATCAGGTTGGGAGGTATCAGTCATTTGGGGCCGAGGCCCCGGCATCGACGTTGACGCGAAAAGAAATGGGCAGCGATGGATCATTGAGGTGAAAGGATGTGGCTCACTCAACCCGATGCGGGTCAATTATTTTTTGAGCGTTCTCGGCGAATTGCTTCAACGTATGGACGATCCTGACGCACGATACAGTCTCGCCTTGCCAGATATGAAACAATTCCCGAAATTGTGGCAACGCCTACCACAACTCGCGAAATCGCGAACGACGATCTCAGCACTCTTTGTCGATCCTTTAGGCAAGGTCGAGGAAGTTTCAGCCATCAGTTAGCTCCGCGGGATGCCGCGAGAGCCGCAGAAACTAAATGTTTGACAGCAAAGTACCGATTCCCCTGTGGGATCCATCTGGAAAGGTCAAAGGATTCGATAGCCCATGGCAAAGATCGAAAACTACAGTTACAGCATTGGTGATGCCTTCCGCGACTGCTTCTACATCGTGCCGGATTATCAACGCGAGTATGTCTGGACGGACAAGGAAGTTCTGCAGCTACTCGACGACATTAACGAACAGATTGACGTCGGCAACAGCCGGGAGTATTTCGTTGGCACAGTGCTGGTTTCGCAGCTCGGCGAGAAGAATCACTACGAAGTGATCGACGGCCAGCAGCGTCTGACCACGTTCTTCCTGTTGCTGTGCGCACTCAAGCAAATGTTCAGGGGAGAACCACAGGTTCAGGCGCTGAGCGGGCTTATTTCCACAAGCTACGCGGACAGCGAGGGCAGTACGCAAACGAGCCTGAAATTGGAACCGCGTTACGAGAACGCTGGTGATCTCGTACGTAAGCTGGTCGAACTGGTGGAACTGGGTGCGGACCCGCAAGCCGTGCGCGCCGGCATTAAGGCGGCGAATATCCCGAGTTTCGGCTCGCTGGAAAATCTAGTGAATGCCTATGCCACAATCCACCGATACCTAAAAGACAACTACGACGAAGCTGCCCAACTCCGCAAATACTGGGGCTATCTCGCCAACAAAGTGGTGTTTATTCAGATATCGACCGATGTTAGTAGCGCCCTAAAGATCTTCGAAACCATCAACGAGCGCGGCGTCGGGCTGAATCCAATGGATCTTTTGAAGAATCTGCTCTTCACGCATGTCCGCCTTGATCAGTTCACTCAACTTAAAGATGAGTGGAAGAAAATCACCAAGCCGCTGGAAAAGGCAAAAGAAAAGCCGCTTCGCTTCCTCCGCTACTTCCTAATGGCCAACTATGTAATCCGCAACGAACGTGGCGACGCTGTCGTGCGCGAGGACGAGATCTATGATTGGTTCGTTGACAAGCAGAACGCTGCCTTGTGTGACTACGAGACCAAGCCATTCGAATTCGTGCGCAAGATCATTCGTAATGTCGACCACTATCTAGCGTTCAATGAGAGCTGCGGCAACGATGGCAAGGCGAATCTGGCCATGGAGAGTCTCGAACTGCTATGTGGCGGAGCCTTCAGTCTGCATCATGTGCTGCTGCTCGCCGCGAGCAACTTCCCAAAACCCCTGTTCGACCACTTCGTCGCCCAACTTGAGAGCTTCCTTTTCTACTACATATTTACAAAGACGCCGACTAAGGAGCTAGAGCGCTCATTTTCTGTCTGGGCTGATGAACTCCGCTCCATTGGTCAGACTGCCGATCCCATTGCGCAGCAGAGCAAGCTCAACAGTTTTGTGGCCGAGCACTTCCAAAAGAATATGGCGGGCAAGGAGCAAGAACTGACCGATGCATTCAGACGTTATTCGCTGCACTCCATGCAACAGTACCGGACACGATATCTGCTGGCCAAGCTGACCCAGTTCGTGGACATGGCTTACAAGGGGTTGAAAACACCGGGCTCCCTGAACGAGTACACAGTTCTGGAGATCGAGCACATACTGCCCAACACCCCAGAGACCGAGTTACGTTCAACATTCGCTACAGTCAACCCGAGCGCGAACTACGATGAGTACAAAAACAAGCTGGGTAACCTGACTCTGCTTGAAAAGCCAATCAACATCGTGGCCAGCAACGGCTTTTTTCTCGCGAAGAAGGATGAATACCGGAAATGTAAATACTATCTGACCAGCAGCATCGCCGAGCTCACCACGGTTGGCCAAAACTCGTCGATCAATCGGATCAACGAGAAGCTACAGGCCTTTGACGACTGGTCAGCCGTCAGTATTGAGAAACGCCAGGAATTGCTGATGGAGCTTTCGCGAGAGGTTTGGAAAACCGTTCCACTGCCCAGTGAATAGAACCGCCTAACAAGATGCTCCGAAGGCGTTCTGCAGTCCTTCATGTCGCCGTGACTCTTGTCCCTAGCAGGTTTGGCCTCCCATCTGCACTTCGGTCCTGCCTAGTCGCCTCGCGCTCTGAGAAATGGCCCTCTGACGCCCGGAAAGTCCTGTTCCAGGAATCCTGAGTCCGCAATTCGTTCGGCTGAACAGGCGGCTCTCGGGAGAATGAGCAAGCGCTTTTTTCTGCTTTGTGTCGGCTTGAATCTATTCTAGAATCATCATCTCACTCAGTACGTGCCCGCAGAGGCAACTGCCCTTCACCTCCGGGCATCGACGTTTAGTACGAATCTTCCGCAGAGAAGAAGACGGGGACTTAAACACCCACATGCGTATTTCAACGCGCTGGCGAGTTGCCATCCTTTCAGTTCTTGTCGTTTTTGCTTCCGTGGCCGTGCTTTCTCGAAGGTACATTTGGCTGTACTTATCACGAAGGCCCGAGCCGAGGCCGGCAGTCGCCGATCTATTGCATGATGCTGAAGCGTCCAAGAATCCTGAAACGCTTCTTGCGGAAGCGAACCGTCTCGCTTGGCTTTTCAATTGGCCCAAAGCTGGACCCCTCTACGCGCGGGCAGAGGAACTTTTCCGGGAGAGAGGCGACACGCGGAACGAGATATATGCCCGCGTGGGCCGGATTCGAGCGCAGTCAGAGACCATGTCGTGGGTTGATGTTTCTAAGATGCTGGGACAGCAACTAGAGATTCCGGTTGTGAAAAGTGACCCAGAATTGCGGCTTTGGTGCCTAGCGGTGAAGGGATACACCGACCTAGAGATTAATCCGGCATCGGCGAAGCGAGCCTGGA
>Ga0326728_10008784_pt1 | contig 24799 bp, 24 predicted proteins | sample MB3enrmetagenome_FD_207602 | JGI IMG/M metagenome (GOLD analysis project Ga0326728, IMG submission 207602) | Lab enriched peat soil microbial communities from McLean, Ithaca, NY, United States - MB31MN | ecosystem: Environmental > Terrestrial > Soil > Wetlands > Peat | place: USA: New York... | reverse complement strand
TCGATGTGCTCTCCACCATGAACATTCAGCACATGGAAAGCCTCGCCCCGCTGGTCCAGTCCATTACCGGAATTCCGGTTCGGGAAACTGTTCCGGACTGGGTGCTGAAGCGCGCTGGCGAAGTGGTTATGGTCGACCTGACTCCCGAGGCGCTGCAAAACCGGATGCGCCGGGGAGACATCTACGCGCTCGAAACCATTGAGAGGGCTCTGGGAAACTTTTTCAGGCCCGGCAACTTGATCGCCCTGCGGGAACTGGCGCTTCGACAAGTCGCGGAGGAGGTCGACCGTGAGCTTGGCTCCTACCTCACCACCAAGCAGGTCAGTCGAAACTGGGGAGTGCGGGAGCGCATCGCGGTCTCCATTAGTCCGCATCCCAACTCACAGTACCTCATCGCCCGCGGAGCACGTATAGCCCGCGCGGTAGGCGGCGAACTTTACGTGGTCTACGTCGAGACCTCCACGGACACCAGCGATGAAAAACAGCATGGCTTGGCGGCCAACATTCGCTTTGCGGAAGAACTGGAAGCCAAGGTGGAGCACCTGCACGGCGATCGCGTCAGTGATGCAGTCGCAGAGTTTGTAAAGGAAAGACGAATCACCCAAGTGGTCTTTGGACATTCCGCCACTAGGGGCTTGCGCAGGTATCTCTACCTTTCGGCGCTCAACCGCTTCCTGCGCCGCTCCCCGGCCGTGGATCTCCACATCGTCACCCAGGAAGGCGATGCTGAAACTTAGTGGCGTGTCTCCGTTAGAACAACCTCTGTGGTCACCAATAGCGGCCAGGGCTACATCGGTCCGACACGCGGGCCCTGCGCGAGGCCATAGCAGCTAAGGACGCTTCAAACGGATTGACCCGTCGCCGGTGTGGACGCTAAGAATGGGGCCGCCCCCATTCAACTTGCCGCGCAATGAGGATTGGTCCAGCGAACCGGAGAGCGTGAGGGGTAGTTCGGAGGTGATCCGGCCATCGCCGGTGTGGACATCGAGTTCCGCTGAGAAGCCCTCGGGGAGGCTCAGTTCAACGTCACCATCGCCGCTCCGCAGGCTCCAGCCGGAGACCATCTGTGAGCCTTCGTTGATCTTCACGTAAATCCTGCCGTCGCCCGTCTTCAGGCTCAGAGAATCGAATCGCCCTTGCACATGCATGTTGCCGTCGCCGCTGCTGGCGTGCAACACACCGTCGAGGGAATCCGCCTCGATCCTACCGTCTTGAGTCGAGAGATTAATCTCGCCTTTGACGCCGCGGACCGTTAAATCACCATCGCCGGAATGGACATCCAGGCTTGCTTCGCGCGGAACTTTCAACTCAATTCTTACGGACCGGGTATTGACGCCGATGATCCAGCTCGTGTTGGGGATGCGGACCTCCAACTCGACGCGATTTCCGGACTGGAAATCGCGCACCCGCACTCGGTGATCGTCGGAACCGCCCCAAAAGCCTATCCGCACGCCCTCCGAGATGACGTGCGCCTCGATTTCTTTCCGCTCCCACGCCTCCACCTGCACGCGGGCGTCGTTCGTTTCGATCCGGAGGTCGGCCTTGCCGTTCAACTCGAAGGTCTTGGACCATTCTTCAGCCCAGACGGGGAGAGAAAATAGGGCCAGCCACAAAACCAAGCCTCCTGCAATTCTTTTCGGCATGTCTCCTCCTCAAATCTGTGGCATTGGTACTAACTTGAACATACGCGCCCAACCGGCTGAATGTTCCCGTCTCTTCAGGGTCAGACTATTTGATATAATATTATTTCTTAGGTTAATTCAGCGGGGCCCGGTCGACCAATGCCTCGGGATTTGCAATTGGTGACATTTCCAGGGAGGGGTAGCAACTCATGGATCGCGACACGGTGGTGTGCCTTCTGGCGGGCGGACAAGGCGAGCGCCTTTATCCACTGACGCGGGATCGTGCCAAGCCCGCCGTGCCCTTCGGCGGGATGTACCGGATTGTGGACATTACCCTGTCGAACTGCATTAATTCCGGCCTGCGGCGGATTTTCGTGGTTACCCAATACAAGGCACTTTCCCTGAATCGCCACCTGCGCGAGGCCTGGGGTATTTTCTCCGATGAACTGGGCGAGTTCCTACAGGTGCTGCCGCCCATGAGGCGTGTGGGAGAACATTGGTATCAAGGCACCGCCGATGCCGCTTACCAGAACCTCTACTCACTCGGGAGCGAACCGTGCAAGTATATTTTAATCCTCTCCGGCGACCATGTTTACAAGATGAATTACCAGTTGATGCTCGAGCAGCACGTCCAATCCGGAGCTGACGTAACAATCGGCACAATCGAGTTCGACCGCTCAGTGGCCTCCCAGTTCGGGATTGTGGAAGTGGACAAGAAGAACCGCATCATCGGCTGGGAGGAAAAACCCGCCGACCCCAAGCCGTCTCTTCACAATCCTGATAAGTCGAACGTCTCCATGGGTATTTACTGCTTTAACCGTGACCTTCTGATCGAGGCGCTGGTGTCTGACGCCGCCGATCCCAACTCGAGCCACGACTTCGGGAAAAATGTGATTCCGAGGCTTATCGAATCAAAACAGGTTTACTCTTACGACTTCCGGGACGAAAACAAGAAGGAGGCCAAGTACTGGCGGGATATCGGAACCATCGAGGCCTATTACGAAGCCAACATGGACCTGGTCTCCGTCACCCCTGTCTTCAACCTGTATGACTCCGACTGGCCGATCCGCACCTACCAGCAACAGTACCCGCCGGCCAAGTTCGTCTTCGCGCAGGAGGGGCGTCGCATGGGGATCGCTCTGGACTCGATGGTCTCGATGGGTTGCATCGTCTCAGGGGGGCGAGTCACGAACTCGGTGCTTTCCCACGACGTGCGCATCAATAGCTACAGCGAAGTTGAGAACTCTATCGTTTTCTCTCACGTCAATGTCGGCCGATACTCGCGCATCCGTCGCGCTATCATCGACCGGGCCGTGCGCATCCCGGAACGTACTGAAATTGGCTATGACCTCGAGGCGGACCGAACGAAATATCACGTCACCGAAGGCGGAATTGTCGTCGTCGTTCCAGAACAAGGCATGTTTGAAGATCGCAGGCGGGCAGAGGCAGTGGGCGGTGGGCAGGTAGGCAGCGAGGCAAATGGGCAAGCGGCAGCAGGCGCTGGGCAGCTGCCTGTCAACAGTCGGACTTAGTTCTCAGGAGGGCCCGACAAGCTTCTCCTTCTTCTGTTCAGCATCCAGCGCGCACGCGATCCTTTCTTTCCGGCGCCAACTGCGCTCCTGGCATCCACCACCACCCATTTCCAGGTCCTGTTCTACCCATCTGCCGATCTGCCCAGCTGCCTGCCCCAGCGGCCGATTGCCTGGCCGATTTCCTGGAAACGCGTCCTGTGTTACAATCCCAAGTTTCGAAATTCAATTAAAGGATCAATTTAATGGCCAATATCGATCTAATCCAGGCAAGAGAAATACTCGACTCGCGAGGGAATCCCACGGTCGAGGCGGAAGTCTTCCTTCGCGATGGTTCCTTCGGGCGAGCGGCGGTGCCTTCCGGGGCATCCACCGGCGAGCACGAAGCCGTGGAACTACGCGATGGAGACAAGAAGCGTTACCTGGGCAAGGGCGTTTTGCAAGCTGTCGAGAATGTCAATACCGTGCTGGCGCGCGAACTCGGGGGGCAGGAAGCAAACGACCAGGCGGGAATTGATGACCACATGATCCGCCTGGACGGAACGCCGAATAAGGGCGGGTTGGGCGCGAATGCCATACTTGCGGTCTCCATGGCGGTGTGCCGTGCCGCAGCTCAATCCGCGCGCATGCCGCTCTATCGTTATTTGGGCGGACTTCAGGCCCGCATACTTCCCGTCCCCATGATGAATGTGCTCAACGGCGGTGTGCACGCGGATAATACCGTGGATTTCCAGGAATTCATGATCATGCCGGTGGGCGCCGAGAACTTTGCCCAAGCGCTGCGCATGGGCGCCGAGACTTTCCACACGTTGAAGAAAGTCCTAAAGGAGCGCGGTTACAACACCTCCGTGGGCGATGAGGGCGGCTTTGCGCCCAGCCTGAAATCCAACGTCGAAGCCGTGGAAATCCTGCTGCACGCCATCGAAGCAGCGGGTTATTCGGCCGGTCACGACATCTGCCTGGCGCTCGATCCCGCCTCCAGCGAGATGTACCAGGACGGCAAGTATGTCTTCTTCAAGTCGGACAAATCGCAAAAGTCTTCTGACGACATGATCAAGATGTACGCGGACTGGGTGCGCCAGTACCCGATCATCAGCATCGAGGATGGCTTGGCCCAAGACGACTGGGAAGGCTGGAAGGCGATGACGGAGGCTCTCGGAGATAAAATTCAAATCGTCGGCGACGACGTTTTTGTCACCAATACCGAACGCTTGCAGCGCGGCATCGAGGAAGGCACAGCCAACTCCATCCTGATTAAGCTCAACCAGATCGGCACCGTGACCGAGACCATCCGCTGCATCGAGTTGGCACGCCGCCACGGCTTTACATGTGTGGTCTCACACCGTTCTGGGGAAACCGAGGACGCGTTCATTGCTGACTTTACGGTTGGACTCGGCACCGGCCAGATCAAGACCGGCTCCGCGAGCCGCAGCGACCGTATTGCCAAATACAACCAGTTGCTGCGGATCGAGGAAGAATTGGGCGAGGCTGCCGAATTCCTGGGCCGCGCGGCCGTGAAGTGTGCCGCATAGTTGGGATGCAGGGGGAACCTTATGGCCGCGCTCAGGCGGCTAGCCCGCGCAGGCGACGATCTGAATTCGCATTGACAGACTTCCCTGCCGGGATGTAACCTGTCGTTTGATGTTACGCCCGCTGCTACATTTCCATCACCATTCGTCCCAAAGGGTAGCGTGTCAGTGGGCGAATTACTAGTTTCCGGTGCATGGGTAAGAAATGGCCCGCTGGCCAGTATGCTCAGCGGGCCTTTTATTTTTTGAGGACGAGGAGCGCCGATAGATGGACCTGAAATATCAAGATGGCTTAATTCCCACCATTGTCCAGGATAGACACAGCGGAAAAGTTCTGATGTTAGGTTACATGAATGACGAAGCGCTGCAGAAGACGCTGGAGTCCGGCTATGTGACTTTCTTCAGCCGCAGCCGGCAGAAACTCTGGACGAAGGGTGAGGTCTCCGGCCACTACCTGCACGTACGTGAAATCCGCGTGGATTGCGACCAAGATGCCTTGCTTGTCCAGGCGGACCTCACAGGTCCTGGGTGTTGCCACCTGGGATATAAATCCTGTTTCTTCCGCAAGCTGAGTGCTGCCGGCGAAGAGATCTTTCTGGAGCGGGAGTTTGATCCGGCCAAGGTGTACGGTGACGAGAGCCACGGGAGCCAAACATGAACTGCCTAAAGCTGGGCCTGCCCAAGGGAAGCCTCCAGGAAGCCTCGCTCCAACTTTTTCGCCGTGCGGGCTACGAAATCACGATTAATCCACGCTCCTATTTTCCCGCCATCGACGACGACGAGATCGAGTGCATGTTGATCCGCGCCCAGGAAATGGCGCGCTACGTGGAAGACGGAGTTTTAGACGCAGGGCTCACCGGCAAAGACTGGATTCTCGAAAACCAGGCCGCGGTGGTGGAAGTCGCGGACCTGATCTACGCCAAGCAAACTTTCGGGAAGGTTCGCTGGGTGCTGGCGGCGCCGGAGAAATCGTCCTTCCAATGTGTCAAGGACTTAGAGGGAAAAGTCGTTGCCACGGAACTGGTCGGAGTGACCAAGCGATACCTCGAGGAAAAGGGAGTGAAGGCCAAAGTGGAATTCTCCTGGGGGGCCACGGAGGTCAAGCCCCCCGTCCTGGCGGACGCCATCGTAGAGGTTACGGAAACGGGCTCCTCCCTGCGCGCCAACGGCCTTCGCATACTGGAGACAGTGTTGGAATCGAATACCAAGTTCATCGCCAATCACACGGCTTGGGATGAACCTTGGAAGCGAGCCAAGATTGAAATGCTGGTTATGCTGCTGAAAGGGGCGATTGAGGCCGCGGGCAAAGTAGGGTTAATGCTGAACGTCCTGCGGCAGGATCTGGAGAAAGTGCTGTCGGTGCTCCCAGCTCTGAAACGGCCGACGATTTCACAACTCAGTGATCCGGAGTGGGTCGCGGTAAATACCGTTATCGAGGAGAAGACGGTGCGTGAGATCATTCCCCGTCTCAAAGCCGCTCGGGCGCAGGGCATTGTAGAATATCCGTTGAATAAGATCGTGCTGTAGCTTGCGGATTAAGGATTGTCGTTTGCCGATTGATGGCGGGACAATTCGTGGCGACGCTTCGTTAATCGGCAATCGACAATCACCAATCGGCAATTCACTATGCTCGACTTCATTCGCAGCGACGATAAACAAGCCGTCAGCCGCCTGTTCCGCGCGCGCACCGCCAACCTGAGCGACGCCGAAAGGGTGGCACGGCGTATTCTTGACGATGTTCGCCGCCATGGCGACAAGGCCCTGATTCGCTATTCACGCCGCTTTGATGGCGTCGACCTGAGAAAAACCGGTATGACGGTGAGGCGCGATGAGTTGGATCGTGTTTCCCGTGACATCCCGCCGATCCTGGCCGAGGCCTTATCGGCGGCAGCGAAGAACATCCGCGCTGTAGCGCGCCGCCAACTTCCGCGCTCCTGGCAGGTTCAACCGGTTCGAGGCGTTCACGTCCGCCAGGTGCTTCGCCCTCTCGAACGCGTAGCGTGCTATGTGCCGGGGGGGCGCTTCCCGCTACCCTCGACCGTCCTGATGAGCGTCATCCCCGCCCAAGTCGCGGGCGTGCGGGAGATCCTGATCACTTCACCCAAGCCCGCCCCCTCCGTACTGCTGGCTGCCTCAATGCTTGGGGTAACCGCAATCTACAGGCTTGGTGGAGCCCAGGCGGTCGCGGCATTCGCTTACGGGACCGAGAGCGTTCCGCGTGTTGAGAAGATCGTCGGCCCTGGGAACCGATTCGTCGCCGCCGCCAAAAAACTGGTGGCGGGCGAATGCGGAATTGACTTCGTCGCCGGCCCATCCGAACTGGTGATCGTGGGCGCTGAGGGTGAACCCCGATGGATCGCAGCCGATCTCGTGGCTCAGGCCGAGCACGACCCGGACGCGGTGGCGATGCTCATCACCCCCTCGCTGAGATTGGCTCGGCGCGTACAAGCCTGCGCGGCCCAATTCGTTGCCCAGCTTTGCCTGCCGATTGCACGGAAATCGCTGGATAATCATGGCTGCATCGTCCTTACCCGGAGTCTGGCTGAGGCTGCCGAGTTCGTCAACCGCCTGGCCCCCGAGCATCTGACTCTGCTCGAGGGTGCTGAGGATTTGCTGGACCAGATCCGATCTGCCGGTTCGATCTTCCTGGGCAGCTATAGCCCTGTAGCCGCGGGAGATTATGCTTCCGGCACCAATCACATTCTGCCCACTGCCGGGGCGGCGCGCGTGCGGGGCGGCTTGAGCGCGGCAGACTTTCTCAAATGCATTTTGGTCCAGAAGATTACGCGTAGGGGCCTGTGGCGCCTTCGCCCGTCAATTGTGACGCTGGCGGGCGCGGAAGGCCTGATGGCGCACGCAGAGTCAGTCCAAGCTAGGTTCCAAAAGTTCCCTCCATCTCTGCGGAGTGGAAAAGTATGAAGCTTGTCATCCTGAGAGCGTGTGACTTTTTCAGTTTTACGTGGCACTGGCAGGCAGAGCCAGCCGCCCAACCTGTCATCCTGAGCGAAGCGAAGGATCTCTGCAGTTGTTCGTAAATCGTCGGACCTGAAACACACTGCGGGATCCTTCGCTTCGCTCAGGATGACAATCGGTGATCATTTCCTATGATTCGGCCTCGCAAAGCAGTCGAGCAATTGAAGAAGTACCGTCCCCCGATGGAGGGGCGGGCGGGGAAGCTGCGCCTGGACTTCAACGAGAACACGGTGGGATGTGCCCCGGAAGTCGTTCGTGCCCTGCGGCGTGCCTTGACGCCGGAAATGCTCACGCGCTACCCGGAGTACGGAAAGAGTCGGCAGACCTTGGCCGAATATTTCGGCTTCAAGCCGGAAGAGATGCTTCTCACCAACGGCACCGATGACGCCATCAAGGCGATCTGCGACGCCTTTGTCGACCCCGGAGATGTACTTCTAGTGCCCGCTCCGACTTTTCCGGTTTACGAATTCTTTCACAAAGTGGCGGGCGGCGCCGTCGAGCGCGTTCGCTACGATGAACGATTCCACCTGCCGTTGGGTACCGTCGTGGCGGCAATCAACAGGAAGACGCGGTGGATCGCTCTGGGCAGCCCCAATAATCCCACCGGGACGGAGATTTCCAAGCCTGAACTACGGACTCTTCTGGAATCCGCGCCGGACGTTCTGGTCTTAGTCGACGAGGCGTATTTCGACTATTCCGGCCACACGGTTCTGCCCTGGATTAGAAAGTATGAGAATCTACTAGTATCCAGGACGTTTTCGAAAGCTTTTGGATTGGCGGCGTTACGTATGGGCTTTATCTTCGGCAACCCGGAGCTTGTGGAACTCCTGCATCGGGCTCAAAATCCTTTCCAGGTGAATTCGCTCGCGCTCGCCGCCGCCTCAGTTGCCATCCACCACGAAGCACATGTAAAGAAATACGTGGCGCAGGTTCACCTCAACCGCGCGCGCGTCTATCGGTGGCTCGAATCGCGGGGGATTCCTTACGTACCCAGTTCTGCGAATTTCATTCTGACCCGCGTGGGAGAGCGCGCGCCGGAGATCGCCCAGCGCCTGCGCGCGGAGGGGATTCTAGTGCGCGACTGGAGCTACGACCCGAATCTCCAGGGTTACTTGCGCTTCACCATCGGCTCCGGTGTTCAGACGCGCCGCTTGCTCGAAGCACTGGAAAGGCATGAGGAATTGATCGAGACCCGGAAAGGGGCAAAAGCCTGGCGGAAGGCTATTACCGACTCCCAGACAGGATGGTTCGCATGAGGGCGCGCCAAGCGAGCGTTCACCGCAAGACCGCAGAAACCGACATCCGCATCCGGCTGAACCTGGACGGGCGCGGGCGATACAAAGTTTCCACCGGCATCCGCTTTCTCGACCACATGCTGGAGCTGTTCGCCCGGCATGGCGGATTCGATCTCAAGGTTGTGGCGAGCGGCGATCTTGACGTTGACCAGCACCATACCGTGGAGGATATTGGCATTGTGTTGGGGCAGGTACTGCGCGAGGCGTTGGGGGCAAAGAAAGGCATCAACCGCGCCGGCTACTTTTTGATGCCGATGGATGAAACCTTGGCCATCGCCGCCATCGACCTGAGCGGGCGGCCTTATCTGGTGCTCAATGCACCGATCAAGGCAAAGTATGTCGGCGACCTGCAAGCGGAACTGTTGGAAGACTTCTTCCACGGATTTGCCACCAGTGCGGGCGCCAACGTGCACTTGAAGCTCGCCTACGGGCGCTCCAGTCATCATGGCGTCGAGGCTCTGTTCAAAGCTTGGGCGCGCGCCTTGCGCTATGCGTGTGCGCGCGACGCGCGACTGAAAGCCCAACTTCCCAGCACCAAGGGGTTGCTGTGATCGCTCTACTCGACTATAGCGCCGGCAATGTGGGCTCCGTGCTCAAAGCCATCGACCACCTGGGACATTCAGCCGAGGTGGTGGACAAGCCTGAAACCTTGCGCGCCGCCGAGAAAATCATATTCCCGGGCCAGGGCCACTTCGGAACCATGATGCGCGCCCTCGAGGAACGCCGCCTTCTGGCACCCTTGCGCGAATCCCTGGCCGCCGGCACACCCTTCCTGGGCATCTGTCTGGGTCTCCAAGCGCTCTACGAAGCCAGTGAGGAGGCCCCTGAGGTTTCCGGACTGGCCTTGCTCCCTGGCCGAGTGACTCGATTCCAAGGTGTCTTCAAAGTTCCGCACGTGGGCTGGAGCCAATTGGAGATTCGCAGCCATGGCGGACTCTTTCGAGGAATTGCGGATGGCAGCTTCGTGTATTTCTGCCACTCGTATTACGGTCCGGCGACCCCAGAAAGTTCCGCGGTAACTCAATACGGCCAGACTTTTGCCGCGGGACTCGAGATGCGCAATATCTGGGCCGTGCAGTTTCACCCCGAAAAGTCGGGCGACGTGGGGCTGAAGGTTTTGGAGAATTTCCTGAGTTTGTGAAGGGGCTGTCCGTTGTCCGTGGTCAGTTGCCCGTTGCAAGTAACGACGGACCACGGACGACGGACAACTGACAGGTTCTCATGTTCGCCAAACGCATAATTCCCTGCCTCGATTGCACGAACGGCCGGGTAGTTAAAGGCATTCAGTTTTTGAATCTGCGAGATGCCGGAGACCCGGGCGACCTGGCCGAGGCCTATAACCGCGAGGGCGCGGATGAACTGGTGATGCTGGATATCTCGGCTTCTCGCGAAGGCCGTGCCACGCTGATGGAGACGGTGCACCGGGTGGCTCGACGCCTCTTCATCCCATTGACGGTGGGTGGCGGTGTGCGGACTCTGGAAGATGCGCAGCGCCTGCTCTCCGCCGGAGCCGATAAGGTGGCTGTGAACACCGCTGCGGTGGAATCTCCGGAAATTGTGAACCAGATTGCCGAGCACTTTGGACGACAGGCGCTTGTGGTTGCGATCGATGCGCGACGCCGTGAAGGGGCACCCCTCATGGATGCGCCAGCCTCACCTCGCTGGACGGTCTCAACCTACGGTGGAACCAAACAAATCGACCTGGATGCGGTAGCCTGGGCTCGCGAGGTCGAAGCGCGCGGGGCGGGCGAAATCCTCTTGACTTCGATGGACGCGGATGGCACGCAGGCAGGCTTCGACTGCGAGTTAACGAAGACCATTGCCGAAGCGCTCCATATTCCCGTGATCGCTTCCGGCGGCGCGGGCGGCCTCGAACATTTTGCGGAGGTTTTCTTGAAAGGCCATGCGGATGCTGCCCTGGCCGCTTCGATTTTCCACTTCGAGACACACACGTTGCGAAGCCTCAAGGAGTACCTGCAATCGCAGGGCGTCCCGGTGCGGCTGTGAAGAAGTCGAGAGTCAAGAGTTGAGAGTCGAAAGTCAAAGACCTAAACCATGGCAGGGCTTGCTCGTTCTAGCCTTTAGACTTTAACCTTTTGACTCTTGACTCTCGACTGGTTTCCACCATGATCATTCCCTGCATCGACTTGATGGGCGGAAAGGTCGTCCAACTCATCCAGGGGCGGGAGAAGTTCCTGGAGTTGCCCGACGCGCTGGCGGTGCTCGCCAAGTTCGCCGACTATCCTCAAATCCAGGTCATCGACCTTGATGGAGCGCTCGGTCGAGGAGACCACAGCGAGATGATCCGCGAACTCTGCCGGCGAAAGCCCTGCCGTGTGGGGGGAGGAATCCGCACGGTGGAAAAGGCCGTGCAGGTGGTCGCGGGTGGCGCGCTCAAGGTTATTGTCGGAAGCAGCGCGTTTACCTCTGACGGGATCAACTCCACATTCCTTGAAAATCTTCTTGCCGCCATCCCTCGCGAGAAGTTGATGATTGCGGTGGATTGCCTCGGCGATCGCGTTGCGATACGCGGTTGGCAGGAAACACTGCCGATCAGTTCTGCTCAAGCGTTGGTGCAACTCGAGCCCTACTGCTCAGAATTCCTCTGCACTTACATTGATGCCGAGGGCAGACTTCAGGGAACCAATCTAGCGTGGTTTAAAAACTTGCGCAGTGCTACTCAGTTGCCGGTTACCGCCGCCGGCGGCATTACCACGGCTGAAGAAATTAAGGCCCTGGAAGAAATCGGTATGAATGCCGCCCTCGGCATGGCGATCTACCGGAAGGTCTTCCCTGAGCTGTTCCCGTAGCCCAAACCACGGTCCTATATTGCACGCGACGCGTCGAAGAGCCGAAGTGTCTTATTTGCGGAAGCGAGCAGCGCTCTCCAGCGCTCGAAGTCTCTGGTATTCTGGGTCACCAAAGTCGCTTCTTCCCGAGCCGCTTCCAGCGCAATCAGCACGTCGCGGAAGTGATGGGCGAAATCCATGCGGCCAAATGTGCCGCTGGCGCGGCGCAGAAGTATTCCTGCCTCAATCCAACTCGAAGCGGGCGGGGACACCAGGTGGCCAAGGGAAAGGTGCGCCCGGCAAAGTCTATCCAACGCCCGCTTTTCCCGATAGTCGCCGGCGCCAGCGTAGAGTTCGGCTGCAACGACCGCCGTCAAGATAGTGCGCTGGAAGACACTTGCATCTTCGCTTAGCCACTCGCAGCCGTCACCGCGGCTGAAGCGTATGTAAATGCCGGCGTCGAAGAGAAGCCGACCGGATGGCAGTGAGCTCATCTGCTGTTGTTCGCGGTGCGTCCGAAGACATCCTCAAGTCCGGCGTATCTTCGCAGGTCGCGGAGAGCGCGAAGACCCGATTCAACAGCGAGACGCTCATTGATTGCTCGACGGACGGCGTCGGAGTTGCTGGGAGACCCGAGAGTCTCGCGAAGGCGGCGGACTTTTGCGGTTTCAAGAAGCAAGTTCGTTCTCTTGAGGGCTGACTTGTGCATTTCGCCTCCGGTGCGCACCTTAAAGCCCTATTATACACAATCCGTAGCCGCCTGAGGACGCAGTCAGTAGGTCCGTGCTGCCCGCCAATCTAAGATCCGAGGTGCCTCACACCGGCGGGGCATATTTGAGCATCACGTAGATCAGGACGGCCAACAGGATAAAAAGTGCTGCCACGGTTGTGGGTTTGACTCGCGCCTCGACGAATGGGCACGGCGCCTCAGGCCGACGCCTGCGAACCAGGTACCAGGGGAGAATGATCAACCAAGTTGGTAACATCGTACCCAGCCCCCATCTCAGGGGATGGGGTACTCGTTTCGCGTAGGCGTCGAAGGAAACCCAGATAGCCAAAATAAGCTGAAGGGTTCCAACCAAGATCTGTGTCTTCGCGGGACCTATGAAGGACTCCGAAAGGATTCCCCCGGCCATCACGGCCAAGAAAAACGATAGGAACAGCGGCCAAGGGAACCGGACTGGCGCCTGGGTGCGCGGCGGCACGACCGCAACGACCGTGGCAGGCGTTTCTTTCCCGATCTCGGCGGGGTCGATCGCGTGATGGCACGCAACGCAGACTCGGCAAGAGGGGGCCAACAACTGCCCGCAGGCCGGACAGGGAAATGGCTCGCTGGGGAAGTGTTCTTCTGGGCCGGGTTTTTCAGCGGTCACACTCTCTAGTTTATGGGACCCGTCGTTTTCAGTCATCCAAGTTCTCAAGGGCTGTCAGTTGTCAGTTGTCCTTTGTCCGTTGTCACTTGTCCCAGTCAGCGGTCCGAATTCGTTACAATCCTTCGACTATCGATGCAGTGCTGCAACTGACAACGGGCAACGGACGACTGACGAGTAACGCTCATTGCTTCTCATTCCACCCTTCATGGTCCTTCCAATCCAGAATCTGCCAGTGGACTTCCTCGCGCCGCAACTTGTCGAAGGTGCGAAGCTGCCCTAGCGCGCGGTCGCCGCCCTGCGATTGGTAAAACCACTGTGCTTCCTGGGCAAGAGCCATCGCTTCGCCGGAAACGCTCAGGACGTGTTTCTGGTACCGGTAAGGAGCATGGGCCTGCGGCCCCGGGCCGTACACCTGGTCAGTCAGCAATGTAAGGTCGGGCCGGACCACACCTTCCCGGAGCAATTCCTGTAGCGCCTTCACCACAAACCAATTGTTGGTGCGGTGGTCCACGTGGCGCTCGTCAGGATGTCCCGTATAAATGACCTCAGGATGGAACTCACGGATGAATCGCTTGGCCGCCTCGACCACCGCCTGGCGCGTGTAGGGCAAATTGGGTTCGGCGACGCCTTCGTAAGGCGCATGTTCGCTGGCCAGCAGCACCGAAAGGTAGGGATCCGAAGCCTCCACGTGGTCATACCAGATCTGGCCGGAACCGCCGTCAGGCAATCCCAGAAAGTAGATGCTCTCACGAGGCACTCCCAGGTGACCCACGGACCGGCGCGCCTCGTCCATGCGCAGCGCGCCGAAACTCATGGCCTCATCCGGCGCGCAGGAATGCTCGTAGTACCGGTCGCACGAACCCGCATCGCCACTGGTGAAATAGACGAAGTGAATCGGGATGTGATTCTCAACCGCAGCACGAATCATCCCCGCGTGCGCCCCCTCATCGTCCTGATGCGCGCAAAAGATCAAGATGGAATGCGGCAAAGGGTTAGCGGCCAGCTCGATTACGTTCGTTGCCAGCGTGTCGCCAGATGCGTCGTTCACTTCCACCTTCGCCCTGAAAATCCCGCTTTGACCCGCCGGGAGTGTGAATGAGGTCTCCTCAGCAAGTGCGGCGCTCGTTGGGTCGAGGCTGACCCCTGTAGCAATTTGCCTGGTGGCAAGCTCCTTCCCTTTGGAGTCGAGCAAGCGAGCCCGTACGCTCACCCCGCGCCAGGGCTGGTCCGTAGGGTTGCGCAGAGAAAACCGCACTGGCGCCTCGCTCCCTGACGGGTACATCGTGCGCTCGCGGTCGATTTGAATGGCCCCTGTATCCAGGCCGGCAGGATAGAAGTGGCGGTAGCTCGTGACGTTCACGGCGTCCAGGGACGGATAGACGTATTGCAGGGGATACGGCTTCGGCTCGGTGATTCCGGCGGGTTGAATGAACACCTCGGAACTAAACGCGATGTCGTAGATGTTCCGGCGCGCCCCATCCCACACCACCACCGCATACTGCTGGACCGATGGCTCCTTCGCCCGCTTAGCAGCCGCTGCCTTGGCCTCCGGAGTCTGCTGCGCCTGCGGCGGCGGCTGGGGCAGCTTGGCAACCGCGGCTTGGGCGGACTCGAGATGTTGCTCTCCGCCCGCAGGCAACGATAGACCCTGCGCAATCGTTTCGACATCCACCCCCGCGCGTTCCGAGGTTTGCGCCGTCCAGGGCCAGTACCGGTCGGAGAACTCGACCCGCAGATCGCCTATCGCATGTCCCGAAAGGTTCTTGAGATCAACCGCGCAGGAAACGGCATCCCCCGGTGTGTAAAAAGCTTTGCCAAGCCGGATTCTTTCGATTTTCACGAGCTTCCGATAAACGGAAAAAGAGGTGACGGGAACTGCTTGCGCATTCACAACCGACGGAGACCCGCTTAACGCAAGGACTACCTCGTAGCGCCCGGTTCTTGCATCCTCTGGAATCTTCCACAAGGGATGATACTCTGTCGCCGATTCCTTGGCGCCGAGCGTTATACCTCGGGCGATCTGTACGTTCTCGGGTTCCAAGTACTTCTGTTCGCCTGCGTAGCGGAGGTTGGCGGAAATATCAATAGGAGCTGCACCAAAACTGTCCGCAGGCGGGAGAACCACCTTAACACGGACTTGGGAGCCCACATTGTAGCTCACATTATCGGTGACCGGTCTGAAGAAGGTTGCCTGTGACCGGGCGTCCGTAGCCGCAAGCGCGAATCCCATCACCAGGACGAAAGCCTGCAATGCCGACTTCGCCGTAATCGTGCCCACCCCTAATCGACTTGAGCCGAACCGCCTGCGCATAACACCCCCCTGGAAGGTCCATCGGCGATTATAAATGGCAATGCCTAAACAGTCGAGAAGGCGAGAGGGCTGGCCACAGCGGCGGTGAGTAAGGGAGAGCGATCCGGGAAGGAGATCGGGCGGACTTCCCAACTCCAAGAACAAGAGTCGGACGAGCCGTCTGGCCAGGAAGATCCGATGCTAAGGTCGGGCCTCTACTTTGCGGGGGCAAACCGTACGTTGGCGGGACGAGCGCCGGTTGACATTGAGGACGGCGTGATGACTGCCTTTGAGGCCACAGGGCTCAACCTGCAAGGCACAGAGCTGGTCGTATTGAGCGCCTGCGAGACCGGATTAGGACACATGCAGAACGGCGAAGGGATCTTCGGCCTGCGGTGGGCGATGCAAGAGGCAGGCGCCCAATCGGTGTTGATGAGTATGTGTTCCGTGCCCGACGAGGAAACGCAGGAACCGATGACGAGGTTCTCTGCGAAGTGGCTCGTAGGGAAGAGCAAGCATGAAGCGTTTCATGAAGCCCAACTGGAACTCAGGAAAGAAGCTATCGCCACATGGGGAGGCGACCGGCCTCGCTATTGGGCTGCCTTCGTTCGGGTGGGTCGCTAGACTGCTTGAAGATGCTGGGGGGCGGGGCCGCGAATCTTGCACTGTCCACGGCGATTAGCGGCCGCCCCGTCTTGGCGTTTCACGGGCCCGCTTTCACGCGCTCGTGAATCAGCGGCTGTTCAAGCACGTTAGGGGCGGCGGTCACCCGCCGTCCCGTGCCACACCACCGTGCGTACGTTTCCGTACAACGGCGGTCCGAGCCGGTTGGCAAGACCGACGGCCCACAGCAAGGCGCAGCTCAGGAAATGGAGGAAGGCAGCCAGGCTTCCGCCGTCACCGGCCAGGAAGGCTCTGGCCCGGCGTGGCGCATTTGGGAAGAGCCGCTCCGTGCGAGTTGGGTTGACGATGTGCGGTTGCCGCTGGCTGTTTGAGCACCTGAACTACCGAGGCTTTTCCTGAGTTAAAATACGGAGAACTCGAAGGCGAATTCTTCGATCCTTGCGAGCGCGGGGCTGAGGACGGCGGGGCCTATGGAGATTGACACAACCCGCCTTCGAAGGGGGACCGATGGCAGAACAAGACCATTTCAAGAAAAGTTATCAAACAGGCGACACCCCGTGGGATATCGGCAAACCTGACTCCAATCTCATTCATACAGTAACCACGACACCCATAAAACCCTGTAAGGCGTTGGAGATCGGATGCGGGACTGGCGACAACGCGATATGGCTTTCCCAACAGAACTTCCATGTCTTAGGAATCGACATTTCAGAGATTGCAATTGAGAAGGCCAAGAAGAAAGCTTCGAAGGCCAATACCCAATGTGCCTTTTTGGTCGGTGACATTCTCACAAGCCATATCGAAGGGGCGCCATTTGGCTTTGTATTCGATCGAGGGTGTTTTCATACCATGGGTTTGGATAAAGAGAGGAAGAGCTTTGCCGAGAACGTAAACCGCCATTTAGAAGGAAATGGCCTATGGCTGAGTCTTCTTGGCAACGCTGATGAACAGCGTGATGGTCCAGGTCCGCCACAGCGGTCTGCAAGAGACATTGTTAACGCTGTGGAGCCCTACTTCGAAATCCTCTCGCTGGTTTCAGGCTCTTTCGGATCTAACCGCCCCGACCCGCCGAGAACCTGGGTCTGCCTGATGCGGAAAAGGCGTTGATGAATAATGGTGGACAGCCCCGAAACAGCGAACGGCGCCCTTGGCGATGCGCGTTTCTTGGTGGATCATACTCCAGGAATGCCCCCGCAGTGTTGGGCTACCCGCGAGTGACGGCGTAGGGTTGACTGATGGTCCCCAATCCCGGACCGCCACACAGAAGCCATCGCCTACAGTCACTCGGCGAGGGTTTGCAGTTAACTGATCGCAACTCGACTCGCTAAAGAAGGCCCATCGGCACTCACCACAGGCCAGCTTCCCACAACCACGCGACACGCCCACGTGCTACACTGCACGGCTGGGAGGCCGACTATGACCAACGAAATCACTCGCCGACAATTCCTCTCCGCCGGAGCCGCAGCCAGCATCGCGGCTCGGCCAGCTCCAGGAATGCTCGCTGGAGCTGAGTTGCCCGCTGAGAGGCCCAAGCGTAGGTTCTACGCAATTCTGAGCCTCGGACGTCTCGGTTTTCATGCCGGTTTCCCTCAGTCGCTTGAACTCACCGTCAAGCACGGCTTCGAAGGATTGGATCCTGATTCTAACTACTTCGCTTCCCTGGGTGATGAGGGAATCAAGCGTCTCCGGGACGACCTTCTGGCGAAGAATCTCAAGTTGGGCGCCGCCGGTCTGCCGGTCGAGTTTCGCAAGGATGAGGCGACGTTTAACGACGGGTTGAAGAAGCTTCCGGCGACGGCCGACATCCTGCAGCGAGCTGGCGTCTGGAGCGTCAGCACCTGGGTTCTCTCTTGCAGCAATGACGTCACCTACCCACAGAATTTCCGCCAGCACGCCTACCGGTTGCGCCAGTGCGCGCAGATTCTCGCCGATCGCGGCCAGAAACTCGGCTTGGAGTACGTTGCGCCGAGAACCCTTTGGCGCAGCCAGCGACATCCCTTCCTCCACACCCTGAGCGAGATGAAGGAACTCATTGTCGCAATCGGTACTAACAACCTGGGCATTCAGCTCGATAGCTGGCACTGGTTCAACGCGGAAGAGACGGACAAGGACCTGTTGGCACTGCGCGGCTCGGATGTGGTGACCGTGGACCTGAACGATGCGCCCCGCGGCCTCTCGCTGGATCAATACCAGGACGATCACCGTGAGCTGCCGGTTGCGACGGGCGTCATCCCTGCAAAGGACTTCCTGGACTCGCTGGTCCAGATTGGCTACGACGGTCCCATCCAGGCCGAGCCCTTCAATGCCGCCTTGCGTGCCATGCCACTCGACCAGGCTTGCAGCAGCGCCTCCGCGGCCATGAGGAAGGCTTTCAGCCTTCTGTAACTCCGCGCCCGCAGGTAACGGGGATTTGGCAGGGGGTCAAACAGGCTGGTGCGAACACATCCCCTGCCGGCGAGTTCCTGTGGGGGCGGGACGCCCCCCTGACAGCGGACTGGACCCCGACAGGTCGGGGCAGGCTGCCCGCACCATGCCTCATTCGCGCACCCCCTCTGCGGCCGGTCCTTTGTTTTCATAGACATTCTCGCTTTGTTCCGGCGATTTTGAGGTTCTGGCGGCGTTTTCCTCTGCCGGACTTTCTGTCCCAGCGTCGAGCCCCACGACCTTGCTCAGTTCCTCGGCCGCACGGTCGTCCCGCTCATTGCCGGGAGGGCTGGCCTCCTGGGTAGGGGCACGCCATGGCGTGCCCGTACGGGCGGTTCGCGAGCCGCCCCTACCCAGGCGTGCGTGTTCTTGGCGCATGGTCAGGAGAATCCTCACCTTCCGGTCGATCGCCCGGTCGTGCGCCGTTTCCAGGCGCAGCACCATGTTCGCAGCCTCGTTCTCCGGAGCGAGGCACGAGTCCCGCGCAATCGCGTCCTTCTCCTCCTGTGCCTTCATCTCCTCCCCGAACGCCGCCTCCACCGCCGCGATCTGCTCCTCCAGCAGGCGCTCGAGTTCCTGGTAGCGGGCCTCCATCCCCGCCTCGCCCCCGAAACTCTCCTTCACGTACTTGTCTAGCCGTGCCTGGTCCTGCTGGTCGTGGAGGTACGCCCAGTCCATGAAGAGCCCCAGCAGGTGGCCGATCTGCCGGGGGCGCCACCCCAACTCGCCCTGGTAGTAGCTTTCGATCTGCTTCCGCTGGGCGAGCGGGAAGTACCGCCGCCGCACCTGCTCGCGAATCACCCCCCAAAGCGAAATCAGCATGCGTAGCCGCACGCAGGGGTGGGTGGGCTTGGGCAGGTCGAGCGCCACCGCCTCGCACTGGGAGGGTTCGAAGGTCACGTCAGCGAGGGCCCGGGCGAGCGAGCGCCGCTCCGTCTCGACGTTCTCGAGAGCGTCTCGCATCATGCCCGTCACCATGCGCTCGATCCGGTTGCGCCGCCAGTAGAGCTTGCCCAGGTCGGCGACTTGGTGGTCCCAGAGGGCGTCGCCGGGGCCGTAGGCGGTGGCGAGTTCCCGTTGCAAGGCTGCATACCGTTCGGGATCTTCGCCCAACGCCCGCATCACGGCGGCTTCGTTTTCGGGCGCGGCATCACAGCCGTGCTTCAGGGCGTTCATTTTCATACGCTCTTTTCCGGCCTCGCTGCGGGGCCCGGTGGAGCGCTGAGAATTGTGCCGAGCGGCGTCGAGCCGCTGGGGAGTGAGACAAGTAGATTTTCGTAGAGACATAGTAACTCCATGCATTGGAAAGTTGGGAGCAGGGGCGGCAGGCAAGCCGTCCCCGCGCGAGGTGAGACAGACGTTCACAAAACAACAGCCTACCAGAAGGAGGCAGATTTGTCAAGTAGAAAATGAGTTACGTCACATCCTAGGCACCAAAGGGTAGGGCAAGCCCTACCCCTAGAGGCTGTAGGGGGAGGGCTTGCCGTCCCCTGGTCGTGCGTGTTACTGGGCTTTGATAGGGGCGGTTCGCGAACCGCCCCTACGTGCGCATGGCCGATGCGGTGGGGTTGCGGTGGGGATAAGATGCGGCTCCGCCGCCCCGTCTTGCGGAAAGGCTTCGCCTTTCCGGGGAGGGCATCAAATGTTGTCCTGAGGTTGAGGCTGCGCCTCAAGCGGCGAGGCGCAGCCTCGCCAAAACCTTTTGGTGGGATGGGTGCAGGCCCGGAAAGGCAGAGCCTTTCCGCAAGACAGGGCGGCAGAGCCGCAAAGGCCGCGGGCTGGCGCAGACTCCTGGCTGTTGGAGTCTGCGATGTCCCGAAGGGACAGGCCTGTGGTGCCCGCTCAGTCCTGTGGATCCATGCGGAGCACGGACACGTCAGTAATACCGCCAGCTTGACCACGGCCAATCCCCAGGCGAACTCACCCGCCCGCGCCGGACCGGGTTATTGTGCATCCCTTCGTGGCACGGCCGTCCCGGCCGTGATCACGGGCGGGACGCCCGTGCCACAATTTATGTCGCTCTGCATAGTTCAGCTTCTCTCGGCGCTTCTTTTCGGTGTAGACGTGGAAGGGGTGAAAACGCCGATTCCAGAGCAGTCGCTCTTGTTCGTCCACTGACGGGCACCCGGAAACCACGAAAAATGGGCCGACAGTGGACGGGTGTGGCGCGGGCGGGACGCCCGCGCGACAGCGGGCGGGACGCCCGCGCCACGATTTTCAAAGCAGCGCGCTACCCGATTGAGGGAAGTATGCTCCAGCCCGCGTGTTCGACCCGTCGCTTCGGGACAGCGCAGACTCCACACACCAGGAGTCTGCGCCAGCCCACCTGTGGTACAACGACTTCCGAACTACTGCAAAGGTCCTTCATGTGGGGGTTGTTGTAGTTAACGCGGTCCGGAGCTATACTTTCGCGGCCACGAAAGGAGTACTTATGGTAAAGGCACAGCGGCACATGTCTCCTCATTGCACATCGCGAAGGGATTTCCTAAAGTTGACCAGCGTGGCCATAGCGATTGGAAGTGGCGCCGGATCGCTGGCTTCTCTCCGCGCCGGGCAACCTGGCGCGGGCCCGAAGAAAAAGGTGGTCGTGGCCGCGCATCCCTGGGTGTACGCGGCGCCGCTCCCGGAGTACGACATCACACCCGTGCTGGAGCAGGTCTTTTCCGACATGAGCTATGCCGGGATCGAGGCGATTGAACTGATGCATGAAGCGCTGCGGCATCCGGATTCCGTGGAGCGCATTGGCGCGTTGTCCGACAAGTACCGTTTGCCGGTGCTCGGCGCTTCGTTTGGCGCCGACCTGTGGGACCGCTCGAAGCACGCCGCCATTATGGATTACGCAGAAACGATCATCACGCGCATCCAACAGCTTAGAGGGCGGACCTTGGGGACATCAGTCGGCAAGGCGCCGCAGAAGAAAACGCCGGAACAGCTCGACGCGCAGGCGGAGATTCTCGGCAAGATCATCGCCGTCGGAAACGAACACGGCGTCGTGCTGAACCTTCACAATCACACGTATGAGGTCGAGAACAACGAATACGACCTGAATGGAACGCTGGCCCGGATTCCTGACGCCAAACTGGGCCCGGATCTCAATTGGCTGGTTCGAGCCGGCGTCGACCCCGTGGATTTTATCCGCCGACACTCCGCGCACATCGTGTTTATGCATCTCCGCGACCAGGAGGCGGACGGTGCTTGGCCGGAGGCCATGGGTGAAGGCATAACCGACTACGCCGCCGTCGGTAAAGAACTTCACAAAATGGGTTATGCTGGTGATATGGCGATCGAGCTTGCGCACGAGAGGAACTTCGCGCGAACCAGGCCCCTGCGGGAGAGCTTGAAGATGAGCCGTGAATACGTTCGACGAACGATGGGTTATTAATCAATCACGCTAAAAGGAGAGGGATCATGGCAAACGTCAAAGATCTAAAGGTGAACAAACCGGCGCAGCGCTTGCGCGGCACCTTGCCGAAGATCGGGATCCGGCCGGCCATCGACGGGCGGCGCAAAGGGGTCCGGGAATCTCTGGAAAACCAGACGATGGAAATGGCCAAGACGGCCGCTAAGTTTTTTCACGAGCATTTGCGCCACCCCAATGGACTGCCTGTGGAATGTGTGATCTCCGACACCTGCGTGGGCGGCGTCGCGGAGGCTGCGGAGGCCGCGGACAAGTTTGCACGCCAGGGCGTGGGCCTTTCTCTCACGGTCTCGCCCTGCTGGTGCTACGGCTCGGAGACCATGGATATGGATCCGCTCATCCCCAAAGCGGTCTGGGGTTTCAATGGCACCGAGCGGCCCGGCGCGGTTTACCTGGCCGCCGTATTGGCCGGCCACAATCAGAAGGGACTCCCGGCATTCGGCATTTATGGAAAGGACGTACAGGACGCGGGCGATACGAGTATCCCGAAGAACGTCCAGGAAAAGCTGCTGCGCTTCGCCAAGGCCGGGCTGGCTGCGGCCGAGATGAAAGGCAAATCCTATCTTTCCCTAGGCTCGGTTTCCATGGGCATTGCCGGCTCCATGGTCGATGCGGCTTTCTTCCAGAACTTTCTGGGCATGCGTAATGAGTATGTGGACATGTCGGAGTTCGTGCGGCGCATCGACGAAAAAATCTATGACCCGAAAGAATACCTGAGCGCCGCTAAATGGGTGAAGGCGAACTGCCCCGAGGGAAAGGATTACAACGTTCCGAAAATGTCGCGGACCAGAAAGTACGACGACTGGCACACCGTGGTAAAGATGACGCTGATCGCGCGCGACCTGCTGATTGGGAACCCGAGGCTGGCGGAACTGGGATTCGGCGAAGAGGCTTTGGGGCACAACGCGATTCTGGCCGGATTTCAAGGCCAGCGGCATTGGACGGACCACTTCCCGAACGGCGATTTCATGGAAGCCATCCTCAATTCCTCTTTCGACTGGAACGGCATTCGGGAGCCCTTTGTATTCGCCACCGAAAACGATTCACTCAATGGCGCGACCATGTTGTTTGGCCATTTGTTGACCGACACGGCGCAAATCTTTGCGGACGTACGCACCTACTGGAGTCCGGAAGCGGTGAAGCGCGTCACCGGAAAGAGCCTGGCCGGAAAGGCCGGGGGAGGCATCATCCACCTGATCAACTCCGGCGCGGCGACCCTCGATGCCACCGGTGAACAGATGAAGGATGGCGTCAGGGTCATGAAGCCGTTCTGGGAGATCACTGCGGAGGAAGTCGGCCGTTGCCTCGACGCCACGCAATGGAGCCCGGCGATCACCGAATACTTCCGGGGCGGCGGGTTCTCCTCGACCTTTGCAACCAAAGGAGAATTGCCGGTGACCATGGCGCGGCTCAACCTGGTGCAAGGCTTGGGACCGGTGCTCCAGATCGCCGAGGGTTACACGGTTGAATTGCCGAAGGACGTGCACGACACGCTCGACCAGCGAACCAATGCCACCTGGCCCACCACCTGGTTTGCACCGATTCTCACCGGTGAAGGCGCATTCAAAGATGTCTACGGGGTGATGAACAACTGGGGCGCCAACCACGGCGCCATAAGCTACGGCCACATCGGCGATCGGCTAATCTCCCTCGCCTCGATTCTGCGCATCCCGGTCTGCATGCATAACGTGCCCGAGGAGCGGGTGTTCCGCCCCAGCGCCTGGACGGCTTTTGGAGCCCAGGATCCGCAGGGAGCAGACTATCGCGCCTGCGCAAACTTCGGTCCCGTGTACGGCAAAAAGTAACACCGCGGCAGGGGCGGTTCGCGAATCGCCCCTGCGACGGAGAAGGCTGCTGAAAAAACCACTTTCACTGTCATCCTGAGGAGCCGAAGGCGACGAAGGATCTCCGCAGTTCGCTGAAACTGCAACTGCTGAGATTCCCCGATTTCAGGGGTCCGATGGACCCCATCGGGGTCCCGAAATCGGACTTCGCTTCGCCCAGAATGACACAGTTAAGGGTTTTTCCGCAGCCTCTCAGGCGATCAATTTCTCGAGATAAACCTTTTCCTTCCTGATGTCCTCGAGTTGGCGTGGACCCGATATTTCACGTTCAATGGTAAGAGGCCCGTCGTAGCCGAGTTGCTTTAGACGGGCTATGAGCCTGGGGAAGTCCGCCTTTCCTTCGCCGATCGGGACTTCTTCTCCAAGCTTCTTCGGGTCGGTGGGAAAGAGGCCGTCTTTGGCGTGGGTGCCGCGCACCAGCTTACCGATCACATCCAGGGCGTCGTTGGGATTGCCTTTGCCGTAGAGGATCAGGTTGGCGGTGTCGAGGTTTACAAACTGGTTATCAACGCCCACGTCGGTGATCGCCCGCAGCAAGGTGATGGGAGTCTCCTGCCCCGTCTCATACAGCATCATCTGGCCGTTCCCTTTTAGATAGGTTGCAACTTCGCGAAGGGCCGGCAGCACGTCCTTGTAGGCGGCATCGTTGGGATTCTCGGGGATGAACCCGAAGTGCGTGTGGAGAGCGGGAATGCCGAGCTTCTTGGCAAAATCCGACGCTTGCTTAAAGTGCGCGATGCGCTGGGCCCGATATTTCACGGGCACCAAGCCAATGGTCAGCGGCCCTTGGTAGAAATCATAAACGTTTGGCCCAGGCCCGGCGGTATTGAGGGCGGTCACCTCGAGGTTGAACTTGTGAACCGCGTCGCGGATGCCCTTCTCCATCTGCTCCGAGAAATCCTCTGTCGATACCTGGCAGGTGGGAACTCCGAAGTCGTGTACTCTCTGCAAGGCTGCATCAGGGTTCTTGCCCATGCCGATAATGATGCCCAGGCGCATGCCTTTTCGAGCCGGAACACCAGGCGCCGCGGACATTAGCCCCGCAGCCCCTGCGGCAGCAGAGACTTTCAAAAAATCGCGTCGGTCGAG
>Ga0326728_10008783_pt1 | contig 24805 bp, 20 predicted proteins | sample MB3enrmetagenome_FD_207602 | JGI IMG/M metagenome (GOLD analysis project Ga0326728, IMG submission 207602) | Lab enriched peat soil microbial communities from McLean, Ithaca, NY, United States - MB31MN | ecosystem: Environmental > Terrestrial > Soil > Wetlands > Peat | place: USA: New York... | reverse complement strand
AGTGTCGGTACGGTTAGTACAGGGCTTAGTTCAGTAGGCAGTGGACAATTAGTGTTCAGTCTTCCGCCATCAACCCTGGGTCATACGGTACAGTTCTCCGTCTCAATCTACAATAACAATAATGGTCAAGCCGGATCACTTCTGGCATCAACGTCTCAATCCATAACGCTAGCTTCAAGCTACTACCAAAGTTACCCATACTACAGTAGCTGCTATAATGGATACAATGGATACTACTATAGTGGATACTATGGAGGCAGCAGCTGCTACTATTCAGGCTACTACTATTCTCCAGGCTACTACTCAAACAGTTACTATGGAAACGGGTACTATGTTTACGGCTACTATGGAAACAGCTACTACCACTCGTACTATCGTCACAGCGGGTCGTAGAACAGTAATGATCACAACACGCGGATCGTCCAAACTCTTATCCACACTTTTCCCTATTTTCTTTGAAAAGGTTAAGTGAAATTGTTCCTGCAGTAGATTCAGGAATCGTCTCTTTGCTCTCTTGTCGGCTACGAGCAGTAAGAAGGGATAACCGCGGGACCCTTGGCTGAGTCACGCGTAACGCCGAATGGTTCGACGTATTTTCTTAAGTGTTCTCTTCACGGTCACCGGCGCGAGCAAATCTGCTATCGAGAAATGAGTGATGCCTGCCCTAGCGAGTTCCTCGATCCTTTCTTCGACCTGATCCGTATCTCCTATCGAACAAATCCTATGGACGAAGTCATCTGGAACCTGTTCAGCAGCGCTCATAACTTTCGCAACGTCCATCTTGAGGGTTCCAAGATTTTGATATTGTTCCATCGCAGGCTTGTATCCCAGGCTCTTAAGCACAGATTTCTCCATTAGTAGAGTCATCTTGGCAGACATCATAGCCATCTTTCTCTCCCTGGCATTCCTGGGAAACGCCACAAGCAAATGACTACACGGAACAATCATTCTGTGAGAACGTCCCGCATTCTTTGCTGCTTCTCGTATTACTGCCCAACGTCGTTTGAAAGTGTCAGCAGTGTTAAGCCAGGAATACCACGCATCGCCCAATTCACCGACAACCCTGAGCGCTCTCGTCGAAGAAAATACCCCAACATAGATTGGCGGATACGGCTTTCTTTTGGGGGGTTGACTGAGAAACGCGTTCTCCAACCTGTAGAATCTGCCTTCGTAGCTAACGGGCTTTTCGCGAGTACTACTCCAAAGCAATCGAATAACTGTGATGGCTTCCGCAAGCCGGGTAATACGGTCCTGAGGTTGATCCCAAGGTAATCCATAAGGGACAATGTTCATGGCCTCGCCGGCTCCGATTCCTAAGATTGCTCGCCCACGAGATAATTGGTCGAGAGAGGCAACCTGGTGTGCCGTCCTTGCAGGATGGCTACGCTGAGTGTCCGTGACCGCAGATCCAAGCCTGATCCTCTTCGTCCTGACTGCGACCGCGGAAAGTGTAGTCCATGGATCCGTCTTGTCACCGTCGACATCAACGATATGGTCAGGCATCCAGAGAGCGTCAAACCCACTCTTTTCGGCTAACACTCCATATTCGACCGCGGTCAGTGGGTCCACTGCAACATTCGCGAAGCCAAACGTCAGAGATTTCATAGCGCAAGGCTCTCGCGAAGTGACGTAATTAACTCTTTGACAGCACGTCTTCTCTTCTTCCTCGATATCGATATCGACCGTATTATAATATCTCGAAATCGAAATTTTGAGGGGAAGTTGGTCATAGCAAAATCCTCGCTCGTGAGGGATCCTCCCTATGGCGGAGCGACCAACTAACCCCGATTAAATTGCTGATGAATTTCTGTATAAAGTTTGACATGATGGTTCACATTCAATTAATCGAATGACGACGTTGTCCTGACTCGACATGACTCACAGGGTAAAATTGAAACCTCGTGTGAATTCAAAAGGGCAGTCGCAATTCTCTAGGATGCACGGAAAACTAGTAAACGTAACTACACAATCGTTTCGTCACCGACAACTTGAAAACGTGTGGCTATGCGTGAAGCGTTGACAACGACGATCGAGGTTTCTTTTTTGATTCACGCGATCGGTGATACCATAAAAGCTAGTGATTTTTTCCTGATTTACTTCTATTCACCTCGACTACCCATTTGTTGACGATTTATTGATTAGTTTTAAATATCTACGTGAAGCTCTTCCTTTCGCAATTCAGGTTTGAGTTTTGATATCAAAGCTACGAATTTTGACCGTCGCGTTGTTCTTTACCGTCTTAGTTGCATCAAGTTTCCTTCCAGGATTCGCTCAGACGATCCAACATGGAGGAACTTTGCATCTTGCACTACCGAACACTATCGATAATTTCTCGCAATTCCTGACAAGTTCCTATCAGGCGTGGTACTTCAACCAAATGGTTTACCCAGACTTTGGAGTTCCAACCGCCTTCGGACTAATGCATGAAGCGGTATCAAACTATTGGTCGAACGCTAACGCTACGACTTGGTATTTCATGATCAGACCCGGGATGACTTGGTCGGACGGAGTGCCAGTCAACGCGACCGATCTAGCGTATACTATCCAGCTAAACTTCGATACGTTCACTTGGGGTGCTGGCGCGCTCTCAAACTTCGCGAGCAGTCTTACTGGGAGTATTACGGATTCAATTAAAGTCTACAACTCTACCGTTGCTGAGGTAGACTTGAAGGCTCCAAACGGATTGCTTGGCGATATAATTGGAGCGGAGAATACTCCCAACCTTGTGCCCTACCATATTTGGAAGAATTACATCGTTAACGGAACCTCGCCTGGGCCAAACTTTGGAACCCTAGTGAGCGCTGGAGCATTCTACATTTCGAACTTCACTCAGGGCGATACTCAAGTCGTGATGTTGCCTAACCCGCACGGTTCTCCGTTTGGAGGAGATCCATCACAAAACGGTGTGCCGTACTTGAACCAAATAACGGTGCTGCTCATACCAACAACCCAGGACATTTCTCTGATGCTGAAAGGAGGACAAATTGACGCGGCGCCAGTTGCTCCAACCGATGTCGCAGGTTTAACATCAAGCCCTAACTTCCAAGTTATCTCTGGACCGACACCTGATACTTGGCAAATGGAGTACCCCATTTGGAATTACCCATACAACCAACTCGCGTTCAGACAGGCATTGGCGTACGCAATCAATCGCACAGACCTAGTTCAAACAGCTCTCGCAGGCTATGGCGCACCTGGGAATGAAGGATACATTCCTCCAGAAAACGCACCTGAATTCAACTCTTCAGTGCCAGAATACAACTATAACCCGCAAATGGCTGAAAGCCTGATTCAAAGTTTAGGATGGACGAAGAATAGTAATGGGTATTATCAGACACAAAACGGAACGGTATTCTCTCCAACACTTTACGTCCCAGCAGAGCTGCAACCTGAAGTCACTGCAGGTAACAGAATTGTACAAGACTTGAGGGCGGTCGGAATAGATGCGCAACTACAAGCGATGGCTTCGACCTCAATGGTCGATATATGGGAGAAAGGAACTAACATGTACTTGTATGAACAAAACTATGGAGATCCAAACTCCGAACTGATTACCTATCGATATGCTTTTGATGGATTCGGAACTGGACCTCCGCTCATATCGGACGCGGCGCACCCAGTCTTCACGCCCCCCAGTGTGTGGCAGTATTACAACACAACGGTCAATCAGCTCTATGCTGCAGGAACGGCTGATCAGAGAGCGCAACTAATGCAGACATTGCAAGGCATACTTGCTCAGCAGCTTCCATCAATAACGCTGTACTACGTCGATTCAGTGTGGGTCGTTAACACCTCGAACTTTGGTGGTTGGCCTACTTCTCCTAGTACTATGGATTGGCCTGGTGGAATGTTCAACATGACCGCGCTAGCCAGTATTTATAGTCTAAGTGCTCAAACAATGACGTCAACAACCAGCAGTAGCTCATCCAGTTCAGGTGGCTCTAACATGATGACATACTTAGTTGGAGCCGTAGTTGTGATAGTGCTGGTGGCAGCGGTTGCGGTAAAAGCACGGAAAAAAGGCGGCAACACCCCAACAACTACTCCAACGACAACGAACCCGTAATGCAACAGGGCACTGAGCGAAGCCAAAAAACTTCCTCAGTCCTCAAACCCTTCCAAAATTTGAGCGACTCACATTGAGGATAAGCGTACGATACGTACTCAGACGTATCTTCTACCTTGATAATTCGAGCTGATTTCTTTCTATCAGTTTCCACTTATAACTAATGGACTTATCATTCGTCCTAGCTCGTCAGAGGTGACACGAATTGAAGATATACGATACTATTATTCACCAAGGAATGATGATAGATCCACTTCAAGAAGTTCATGAAGAAACAGATGTCGCCATCAAAGACGGCGTGGTCGCAAAAGTTGGAAGGGAGTTGTCGAAAGACCAGGCAGTCAAAGTTGTCGATGCCTCGGGCAAAATAGTCTGCCCCGGATTCATCGACCTTCACGTCCACGTCTACGAAGGCGTCTCTCATTATGGAATTAGTGTCGACGAACACTGCCTGAAAATGGGTTCCACTACCGTTCTCGACGCCGGCTCGGCGGGAGCGGATACGTTCATGGGTTTTAGAAAATATGTGATCGAAGTCTCGGAGACCAGAATCTTCGCGATGCTCAACATTTCGTCGTTGGGAATGATTAGCCCTGTCATCGGAGAGCTTGAGGATATCAGGTATGCCGACGTGCAAAAGGCGGTGAGAATCTGTGAAAAGAACAAGGACGTAATCATGGGGATTAAAGTCAGACTGTCCAGGGAAATGGTTGGCAATAATGGCTTGCAGCCTCTGATGAAAGCAAAAGAGGCGGCCGAAGCAGTCGGGAGACCCATAATGGTGCATATAGGAGACACACCCGCTCCGCTGAGAGAAATACTCGTAGAATTGAGAAAAGGAGACATCCTCACACACTGCTTCACCGGGCTGCCCAACGGCATAATCGGCAAAGATGGAAGCGTGATCCCCGAAGCAAGGGAAGCAATGAAGCGCGGTGTCATCTTCGACGTCGGCCACGGCCAGGGTAGCTTCTCTTTCGATGTCGCGAGGACTGCGCTACAGCAAGGAGTCGAACCGAACACAATCAGCAGCGACCTGCACTCCTACAACGTCAACGGGCCTGTCTTCGATCTCGCGACGACTGCATCAAAGTTCATTCATTTGGGACTATCAATAGAGAACGTGATAGCGAAGATCACGCGTACTCCGGCCAATTTTCTCGGTCTCCTAGGCACATTAGGAACTTTGAAGATGGGAGCCATCGCCGATCTCGTAGTGCTAACTAAAGAGACCGGAGATTTTGTTCTAGAGGATAGCTACAGCAGAAAGGAGAGCACCAATCAGAAACTAACACCGACCATGGTCATGAAAGGCGGACACGTCATTTATCGACGCAGCTCTTGACGTTAACCATTAACCGAATTAGAATGTCTCAGATTCCTAAATTGGAATTCAGCGCATGTTGCCCAAATAACACTAAAATTCAGTGCATGTTTACCAAAAAGTGGAGCAAGTAGATCTTAATGCCTTCAGTAGAATCGAATGTCCTCGGTCTCTCTGGAAAAACCGCTATCGTGACGGGAGCAGGCCGCGGAATAGGCCAGGCGACCGCCAGACTCCTAAAGACACTTGGAGTAAACATTGTAGCCGTCGACCGAAAATTCGAATCTGCAACGCACGACAAGACTCATCACAGCAAGATAGTAAGACTGGTTGCCGACGTTGCTGATCAAAATAGTCCCGACGCGGTTGTCAAGCGTTGCGTTGAAGAGTTCGGAACGGTTGACATTTTAGTCAATAGTGCCGCGGTGAACTTAGGCGGGGCACTTCTTGATTTCAAAGATCAAGAGTGGGATAGAGTGATGGCGGTCAACCTAAAAGGCTACAGAAACTTCTCTAGAGCTGTAGCAACACTCATGATAAAAAAGAAAATCAAAGGTAGAATAGTCAACATCTCCTCCGTTGACGGCATAATGGCAGAACCCGGTATACTTTCCTACTCTGCATCGAAGGGTGCAATCATAGTCTTCACAAAATGCCTCGCAATAGAGCTAGCGCCATATCACATAAGAGTCAACTCGATAGCCCCCGGGTGGTGTGATACGCCAGGCGGCACAGGAAGGCTGAGCGCGAAATCACGGAAAAAAGTCATCAAGAAGATACCGCTTCGCTACATCGCGCCTCCAGATGAAATCGCCAGAGCAATTGCGTTTCTAGCCTCGGATCTCGCCAGATACTTGACAGGCAGCATCGTTGTCGTGGACGGAGGACTCACGTCAGACATCAGCATCCCTGGACTAACGTACTGAAGATAGTCAGGGCACAAAAGTACGTATCAATACTCATCAAGTCGAAACTCGCCTAACCGCTCAAAAGACTTTGAGTTGGGCCACAAGTTAGGGTGGTGATCTCTCTCCGTTTCTTGTGGTTCACACCAACGTAAGGCAATATCTTAGGCCAATTCGCTTTTTGTCTTACAACTCACTGCTTTTAGATATGGCGAATTATGAAGAGACATATCAAATCTCTCTTTATCCAAATTGCCACTCGCGAGTAGAACACAATCGTATAACTTTAGTTGACCAAGTTTCCTGAATCTGCTCAATCTTCTAGGTAGTTTAATGTTCGGCGCCATCAATACTCGATTTCGTACGTTCGGTCTTGATGGCGACCGCCATTAGCGACTGGATTTCTTCTGTCACTCTCTCTATTGTGGGTTTGTGTAAGAAATAATTTATACCCACTAGTGGAAAGGGCTTTCGAGAGCATTCTAAGCTGGCTTTTTTATGAAATCGAAACATAGGATATTGATGATACCAGGTCCAAGCGAGACATCCCAATCGGTCCTCAATACGATGTGCCAGCCAACTCCTGCACATTACATGGATGACTGGGTCGAGAGATACAATGATGTGTCCAACGGATTGAAGCCCTTCTTTGGAACAGTTAATGATCCGCTCATCATCACGGGATCAGGATCTGCAGGGATGGAGGCTGCCGCGGCTACTGTAATAGAGCCTGGCGACAAGGTCATCGCCGACGTAACTGGCGACGATGTATTCGGACCTTTCATTGAGGCGCATGGAGCCAGGATCCTCCCGCTTGAGGTTCCTCCAGGAACTGCCGCGAACCCTGAGAGTATCCGATCAATCTTGGAGAAGGAGAAGAACGTCAAGGCGATTGCGACATGTCACAATATTACTGCCACGGCAACAACTAATCCGATTGAAGAGATCGGGGAATTAGCTGCAGAGTTTGGTTGCCTGTTTCTCGTTGATGTGATTTCTTCGATTGGAGGAATGAAGGTTGAGATGGATAAATGGAACATTGACATTTGCTGCGCTGCAACTCAGAAAGTGTTTTCGGTGCCACCGGGACTCGCGATGGTCGCCGTAAGCCCCAAAGCTTGGTCAGTAGCCCAGTCGCGAAAGACGAGGATAGAAAGTGAATATCTAAACCTGTTGCGCTATAAGGAAGCCGCTTCTCCTCCACAAAGAGAATGGCACCCAACTCCAGACACTTGCGCAACAACTCTCGTTAGAGCTCTGCAACAGTCCATGCATGATCTACTTGACGAAGGGCTTGAACGAGTATTTCACCGACACGAAGTAGTCGCGGAAGCTGTCAGAGAAGGTGTCAAGGCAATGGGATTGGAGTTGCTTGTTCGTGATCCGAGACGGTACTCAAATACGGTTACGGCCGCCAAATGGCCGAAGGAAGGGGATTATACCAAATTCTGGCGGACAATGTTTGACAAGTTCAACGTCATGCTAGGGAATCCGCCAAGAGCCGACCCGCGCACGGCAACCGGATGGTTCAGAATAGGCCACATGGGCAACACGGCCAGAAGTGAATTTGTGCTACCCACACTGGGGTACGCCGAGAGAGCACTAAGAACAGCAGGTTTGAGAGTCGAGCCTGGTGCCGGAGTCTCCGCAGCGCAGCGGGTTCTCGTCAAACTCGACTAACTCATCCATTTTCAGAATGGAGAGGAGGATTGGCATTACGAAGCCGCATGTGTACATATCGATTCCATTTCCAGAGCCTGCTCTGGAGCGAATTCGCTCATCCTGTGAACTCGAAGTGTGGAATGGAGACGGAGAAGCTCCGAGGGACGTTCTACTAGAACGCGTCCAAGATGTTGAAGGATTGATTGTAGACGCGGATAGGGTTGACGCTGAACTTATGGACAAAGCTCCGAGACTGAAAGTCGTCAGTGAATACGGCGTAGGCTACGATAACATTGATGCTGTCGAGGCATCAAGACGGAGTGTCCTCGTCGGAAACACCCCCGGCGTCTTGAGTGAAACGACGGCTGACTTGGCCTTTGCACTTCTCTTAGCAGCAGCAAGACGAGTAGTCGAAGGAAATTCAAGCGTACACGCAGGAACCTGGGGATCTACGCTTCGATATGGGCAAGAGGTTCATGGTGCTACACTCGGCATCATAGGCCTGGGTAGGATTGGTAAAGCCGTTGCTGCTCGAGCAAAAGGCTTCGGGATGAAATTGGTTTACTATGATATCATCCGACAGAAACAGGCAGAGGATGAAATTGGAATTCAATTCATGATACTTGACGATTTACTCACTCAATCCGACTTCATAACCATACATGCGAATCTTGTCCCTGAAACTTTTCATCTTATCGGCCCAAAAGAATTGGATAAGGTAAAGCGAACGTGCATCCTCGTGAACGCTTCACGTGGTCCCATTGTCGATAACATGGCATTGTACGCTGCTTTACGGGATGGAAAGATGTTATCAGCGGCTCTAGATGTAACAGAACCAGAGCCTCTTCCTAGAGATCATCCTCTTCTGACACTCAAGAATATTATAATTACACCTCATATCGGCAGCGGTACTGAGCCCGCACGAGTCAGCATGGCATTGATGGCGGTTGACAATGTAATTGCAGGCCTAAAGGGACAATTAACTCCTGGAATTGTTAATCCAGAGGTATTAAAGAGAAAACACGAGTTTTCAAAGAAATAACATCCGAACGAAAACCCGACATGAATCATAGTTCGACACGTATCTGCCCAATAACCTCTTATGGTAATCCAAAGGTCGAGGACGAGCCTTTCTCCGCTCCTTATGACGCGGTTACTAGGAGGTCCGCCACTTTGCAGGGCTCTTTCGCTACAGATTCCATAACTGAAAATCATTGCAAGTCATAAATAACGACAACTTGATTGATTCATGACTGAAATCAAAACTAGATCTTGCCAAAGTTGAATGTGGTGGGGGAGTTGAGTCAGGGCTGCTCAGTTCCACAGTCATTGCACATCATCTCGCAATTCTCATCGGAACATTGAATTCGCGTGCGGACGCTAGTTGGAGCTTGAGAAATTTGGACTATGAACGGCAAGAAGTGAAGCAAAGTACAGCGAAACGCATGTACAATCAGATTCCCTAATCGTAATGCTTGAGCATTTTGCGGCCGATTACGTTAGACGGTCATGCCTCGTGCCAGAATCGGAATTGTTTTCTCCACCCGACCGTTTGTCGTGAGGTATAGTGTATCATGAAGATTCACACATGTACCAATATTGTACGGAACGAACTCCAGTATGTCCCCTATCTTGACATTCGACTCGCTGGGCAGACGCAGTGTACCGTGTTCTTCTGATAGACTAACAAAATGGGCTTTGCGAAGATTTTCATTCATCAAATATGGGTACTCTCCGTTCCCGTCAAAGGCAAAGGTCTTCAAACCTGCGTCTATCACGATTCTATTAGCGGTGGGCTTGCTCATTGCTGTACTTAGAACCGACAGCGCACATCTGTCCACTTGTACAAGCCCGCTCTTGACATTTCTGTAACAGTAGAAAATATACTCGCCTGGGGTTATCTCCGTCACTCCCGGGTACAATCCAGATATTTTCGCTGAGGGCGTGCCGCCCACAACCACTTGTTCAACGGAAATCGAATTTTCCTCGATCTTTTTCTTCGCCTTCATGACCACTGCCATGGCCAGTTTCACTAGCTTCGGCCATTGTTTACGCGGATGCGAACCAACGTGTCCTTCATATCCTGTTATCCCTTTCAGCTCAAGGCATTTCATCTGCGTAATTTGCTGTGCAAGCTTAGCAGCTTGAGTAGGAGAAACGCCACATCGATGATACCCGCAATCTATATCGATTAAGCAATTGATCTTAGCGTCAGATTCCGTTGCCACTTGGGAAAGTTGACGAATTCCTTCCATGCTGTCAACACACACGCTCATCTCGGCCTCTTTGGAAAGATTCACAAGCCTTCGGACTTTCTCGATCCCGATGATCTCGTTGCTGATCAGTACATTCTTGACCCCATTCTTCACCATAACCTCCGCCTCGCTAACCTTCTGTACGCAGATGCCAACTGCTCCGTAGCTGATCTGCTTGAGAGCAAGTTCAGGACATTTGTGGGTCTTAATGTGCGGCCTCAACCTCACATTCGCTCTTTCCGCAAACTCGGCCATTTCGCGAAGGTTTATCTCCATTTTCTCTGCATTTACAACCAAGCACGGTGTAGAGGGTAACGTAATATTCGATTTCGTGAGCAACATACACCACGTTTAACTCAATTTTTTTCTCGAGATATAACGCCTCAGATGACCATTATCCGCAGGGTATGAGAGGGCAGCTCCCGGGAGACGTGTACTCTCCCAAGAACTAGATGATCTAATCTGGCGGAATCTGTTTGTACACCATCGAAAGGTCGAAGCCGTCATGTTTGAGTCGATAGGCTCTTACTATGTAGTAGAAGGGCAATCCCGCAAAGAAGATGGCGAACGTCCAAATAACTGGACCAGCAGGCAAGCCGCCTTGGAACGTTGGAATAATCTGACCGAATAGTAACAACCCGATTATCGTAACAAATGCAAACGCGCTAATCAAGCTGATTACTGGTATGTTGCCGATTTTTTTGCGCACCAGGGGAGGCGCTTGTTCGAAGAAGCCTTTCTTGAGCGGCAGTAACACGCCTGCTAGTGAGGATATACCCCAGGCGATTCCTGAGTATACTGGTCCAAGGGCGCTGACGTAGAGGAAAACGCCGGGACCATAAATGTTCAATATCCCGTAAACTTCCGCGACAATCGCAACGAGCACTGCATCCCATACTGGGGTTCTAAAGCGCTCCGAGACCTCCGAAAACTTGGAGGGGATAAGTCTGTCGAATGACCACGCAAAGACGTGTCGACTAACTGCCATGACCGCCATTGCGCCAATAAAGTATCCACCCATCATCATAATGATGAAAACAACGCTTATGATGATTGGGCTACCAAGCACGGGAACCATAAGGCCGAGGAAATTGGCTTGGCTCATTGGAAATGGGTTATTCGATCCAGATGCAACATAGTTTGCAGCATAAGAGAAAACTAATCCGTATGTGTTGAAGCAAACTAAGCCCGCGATTAGGAAGAGAACGATCATCAGTAGTTGGGCACCTACTATGGAGTAGAGGAGTGTCTTCTGGGGGCGCTGTGTTTCCCCGCCAACGTGAGCTGCCCATTGCGGTCCCGGGAGCCAGAAAATCAGAAAGCTCGTCCCGAAAAGTGAGACTCCTAGCAGTGTAGGAGTCGTGAAGCCGCTGCTAGAGGCGGAACTGAGTATCGTGTTGTAATCGATCTTGAAAGCGTTTGTAAATAGCGATTGGTAGCTTGAGTTGCTAGTTGCAGCTAGGACTCCCATCAGAATTATGAACAATACGATGTTCAGGATCTGTACGATCGCTTGGGTTTGGATGAAGATCCGAGTTCTCCCAATTAAGAAGAACATCGTCACAATGACCGCAATGGTCATGATTACGAATTGAACTGTCGGGCTTCCAAGTGACGATCCGATTGAGGATAAGCCAGGATTACCTGACAAGAAACCGTCTACGTGTAGCATGTCGGACATCAGGCTAGTATCAGTGGCTATGAAGAACGTAAGAACTCCTGGCAATGTCATGACGAGCAAGAAATCTCCCATGACTGCTATCGTTGGATGTAGAGTTCTAGAGTTGAAGACATAATCGCCACCGCTACGAGGGAAAGCCATAGCAAGCATGGCCCACGTTGTGGCCAATGCGAGAAATGGTATCGCCATAAGTCCGATTGATAGGAGTGGGTTGTCGCTTGTAGAGATCATGAAGTATTGGTAGAAGAGGAATATGCTGATGACGCCAACACCTGTAACTGCTACACCGAAGCTACCTATCCCAGAAATTTCCCTTACGAGTCCTGTTGCTTCGCGGGTGAAGACTTTTCGTTTCTCCAATTATAAGCACAGCGTACGGTTTAGAGAACGTACTTTAATGCATTGCTACCAATTACCGGATGGTTTAGTCAATAGCTAGGTTTGCCTAGCGGAATTGAATCCGCGGTCGACAAATGACTAATCATCCAGATTCCGTTCTAAATTAGTGGCAGCTTGACGGGTCGACCTTCCCTCTGTGATATTATCGCTGCGAGAGCAGCTTCGTGTGTGTTTATGGCATCTTCCAGGTTGGCGTGAGTATCCTTGTCTTGCATAATACAGTCGACTAACGTCGCTACAATGTCTGTGAATGCGTGGTGCACGACATCGGCAGTGTCTAACATGACACCGGGAATAGTTGTCCAATCACTTTGACCTGGCAGTTCGCTGGACCAGATCTTGTTATTCTTGCATGTTCCTTTATTCCCAAATACTTCCCACCTAAAGTCATATGGCATTACCACATCATAATTGGATGAAATTTTCCCTATAGCTCCGTTACTGAACTTTGTCAGCATGACTTCTAGGCCATCATATTCCATCGGCGGAGCGATGGTGCCCTTTCCACTTTTGCCAGTGTATCGGAGCATATCAAATTCGAAGGGCGGAAGCTGTTTGTTCTTACGATAACCTCCAGAGTATGATGTAACTTCCACCACTCTAGCTGCTTTATCTCGTTCGGTTTCGGCAAGCCAACGAGCTAAGTCAAGCGCATGTACTCCTGCAACTAGAAACGAGCTTACACCAGTGTCTTTTCTACGGGCCCATTCCCATCCGGACCACCATGATGTAATGTGTGATTGGTAGTCTGCCTCAACGTAATAGATGCTTCCGAAGAAATCGATTGCTAACAAATTCTTTATTGTTTGGACAATAGGATTCCATCTGGAGACAACTCCGACGACAGTTTTCACTTTGCTTTTGTTCACTGCATCACGCATTGCTTTGAGTTGCTCGAGACTAACCCCTACTGGTTTTTCGATGAAAATATGTTTCTTAGCTTCTGCGGCCTTTACGACTTCATCCGCATGAAGATGTTGTGGCGTACAGATTGACACGATGTCGACGTTCGGATCATCTAGCATAAGATCATAGTTGGAATAGATCTTGACATCTTTCAAACTGTACATGTCAACGAGTTTCTTTGCGCTTGATTCCTTTAGACTACAAATCGCAACGACTTTAGTGTGAGGGTTGTTTGTATAGGCCTTCACGTGTTGTGTGCTTACCCATCCAGCCCCTGCAATCGCAGCGCCAAAAGTTTCTTTCATACAACGACCGCCACGCGAAGGTTGCCGGACGGTGCTGTTTAAATCTTTTTTTCACATTCCACAACATGAATTGACACATCACTGCGTTGTGAGCGGCTTGTCTGCGTCGCCCAAATTCCTCCGAGTGTGAACGCAAAGCCGACCAGAAATGGAGCAGTTATTTGTTCGCCGAGCATTGAGACTGACAGAATAGTTGCGAAAATTGGACTCAGATAGATGAACGAGCTCACTTTCGCAGCTTCAGTCTTCCCAAGGCAGTAGTAATATGCGACATATGCCAGTCCCGAGAAGATTCCCCAATAGACAATGAGCGCGTAAGTTGTTGTAGAGGCATGCGCCAACTGCTCGTAACTTGAGCTGGCCAGAAGCATTAAGCCTTGTAAAATGCTTCCGAACGCCGCCCCAAGTGTCGTTACACATACGGCATCGTACCTCGACAATTTTCTTCCAATTATTGCATAAAGAGCAGAAGCGAAGGCTGCTAATAATGCCAAGGCCGAACCAACGGTACTAAGTTCGTTTAAGTTCAGGGTTTGGGATTCTCTACTCATTATTACGATTACAATACCAATGAACGAAACGATAATTCCCAAATATCCTCTAATTCCCAGCTTCTCTCGCAACATGACAACGGCCAAGAGAGCAACGAAGATTGTGCTCGAAGCCACTAAGATTGAGTTTGCGGACGCAGGTATCAGACGAAGAGCTGAAAAACTAAGATTCGGATATAGAAAGAACATTACTGCGCCAGACAATAGTGTGAGAATTAGCCCCCTTCCGCGTATTTCGAAGAGACGGAAGGTTCTATGTGTGAGCAGTGTCCACAGGAGGAGTACAGCACCGCCCAATACCGAGCTCAGGAAGCTTAATTGTGATGGTGAGAATTCTCGCAGAATTATCTTACCGATTGGATGGCCTGATCCCCAAATGAACGCCGCTAAAATCATTAATACATATTCTTTACGCAATCAGGATCAGCTAATTCGAGCAGAATTTACGGTCGACATTGTTTCTAATTTGAAGTGCTCCTTCCTGACGTCTTCCAAATCGTTTCGACTTGATCTTTTCTCACGCCATAGATTTTGCTATGATAATTCACAGTCCCATCGAGATATGACGGAATGAACTCAATTTTGTCTTCGAGTTGAGGATTGCTCGGAGGCGCGACATTGAGTACCGTGTTCTCGGCGTGAAGTTCATCTACGACAAGATTCTCGTTTCCGACTACTTCCGGGTTTCCAAGTGCTACGCTCATCGACATGAGGCCGGCATCAGTAACGATTCTCTGATCAGAGGGTTTGCTTACAATTGTTGAGAGCACTGTAAGGGCGCAGCTGAATTCTTGCACATGCTTGCGATAATCGCTAGCCATTAACACATACGTGCCAGCTTGCACTTCAGTTATTTCTGGAGTTGCACCACTGACATCATATGTGCCGGTGGAGCCAGTCGATATATCTGCAATTTTTGTTCCAGCGTTTTCAATTAGTCTTTTAGATTTTATCAAGAGACTTTCATATTTCTCAATTTCAATTCTCCTTTTTTCGCGAGGCTCTATCGCAGAAAGATGGCCCTCAAAACCCATCAGTCCTCGGAGTTTGAGTCCTTTGAGGCTTACGATGGCGCTTGCCAGTCTGGCTGCGGGTTCACCAGGCTCCACTCCACATCGATTGGAGCCCAAGTGCACGTCAACTAGAACATCAAGTTCAACGCCCTCTTTCTGTGCTGCTCTTGACAACGACTCGGCGTTCGACTGGCTATCAACGGGTACGCAGATTCTTGCTTGTTTGGCTAATGCGAGAAGCCTCATGATCTTGGCTGGGGCGACTATCTGGTTTGTAACAATTATATCCTTGATTCCAGCGGCAACCATGACCTCGGCTTCTGAAACCTTCTGGCAGCATAAACCTATGGCCCCTGACTCGATCTGCTTATGGGCAATGATCGGAATCCTATGTACCTTAGAGTGAGCACGGAGGCTGGATGCTTTGTCTTTGAAGAAATTTGCCATGGCGGTGATGTTTCGTTCCATCAAATCTAGATCTACTAATAACGCTGGGGTATCGATTTCGTTCTTTCCAATCCCGATCTCGCTCGTAATGCATCACGCGAAGCATGTAACATAAGCCATTCTTATGTTTCGCTGCACCAAAGACTCCGGTGGCGTTTAGCCGGGAATTTACCGGTGCCGTCTACTTTTCTTGTTCACTCCGAAGTAAGGCAGTATCTTAGTTCGAAACATTGCTACCGTTCGGACGGGATCGTAACCCCAGTCTCCGAACAGAAAGTGGTTCATCCCTATCTTCTTGTATTTGTCAATCAACTCAATGAATTGATCAGGCTTAGAAAGGAGGCATGTTTTGCTCAGGATATCTTCGTTTGTCAGTAACGAAGTTGAAAGCTCGATTTTTCGCGGGTCACGTTCGTTGAAATTCTCGGGAATGAGGGAGCCGGCACTGAATCTGTATTTTGAGACCAATTTTTTGAGGTTCCCATATCCGCCGTCGAGATAGACACACTTCTCGATTTCTTCAGGTATCCTTCCAACCGATATAGCGGCTTCAAGGAATTTTGGGAAGACATTATCACGAAGGTGTTCAGGTGAACCTGATGTCATTACATGGTCAGCGTATAATCCACCGATGCTTGCCGACCTGGGTCCGAATGCTGACCAGTAGATAGGAATCCCTTTCCTTGGTTTATCATAGCAGAAGACATTCTTGATGTTGAAATACTTCCCTTCGAAGCTGAAGTAGTCTGACTCTGACCAGTACTTTCTCATCAACTGAACAGCCTCGGCTAACGCATCTGCTCTTTGCTTCCACGTCGGCCAATTGTTCACAAAAGGAGCTTCGTTTATTGCCTCACCAGTTCCGACGCCCAGCAAGACGCGCCCGGGAAACAATCTTTCCATAGTCGCGAATGCTTGCGCGACGATTAGGGGATGATATTTGAACATGGGAACTGTAATGTCGCTTCCCACAGGAACCCGTTTGGTTTCCGCCGCTGCAGCAGTCAACCAAACCCAAGCTTGCGGGGAATGTGCGTGAGTATGAAACCAGGGCAAGAAGTGATCTCCATACCAAGCCGCGTTAAAGCCTGCCTGTTCTACCCTTCGTGCAAGTTCGATGGTATAGTGAGGTTCAAACCATGCGCCGGCAGGACCTACATCATAACTTATTTTCAATTTCATATGCTTCATGACCGGGTTAGGTTTCTTCTGCTCCATGCAGATTAGGTGTCGGCGTAGGTCGTGCTGTCGTGTCGGAGAACTTTTCCAGGAAGCTTTCCGGTATGTGTTCCTTTCCGAACAACTATTTCTCCGTTGATTAGGACGTATTCTATTCCTTCTGAATAGAGGTTGGGTTGTTCGTAGGTGCTCCGATCCATGATATGTTCATAATTGAACACAACTAAATCGGCCCACATCCCCTGCTTGATTTGTCCTCTGTCACGCAATCCGATTCGTCTGGCAGGTAATGAGGTCATTTTCCGGATAGCCTCCTCTAGGCTTAGAACCGCATTTTCTCGGACGTATCTGGCTATAACTCGCGGAAAAGTGCCGTAGGCTCTGGGATGGAACTTGAAGGACGCTAATTCGCCATACGGCGCGAGAGCTATCCCGTCGGATCCGATCATGTGGAACGGTTCTCTGAAAACAGCGAAGTTGTCTCTCTCACCCATCCATTGACAGATGACGCCTGTGTTGAACATGTCTTTTCCTTCGTCAGCTAAGATAGATAGAGTGGCGTCGAGAGGATCCATGCTTTTGAGGCGTCCGATCTCTGTGAGGTTTTTCCCTTTGAAGGCTTGGTTTGAGGTGGCGTAAATATCAAAGAGCATAATGCGGTTGAGGGTTTCTGGTTTGCTGAGCCAGAAGGCTCCTAGCTCTGAATTACGAATTTCTTCAGCGAGTTTCTTCCTGTTGGAAGATGAACAGAATTCTTCCACAAGTTCGCTCCATTGTCGATTGAAAATGGTTGGAGGAAAGAACGACATCAACGGGTTCGCTCCTGCGAGGTATGGGTAAAGATCGCAGGTCACATCCATTCCTTGGTTACGAGCATCTTCTATCATCTTGAGTCCTCGCTGGGTGTCCTCGAAGTTGCCGAAGAAACCACAGAAATGGCCTATGTGAACTGGTAGTTGTGCTTTTTCGCCTATCGTTAGGGCTTCTTCGGCTCCGGCTAGGAAATCGCCGTTGGTTCCTCTGAGATGCGATGAATAGAAACCACCGTAATGTGATGCGATTTTTGCAAGCTCTATTATTTCTTCAGTCGTGGCATTGCCGCCAGGTGGATATGCTAGTCCTGTGGATAATCCGATTGCTCCTGCATTCATGCTTTCGTCGACTAACCGTTTCATCTCTTCAAGTTCATCTCTGGTCGAGGCGCGCGCTTCGTATCCCATCACAAATATTCTGACGGCGTTATGCGCGACCAGTGCTGCAATGTTCTGAGCAGTTCCTTTTTTCTCGAACTCATGCAGATATTCCTGAAATGAGTGCCAGTTCAGTGATAATCTTGCGTCATAGCCAATGATGTCTTTGATGAGCAAGTCTTTGGTAGCATCGTTGACGGGCGCGCAAGATCTGCCACAGGCGCCAAGGACAGAAGTTGTTACCCCCTGCCTCACATAGCTCTCGGCTTTTGTATTCTGTAGTAAAGGAAAATCTGAATGAGTGTGAACATCGATAAAGCCCGGTGTGACGATTAAGTCGCTAGCGTCAATTCGCTCTTTGCCTTGCAACTCACTGTTTTTAGATACAGCGAATATCTTTCCTTGATCGATCCCTACGTCTCCCCGAAAACTTGGGGCACCTGTACCGTCAACAATCACGCCGCCGCGAATTACCAAATCCACTTCAAATCATCTCGGAACTTACGGTGATTATGATCCTTCGACTCTTCCATCGGGTGTAATTCTATCCACTTTGACGAAGCCGGTATACCCTACAAGACGCGTCTCGCAGGAGAGGCTTTTGCCTGGTTCTAGTTGAGCACAAGTTCCGTTCTTCACGGCCAGATCCAAGCGGCCAGGATAGCCGGTCCACGCCTCAACTGCCGCGCAGTAGAGACCACGCCAGCCGCCATAAACTAGCCACAACCAAATGCACTTGAAGACTTCCTTCGGAAAAGCGAAACCGAAACCAACTTTCACTGAAGTATCCGTCACCGCAAGCCAACCTTCGTTGAATTCGGTAGCGAAATGCATGTCAAGAGTATTTGATTCGGGTGGGGTGACAATTCTCATATCCACATTTCGTCCAGTTTGTGTTTTAGCGTTTGGCCAACTGTAGTAGCTGCCTTGAGTGCCTAGCCGATTGTTTGGTGATGACTCATCTATGATGACCTTCGAACTTGGAATATCAATCCTTGATGAACTATTGATAGCTAGTCCAGGATGAATTCCCCAGAGGAAATCAAATTTTGAGTATCCTAAGTTTGTTATTTTATGGCGCATTTCTAAGACCGAGCTATGCGCCTTTAGCGTTAGCCATCGTTCAACTCGGAGAGGTGCAATTACGGCGTCGCGTGAGAGATGCACCGTAACTTCATCCGCGGAATTCTTTTCGATGTCCTGCTGCCATGGCAACGACCAAACTTCACCGAGGTAAGGGTATGTTTCCCCATTATAGACACAAGGTTGGCCTGTGGGGATACACTCGTCGATGCCTCCATGCCACCAATTATCAACATTCACACCATATACTGGCGCGCGAATTTCGACGCGAGGATTGTGATACAACAGGTCTCGATCAGCTTTTTTGACAATAAATTCGAAAATTTTCGCGCCGTAATCCCGCAACACAGTTACTCGGATCTCATCATTTTCAAGGATAAGTGTGCGAAAACCTTTGTACTTCCAATCGGATGAGAGTTCTACAGGCAAAACTGAACGTCTCTGAAGCGTTTCTCATTCTCTTTCATAATAAAGATTCAAACTTCACTCATTTTCTGCAGCAGACGTAAATCATCGCACTTAACAGATTACGAAAATGTTCGGGTAAATCATTGCGCGTAAATTATTTCATTGGTTCCAGCCAATCCACCATCCAGATTTAGGCCGGACTTAGGACCGGCAAGATTGGGTTCTGGTGATAATTCTTAAATTTCGCTTCTGCTGCGGCGCCGTAAGTTAATGTAATTCACTGTTATCAGTTTGTGGGGACGCATGAATTTGAACAAACAATTGACTTCGGAAGCACGGAAGCGTGTACTGGAGGAACCATCTGAAATCGAAACAAAGATGAGCTATGTAGATGGAGTGCAAGGTCGGTTATTCTACCGAGGAATCGACGTACGCTCTCTTATCGAGTACAGTAGTTACGAGGAGGTCTCTTACCTCCTCCTATTTGGGGCATTGCCGAACAAGAAACAACTAAACGATTTCGCCCACAGAATGGCGACCAGTCGAAGGATACCCGCTGGTGCGGTGACCTTAATCGGGTCTTTACCACGCTCAGCCCTCCCTATGGACGTCCTCAGGACAACCATCTCAGCGATGGCCATGTTCGACCCGAAACCCAGACAGAACCGTAGAGAGGAACTCTTGGATGTGGCGATTGACCTGATCACTCAGACACCAACGATCGTTACTGCACACAACCACATCAGACACTCACGTTTGCCGATAGAACCTGACCCAACTCTCATGCATGCCGCAAATTTCCTATACATGCTAAGAGGTTCTAAACCCGAAGAATACGAGGCTAAGGTTTTAGATACTTGTTGGGTCCTGCACGCCGATCATGGACTGAACCCTTCAACCTTCGCGGCAAGAGTGACGGCTTCGGCCCAATCCGACATTTACTCAGCACTGACCACAGCCATTGGAACCCTAAAGGGAACAATCCATGGTGGTGCGAACCAGAAAGTGATGGAGATGCTCCTAGCTATACGCGACAACGACAAGGTCAACGAATACATCAAGGACCATTTGAGAAACGGAATCAAAATACCCGGATTCGGTCACAGGATCTATAAAGGCGAAGACCCGAGAGTCGCGCGCCTTCGTAATCTTTCCCAATCGATATGTCAAAGAACGAATAATGACCACTGGTTCGAACTTTCCAGAAACGTCGAGCAGGCTGTATCCAGAGAACGAGAACTCCATCCAAACATGGACTTCTACTCAGCCACAATCTACTATGCGCTCGGAATCCCAGTCGATATGCTCACGACCATGTTTGCTTGCAGTCGGTTAGTTGGCTGGGCAGGCCACATAATTGAACAGTATGAACTAAACAAACTGATACGGCCATTAGGAGACTACGTAGGAGATCTTAACGTCGCATATGTTCCGATAGAGAAGAGACCGTAACCAAGAGTTACGAAAATGTTTGCGTAACTGGTTATTTGGCAAATGTTGATGCTTTGGCTGTTCACTGGATGGGTGTGTGCGAGGCGTATGTGATGGTTGATTCTATCAGACACGGACGAGTAACGTTTCGTCAGTGTGGAGCCAACGCGTAGGATTGATAGTGTTCCTTGAGAAGAAATGTCGCGATTTGGAAATACCTTATAACTCTTGAAGAGCGCGGATGCTAAGGAAGCGGTTTTCTATCTCTACTTAACTGTGGAAAACATCTAACGCTCGTCAACTTGTTGAGGAAGCTTTTACTTTGAGTGAATGTAGGCTTGATGAGGTTCTGTCATGGCTCTATCCTATGTTCTGATGAATGTGGAGTTGGGTGCTGAGGAGAAGGTACTCAAAGAAGTTCGTAATATGCCAAACGTGAAGGAGTGCAACCGAGTTTACGGAGTCTACGACATGATTGCGAAGATTGAGGCGGATTCAATGGATCAACTGAAAGAAATAATCTCATGGAAAATTAGACGGCTTAGCGGTGTACGTTCCACCCTCACGACAATCGTCATGGACTAACGCGATTATTCAACACGCAATCTGGTCAGGATTAGTCTAACGGCTTCCGTATTACATTAGAATGAAACGCCGAGATTAACGTCTTTTTTCGTAACACTAGATTTCAGTGCTCTAGCGTTTCCCGATATTCGGCGTTATTCGATCGCCATGAATCTAAGCCTTCACACTTAATTGGTTACGAAAATTTCCACTGTCGCCCAGTCGTACAAACCAGCTAAACCCATATCACTGAACTGCGAAGATGAAAGAGGACTTGAAGTTGGAGAAATTACGTGTTTTAGGAATCTCAACAACAGCCATGAATCTGCAACACCCACGCCCTAGTACCTCTGAAACGCTTTTGGAGCATGGATTGGAGCATGCGAAGAAGAAGTATGCAGCTGAAACTAATCTCATCCGGGTGAGAGAGTTGAAGATTCGACACTGCGAAGGCTACTATAGTAGAGGTTTGAAGTCCTGCACGTGGCCGTGCAATATTACGCAATCCGATCCAGGTGATGAGATGAAGCTAATTTATGACGGCGTTGTGGACTGGGCAGATGTTGTTATTGTTGCAACGTCTCTTCGTTGGGGAAACGCATGCTCACTCTATTATGAGATGGTTCAGAGAATGAATTGCATTCAAAACCAAATCCCAGCTAACGGACGCTATCTGATTAAAGACAAGGTTGCTGCGTTCATCATAACCGGAGGCCAAGACGGCGTTCAACATGTGGCGGGTGAGATGCTCATGTTCTGGTCAGAATTAGGATTCGTCTTCGGTAAGTTTCCTTTCGTAGGCTGGAGTCGAGGATGGTATGCCGAAGACACTCAGAACAATTACAATGCTATGAAAACTTGGGAACCAAGATTCCAAACCGCAACTCCCACCTCAGACGCAGAAAGTCTAGTAGATAACGCGATTGAACTGGCCACACTTCTGAAAACTCATAAAACGGTCACGCCTGCACCCACCTAGAGATTCACCATCTTAATCCTCGAACGGCACAATACTAAGCGTTCGACTGATTACGGAAATGTTCGGGTAAACCGGGTTACCTTAACCTTGACGTAGTTCCAGATAACCCACAAAATGAATTACTGGTTACAGCTACAGTATCGTCAAGAACAGTTTCTATGATAGTGCGCTTTCGATTAGTGGGTCGATTCCTGCAATATTCTTCGCTAAATCGGCTGGTAGACTGTATCGGTTGGTTAGATAGGTTACGCTGTTGTAGCTTACCATTACTCGTCCCTCGTTATCTTTCCATACTAATGCTTTGAGTGGTAGATCGAGAGCCAGTAGAGGAGAAGCTATCATTAATGGGGTTCCAGCTTTGGGACTTCCGAAAATCAGCAACTTAGCATCATTCATCTTCAAACCGACCCGCTCTGCTTCCCCGCTATGATCAATCCGCGCGAAAATCGTAAGGCCTTTCGACCGAATCATGTTCTCGAGATGTTCTAACGTTTCCGTCACGGTGTATTTACTCGGCTTAGTAATGACGCCTTCAGCAGGCTTATCGTAACTCATATGGAAATTAAATACACGATGCTTCTTTAAACATTCAGCAATGAAAACTCCAATATCAAATGACCAGGTGGAAGTTAAAGGTCATCAGCATCAGCATTCGAGCGCCTCTTCATTTTCTGATTTTATTTTGGGTAGTCAGGATGGTCTTGTTAATGTTCTAGGAATTATTTTAGGAATGTCGGCTGCGACGCGTGATGTGCGTTTGATTTTGGTGGCGACTCTGGCTGCTTTGGGAGCTGAGTCGGTTTCTATGGGTGCGGTTGGATATACTTCTACGGTTGCTAAACGGCGTTTATACTTGAGTGCGGTTGATCGGGAATCGAAGGAACTGAAAGAAGTATCTAATCTGGGTTATGAAGAGGCTTTGCATGTTCTTAGGGGATGGGGATTCAGGGGAAAGGAGTTGGAGGAGGGGGCTCATCGAGTTGCCGCGGATCCGAAGGCGATGCTAGAGTTGATGATGTCGTATGGGCTGAAGATGTCGCCGGTTGGAGAGAATGAGGCTCGGCATAGTTTTCTTGTGGTTCTAGGATCGACATTTGTGGGTTCAGCAATCCCAATCATACCACTCTTACTCAGTGGTGGTGACGTAGTCGGAGGAGCAATTGGTTCAGTGGTACTGAGTGGTGCGGTATTGTTCTTCATTGGTTGGTATGGCGCGAGGGTGACTGTCGGCTCGGTCTGGAAAAATGGTTTACAAATGCTAGTGATCGGTCTGACGGCCGGATTCGCAGGTTTTCTAATTGGGCATTTCCTCGGCGCCCCACCCTAACCTGACAGCTCACACTTCACGTGTTCTTACCGATAAGAAATGGCCGCTGTGAGATGAAAAATGCGCTAGCGAGTGCGATTCCTACTTCTCTTGTAGCTCGTGGTACGCTTCCAATGCTTCTTTTGCGACAAATGCAAGAATTACTGCTGTTGCCAGATAATCGATCCACCACAAGCCGAACAGAAATACGGCCAAGAGCCCAGCGAGCAAGGCTATCGACATAAACAAACACGTGATTGATTCTAACGCATCAATTGTTAGGGGGAGAGACCTTGTCTCCTTCCCGATTCTTTTCTTCTCATACCAAAGATAGGGCATTATGATAACCGCTCCAATTGCGATGGCTATACCGATCGGTGATCCTTCCGCTCTCAAACCGGTAAAATAGGAATATACTGCTCCGAATCCAATCATAGGAATGAGAGCGAAAAGAAGCACACTTGTAATCAGCTCGGTTCTTCTGCTCTCGAATTCCGACCTGTTCTTGCGTAGAAATTGTAGAACCGCTATACCGGAAATAAGTTCGATCAAACTATCGCCTCCAAACGCAAGCAACGCAAAACTCCCAACCGTCAATCCTACAGCCAGTGACCCTATCACTTCAACCATCATCCAAACGGAACTAAGGTATTCAACCCTCACCGCCTTCTCAATTCTGGACTGCCTCCAAAACCGATGCGTGTCGGTGCAACAGCAATCCACACAATTCGAGCAGTCACTTGGAGTCTTGCAGCTTGCGCACGAAGTTTCACCGCATCCACATCTCTGACACAAGGCACCTAGAGACGGCAATCCGAGTGACACTTTTGCTCTTCTCGATTAAGCTTTCATCATCTACTTAGCAGTTTCTTGTTCACATGCATGGATTTATGATTACTATATCGTGCCGTGACTCACGTGCATCCCATGGATCGTTGTTACATGACTCTTCCTTGCGGCATTCGGAGTCAACAATGACTCTTGGTGTTTGAGTTGTCGGAGTCGGTGATGTTTGATAAACAGATGCATTTGTACGCTTTAGGAATTCTCGTATGGGACTCTAGTACAGGCTTAATTGCGAAATCGCGTGAAGGGAGGAAAGCGGATGAGCGGTTTAATCGTTGGAATTTTAAGAAGAATTTCCCGCAGAG
>Ga0326728_10008782_pt1 | contig 24807 bp, 17 predicted proteins | sample MB3enrmetagenome_FD_207602 | JGI IMG/M metagenome (GOLD analysis project Ga0326728, IMG submission 207602) | Lab enriched peat soil microbial communities from McLean, Ithaca, NY, United States - MB31MN | ecosystem: Environmental > Terrestrial > Soil > Wetlands > Peat | place: USA: New York... | reverse complement strand
CGAATCACAACGCGCTGTATGCGGCGGCCTTGGTCAGCCTGATCCGCCTGGTGCGGGACTGCCGGATCGGCAAACTGCACCATGTATCGGTGTCGTTGGTTGTCCCACCGGCGAGTCTGCCGATGCGCGATGCCGGCCAGTTCATGTTTCAGGATCGCCTGAACATGGTCTTCGAGCTGGGGCCCCATCCGATGTCCATCATCCACCGGCTGATGGGGCGAGATCTCCAGGTCTCGGCAGTAGCTTCGGACGAACGAATCCGCGGCCGGCGGAAAGCGATTCTGCTCCACCTGGCAGGTCGGCGCGGTGACGAAGCGCGGCACGGCGCAACGGTACCTCTCCGCGGGAAGGGCGAAGATGGGGTCATTCAGGCGGACCTCCGGCGGCATTCGGTAAAGGTTCCCGAGGTCCCGGATGCCGCCGAGACTCTGAAACTGGCGATGGATGCGCCGGGGATCGAAGGGCAGGCCTTCACCCTGGCCGGCGATGTCTTCCTTTCCACGCGCGAGTACAGCGAGATGCCGGCGCGAGAGACGCGGCGAGACTTCCGCTTCCGCCCGCAGAACCTGGAACTGCGGTATGCCTACATCGCGCTCAAAAGCGTCCTGCTGCGGCTGGCCGCGGGAAGAAAGCTCGAAGATACGTTCCGCGACATGAAAAGCAGCGGCCTGTTCCGGCGGATCGACAACAGCCGCTCCAAGCCGCTTCTGGGATGGAAGCCGAATGCCAGCCGGGAGGTGTTCATCGAACAGGCGATCCGGTCTCACATCCAATCGTCGGCGCCCGGCGATCTGCGCCTGGAGCACCGTGAACAACACGCCGGCCGTGAATAACACGCAGACGATCGCCCGGAACTCCTTCTGGTTCGGGCTGGAGCTGTTCTTCAACTTGTGCGCCGCATTCCTGACCTCAGTTATCGTGGCCCGGGTGATCGGGCCGCAGCGGCTGGATCAATTCAACTACGTCGCCTGGCTGACCACAATCACGTCGGCGCTGGGGACGGTAGGGTTGCCGATGACCACGCGGAAATACATGGCGGAATGCCTGAACCGGGGCGAAGCCGGCGTGGCGCGCGCCATCTATGCCACCGGGCTCAAGCTGCAGATCCTCATGGCGGCCGGCGTGACGCTCGCGGCGGTGTCGCTGGTGGCGATGGCAGAGTCTCCCGCGCATCGCGTGGTTTCGCTGCTTCTGGTGGCGAACATGGCGCCGCGCATGATCGGCTTCATCCCTTCGCAGGCCAACAATGCCGCCGAGATGATGAAGGGGAACACCGCGGCTGCGCTGACCGGCGGCGTGCTGAATACCGGGCTGACCCTGTTCAGTTTGTGGATCGGCTGGGGCCTGGTGGGGGTGGCGAGCGGGCTGGCGGCGGGCTCCGCGGCCGAGACCATACTGAAACTGCGAGGGGTCCGGACCTGGATGCGAGCCATACCGCCGGCACCGATTCCCCCGGAGATGAAGAAGCGGATGTTCTCTTACTCCGGCCAAGGGCTCGTGTTGATGGCGCTCAACGTGGTGGTTTGGGACCGTTCGGACCTGGTGATTCTACGGGCGCTGAATCACCACGTCGGGCAGGTCACGTTCTTTTCCATCGCCTTCAACCTCACCGAGCGGGTCCTCATGATTCCGAACGCGTTCGGCCATCCGCTGGGTGCCACCATGATGGCGCAGTACGGCCGCGGTGAAGAGCGTTTGCACCAACTCACCGTCTGCGGCGCCAAATACGCGTTTCTGCTGGCGCTGCCGTTGCTGGCGGGGATGGCGTGCATCAGTGGACCGGCGATCCTGCTGTTGTACGGACACGCGTACCAGCCGATGATCCCGGTGCTCGCGATCGCAGCGGTTTTGGCAATCCCCAAATCGCTGATCGCGCCGCCGACGCTGCTGCTGCAGACCTACGAATGCCAGGGCTACCTGATCGGGGTGGGCTGCGCGTGCGGCGCATTGGACATTTTGCTTGACGTACTGCTGACGCCGTCGCACGGGGCGGTGGGCGCGGCGGTGGCCAATGGCGCGGCGCAGACCGCGGCGGCCATCGCGGTCTGGTATCGGGTTCGGCGGGCTTTTCGCCTGAATCTGCGGCCTGCGCGATTCGGTCGAATCGCGCTCTCCGGAATCGTCATGGCGGCGGTGGTTGTGGCGGTCGAACACCTGGAGGCAGGTTACGCCGGACTGGTTGTGGCGGTGGTCTCGGGCGCGGCAGTGTGGTTCGCGATGCTGCGGCTCACGGGCGCCATCGACCAGCAAGATGGCCAACGGTTCGTGCATATCGGCCGAATTCTGCCAGAACGCGTGCGGCCCATTTACAATCGATTTGTCAGTATGGTGGCGGCGAGTTGACGGAGTTGGTGGGGCGGGCGCATCGGGTGGCGCATCGGGTCCTATTTTTGATGGAGCCGGATGAGGTAGACAGCGTATCGGCCGTTGTCGTATATGAGCGGCGGCCCCGTCGCATCGATAAAATGCCGTAAGTAGACGTGGTCATATGCAAAGTCTCCCTCGGTGTCGGTCGAGGTCACCAACAATTCGGCATCGAGCGCGGCAAAGTTCTCTTGCATCTCTCTGGCGTCGAGCGTAATAGGATAGCGTGCCGCCGGTTGGCCGGCCAGGAGGCTGAGGGCTCGCGGCTTGGAGAATATGGCGATGGTGCCCGCCGGAAACCGCGTACGAAGAAAAGTGCATAACTCCCGGAACTCGGGGTTCGCAAACGTCGTCCGCGGTTTCAACAGGTGCGAGTACGCAATTCCGTAGGCGCCCGCTGCGACGATCGCAAGCAACAGACCTCCGGCCAGGGCAACCCTTGGGTGGCGCGCTCGCGCGATCTCGAAACCCGTCATCACGTAAATGAGATAGAGGGGAAACATCGGCAAAAGAAAACGGGCGCCTTGCGTCGTCGGAAAGATCAGCAGAGATACAGCATACAGGACGGCAAAAGTGTCCATGGGCTCGATCTGGCGGCGTATGCGGCAGTAAAATCCTCGCATCGCCAATGGCGCCGTCATCAGGATGATGAACCGAGCAATCATGAGATTGTGCGGCTCGGCCCAAAACAACTCGAAAGCTACCGAATAGGTCCGAATATTCGGCAGCAGCGGAGGCAAGCCATGAAACTGATCCAGATAGGATGCCTCGCCAAGCCCCACCAGCTTGGCCTGCACCGCGATCAGGCAGAGGGAGAACCCCATCACAGACCATGAAACAGCCCGGATCCGCCGATGCCGGATGATGTCCGTAAGTACGAAGGCCGCCGGCAAGACCGCACCCACCGTGCGCGTAGCCATGGCACAAAAACACGTAATTGCGACGGCCAAACCAAGCAGCACGGGGTTGCCGCCGGAGCGGCCCGTGGCCCACTTCATGGTGAGCAGCGCGATCGAAACGAACATCAGGAATACAAGATCCGACCCGATATTCTCCTTGATCAACCACACCCGCGGATTGAAGCCCACCGCAGCCAACAGCAGCAGCAGCGTACCGCTGGCAAGGTCCCGCCAAGCCAGAACTGCAAACCCTGCCAGCGACACGATCAGGCCGATGACCGAAAGGCTCTTGAGCGCCTGCCAATTCAAACCCCACATCGCATACGGAACGGCAAGCAGCGCGGGGAACCCGGGTGGATACGATCTCGGACCCACATCGGCAGCCAATTTGTTGTAGACGTACCCTGTCTGAGCATAGGGCCGGTGCTCCACCAGATTCCGCGCGTGCATCAGGTATTGAGCAAAATCGTCGCCCCAGCCATGTCCACCCCTCAGCGCCGCACCATCAAAAACGCACGCGCCCGAGGTCAAGAGGACTACCCAAAGGATTCGCAACCTGGTGGCGCCCATCTACTTGCCAATAGAACAGTAAGTAGACAAGACAGCAGATAATTCTCTCTTTATTCGCGTCCGCCTTCCGGGAAAAGTACCAGAGGATCCTTGTACGAATAGGTCGCGCGCACTTGCGGCCGTGGCTGCGGAGAATGCATAATTGCACTGATTACATGCGTCGCATTGCCCTTTTGGGCCCGCTGAAGGCCGGAATTCTTTGCGCGCTCGCCGCCGGCGCCGGGTACCCGCAAGCCACTATCGGCAACTGCCCATCGTTCCCTGCCAGCAATATTTGGAACGAAGCCGTTGACGAGTTGCCGGTCCATCCCCAGACGGCTGCGTTCATTTCCAAGATTGGTCCTGCGGCTGGTCTCCGAATGGACGATACGATGCCGATCAACCTCGTATCCCATACACCGGCCAAGATCCGGGTGGGCGGCATTTCAACTCCCGAGAGCGATGCGGGCGCCTACGCCATCCCGGACAACGCTGGCGTGGAGAAGGGTTCCGATGCTCACCTCATCGTAGTTGACCAGGACACGTGTCTTCTTTATGAGTTATTCGGCGCCCGGCTGTCCGGAGGCAAAGTGACCGCGAGCAGCGCGGCCAAATGGGATCTCAATTCCAACGCCTTGCGGCCGGAGGGCTGGACGTCGGCCGATGCCGCCGGCTTGCCCATTATGCCCGGCGTCCTGCGCTATGCCGAGGTCGCATCGGGACGGGTGAGTCATGCGCTGCGCTTTGGCGCTCCTTATACCCGAGGTAACGGTGTGTACCAGTGGCCGGCACGCCACTACGCATCGCACAATCCGGACGGCCCGCCTATGGGACAGCGGTTCCGCTTGAAGTCGAGCGTCGATATTTCGCGCTATCCTGCGAGCGTCCAGGTTATCCTCAAGGGACTTAAACGATATGGAATGATGCTAAGCGACAACGGGATTCCCTGGAGCATGCAGCATGATGCCGATCCCCGCTGGAATCTTAGCGAGTTGACGCTCCTTCATCAGGTGCTTGGTGGGAGCATAGAAGCTGTGGATGTCTCGAGCCTCATGAGCGATCCTAACTCGGGCCTGGCCGGCACGGCGGCCGGCATGATCATGACTACCGACGCACTCGGTCGTCTAAACGCCGTCAAGCTGGGCCCGGGACTCGCAATTATCAATGGCGCCCTCGTGCTGTCACGCTGAGACCCGGCCAATCTTTATGGCTGGATTGCGCGATTGTTCGGTGGTGTATTTCGGCAACGACTGGTCGGCTGAAAACCGGACCAGCAGCCACCACATCGCGCGGCGCCTGGCCGGCCTTGTTCCGGTGCTTTACATCGAAACACCGGGCAGCCGGGCGCCCGCATCCAGCGCGCGCGATTTTCGCAAGCTCGGGCGGAAGCTCTTCCGGATGTTGGCAGCGCCGCGAAAGATCCACGACCGGTTGTACGTGACCACGATTCCGCAGATTCCCTTTCGGAAACTGCCCCTGGCGGGCGCACTGAACCGGTGGCTGGGATGTTTTCTGGCGCGGCGGGCGATTGCGAAACTTGGGTTCGGGCGGCTGGTTTCCTGGTTCGTGGTGCCGCATCCCGCGGTCCTGGCGAAGCGACTGGGCGAGGAGTTGACGGTCTATTACTGCATCGACGACTACGCAGCCCACCCTGGTATGGATGTGGCGGTGATTCAGGCGCTCGACGATCACCTCACGCGGGTCGCCGATGTGGTGTTCGTGGCGCCGCGAGCGCTGGTGGAAGCCAAGCGCGCGCTGAATGCCCATGTCTATTTTTCGCCGCACGGCGTAGATTTCGACCTGTTCGCCCAGGCCGCCGATCCCGCCACGCCGCCGGCCGAAGAGACGCGCGCGTTGCGGCATCCGATCGTCGGATACTTCGGAAGCCTGGCCCAATATATCGACTACGACCTTCTCGTCTACCTGGCCAAGTCGCGGCCGCAGTGGACATTTCTATTTGTCGGCTACGTATCGAGCAACGTGAGCCGGTTGCGCGCTTGCGAAAACGTGGTGCTTGCCGGACCGCAGCCTTACGAAACTCTGCCGCGGTGGGCCAAGGCTTTCGACGTGGCGATCTGCCCGTACCTGGTCAATCGCCAGGTGAAGAATTCGAACCCGCTCAAACTGCGGGAATACCTGGCAACCGGCAAACCGGTGGTCTCGGTGGTGATTCCGGAGACCGCCCAGTTCGCCGATTGCGTCTACCTCGCTCGAAATCGCGAGTCGTACCTGGCCGCCATCGACCGTGCGCTGGCGGAGGACAGCGCGGAATTGCGGGCGCGGCGCATGAGTGCCGTGGCGGGCGCCAGTTGGGACGCCCGCTTTCGGGAAACAGTGGCAGTGGTCGATCAGTTCCTTGCTAAGGCGAAGCCCTGACCGGTCAATGCGCGACCGTCCCCGAGATGGCAACGCCAGTCGAAATCGCCACCCCCCCGGCCTGGGGAACGGCTCCTTCGGCGCTGATCGAGACCGAGCCTGCGGTCGACTCGAAGTACAGCGTATTGTCGCTCGAGTTGACCGTGCTCTCGGCCGTCACCGCCGACCCGTTCACGGTCACGTTATAGGTGCCCGGAGCGAGCCCGGCAATCAGGTACTGAGCGGCGCCGGCGTGCGTGGTGGTAAAGCTGAGGCCGCCGTACGTCTGGCCGCCGCGCGCAAACATAGCGACCTTATCGGCAGTCTGGACGCCCGTCCAGTTGGCGTTCGGATTGAGTGCCGCGGCCGTCAGCGTGGTATCCCCCATGGACGCCGACACCTTGTGCACGATCACGTAATCCGCGGCCGTCACGCTGGTGCCGCAGGCCGATCCTCCACAGATGGAGATTCGATGGGTGTGTCCGTTGGCCCCGGTATACGTGGATCCGTCGTCGCGGACGAAGATCGTACCCGGAGAGAAGATCCGCGTTATCAGGCCATTCGTGTTGGGGGTAGCGCCGCTCTCCTGCGAGAGAATCAGGCGATCCAAGTCGAGCCCGGAACATCCATGGGGCCCGGGACAGGTAGTTTGGCCTTCGAGCGGATCGGTGCTCGTGGCCGCCTCCCCGTTCTGCGCGTAATGAATCTGGCCGCGGATGCCGGCCGCAACGCTCAACGCAATGTCGTCATACTGGACAACGACTTCCTCAACGCCACCCTTGAAATGGACCAGGTGGCGATTCACGCGCGTGGCGTTCACAGTGGGCACATACATTCCCGTCAGATCCGCCATGGCGTAGACGTACCGCGATAGGCTATCTCCGGTGGGGTTGACGCCCGCCCAACGGGGGAGCTGGGCCACTACCGGAGCATTCGACGCGGACCCGGCCAACAGGTTACGCGCGCCAGCGATCTCCGGCACCACATCCAACTTGGTGGGATCGTCCGACTCCTGGCCGGCTCCTGGTGGCAGCTCGTCCGATGACAGCAACGCCCCCTGCTTATACAGCCGCACGGAACCACCTTCCGGGAGGTCATGGTCCGCCCAGAAGGTCCGTGCCTCGAAAAGCAGGTGGGTATCGTTGGGATTGCTCCATCCGGTCCGCGAGATCATGGCGTGGCCGGAAAAGTTGTCCGGGCAGGCCCACCCCGTCACGTTGCGGCACATCGCGGCAGAAGTGTCTCGAAACAAGTACTGGGTCGGAAGGGTGGTGTAGTCCTTAGTCCCGATGCGTGGATCGGCCAGGAGGAACAGCCAGGCGGTGTTGGACGTCAGCATGGCGCTGGGCATCCAGTACCCCGTCTTGGTGATGAAGTCCTTGAAGTACTGCGCCTCATCGGATGCCGGCGCAAGCGCCAACGTTTTATCCGGAATGAATCGGTCGGTCAGAGAGCCCGCCGCCTTATCCACCTCGTTGTCGCCCGTCTGAGTTCCCCACCGATGGGGCCACAGCGCATTCAAATAGAGATCCGGCAGCACTGCGTAGATCTTATGGACCGCGTGCCTGGTCACCCAGGGACCGGTTGTATCCATCGACGGGAACCCCGGCACGCCCTGCTGCAGTTGCCGCGCACCCTCGGGTCCATCCGACGTGGTGCGGCCGTAGCTGTAGTAGCTGCCGGAATACGAGAAACCCGTTTCGTAATTCATCAGATACCGCAGCATGTAGTCCAGCCAGTAAGCTTGCTGCTTCGCCAGATCCAACGCGGCGCGCGGATCGTCGTCCGCCGCGGCAAGGTCCATCGCCATCAGGCCCATGAAGTGGGTATAGCCATTGTTCCCGCCGATCGCGGGACTGCCGTCCTGCAAACCATACGAGCTTCCATTCTGTGGGTAATACACGGGCTGCGATCCGGACTCTCCTCCCCAGTGTTTTTTCAGCCAATAGCCGCCACAATCCCCCTGTTTCCAGGCATGGACCAGGAAAATAGCCAGGCCCGGGCTGCTGCTGGCCACATTCCCGACCGTGAGGACATTCAACGAGCCATCCCCATTAACCGCGGTGACGTAGTACTCGGTCGTTTCCCACGCGCCCAACTCCAGCGCGTCTCCCACACTGACCCGCTGGCTGGGATCGGGGTCGGTCACCCACACGGTGCCACTGCCGGCGATCGTGCCGGTGGTTGCATTGTGAGTGCCGTCGTAGCTCACCTGACTGAATGCGGCGGTGGCCCCGCTCTTCGTGTTCGGGGTCACTTTGGCGCATCCGTCCGCGAGGTCGTTATAGACCTTGTCCAGGAACGTCTGTTTGTCGGTTGGATTGAGGTAGTCCCTCAACAGGGTGAACAGCAGGGCCTCGGCGTGGAACGTGTACCCGCTGAAGTCCCCCCAATCCGGATTTCCGCCATGCATGAGCGCTTCATTGGCCGCGAAGTTCACGCCATTGGTGCGCTCGAAGTGCGTGATCCAGTAGAGGCCGCAGTCCCTGGCATTGGTATCGGCGCGGTCTACAAAAAATTTGACCCCGCAAGCGTTCATGGAGGGCGGGAGGTTGTTAGCCCCATTGGGCGGCGCGTTGGAGGCCCGCGATCCCCCATCGTAGATCCCCATGTAGAGGCCCGGGTTGCTGCCATAGGTGTTGTAGACGTAGAGGAGCTTGTCCCACGGCGGATTGCCGGCCCACGCCCTCGCGGAGATCCGCAGGCAGTCCTCGGCGCCGGATGCGCCGCACGACATGTTAGCGCCGCTGTAGGTTCCATCCGGGACACCCGAGGTGGCGAAGTGGAACTGTGTGGAGGAGTCGGCGGTGACGGTATAGGGGTTGCCGCCGTTGTTCAGATTGGCGTTGCCGCTGCCCCACACGCCGACCCGATCCCCGGTCGCCACGTAGCCGGTAAACGAGATTTGCACGGTGGCCACCGACCCTGCGACCACCAGCGACACCAGGCCATTGTTCGTACCGAGCGCCACGGAACGGGTGACCGGACCCTGCGATCCGTCCAGCCACCCGCGCGGATGGTCGTTCAAGCCGAATGGCGTGAGCTTTCCACCCCATTGGGCGCCGCCCGGGTTGCCGGCGAACGATCCGTCGCACCAGGCCCCGTTCCCCACGATGTCGGCGCCCTGCTGGTCGGTGATCGAAAACGTCACCGCGGATAGCACCTGTTTGACCAGGCGGATGCCGTCTGCGTTCGGCAGACTGGCGCCACCCGCCACACACGTGCCCCAGATCCCCACCGTGTCACCCGGCGAGAGGCCGTGGGCAGATTGCGTTGTGATGACCACCGGGGTGGAGTTCGACACGCTGGCGATCGCGAAGCCGGCTGGACTTCCGTAGCGCAGATACACCGACGTACCGGTTCCGGCGGACGTTTGCGGCGTCGCCATACCGCTCCGCAATGGCATCACCGCGATCTGGGCCGAGAGCAACCAGGCCGTCGTGAGCAAGAAGAGGAGGCTCAGTGTAGATCGCCGGAGGCTCATTGCAGGTCCCCCCAGATCACATATTCATCCTGCACGCCGGTGCTCTGGATCGTCACTGGGGCGCCCAGACCGGCCGTGCGCAGCGTTCCGCGGCGTTGGATCAAGTTTACGCCCGCGCCGGCGTTGAGCTGGATCACCCCGCTCCCGGCCTGCAGCAGCGTGAAGGACTGGTTCAGCGTCAGTCCCGCCGGGACGGTCACCGCGATTGGCGAGTTCGACGTGAACCGAAGCAGGCGGTTTCCGCCGCCTCCCTCGGTCAGCGTATAGCTCGTCTCCGCGTGATTGACCACCGTGGAGCGGTCCATCACCGGATGGCCCGTGCCGCTCACGTCCACCAGGATGGGCGTGGCGGAGGTGGAAGGGGTGAGGGTGGCGAAAGTCATCGAGTCCAGCGCGACGCCGTTGATGAGTTGGTTGCACACGGAGATCGATCCCTGATCGTCCATCACGCCCGCGTATCCCAGACTGGTGGCCGTGGTCTGTTCCGTGCGCCAGCCGTAATTCAGCGCCAGGGTCTGCTCGGAGCCGGCTGGCGGGGTGACATACACACTGAGGGTGTGGGCGGGAACATTCACCGGGATTCTGAGATGGTACGCGCTGCCAAGAGAGTAGGGCAGCGTCATGGCGGCACCGTACGCCCCTCCGTTGCGCACGTCGATATCGCCCGACGAATTGAACCGCACCGCCACGCCCATGCTGGAATACCCGCTGGGAACCGCGGGGCCGAGGCCCACCACGCCATCGTTCGCCGTGGTGACGAAGGGCGTAACGTCCGCCTCCCACTGGAAGGTGCCGCTCTCGGTCGGCAAGGCGCGGTAGCGCCAGGTCGTATCGGCGTTCAAGCAACCGCTGATTCCCGGTACGGTCAGCGCCAGACCTCCGGAGGCGGCCGACACCAGGCTCACGCCATTGACCGCCTGGATGGTGTAAGTGTGGGAGCCCGGGGAGCTCGTGCTGTCGGTGTAGCTCAGGATGCCCCCATCGGCGAAGCCGATCGCCGTCCCGTCGCGCGAGATGTAGTATTGCAGAACCTCGCGGGTGTCGGTCGAAGCGGCCCAGGTCAGCGTCACCGCGTAGGGCGTGAGGCCGGAGCTGGTGAGGGTGCCGGGTGCAGTCGGGGCGGTGGTGTCCGCCACCGCCGCGGTGGCGTTGTACTGGTAAGCTCCGAGGTCATACCCGCTGCCATACGGGCGGATGCTCCCCAAGAGGTCGGTGGCCGGGGCGAGGTACGAAAGCCAACTGGCGACTCCGGCGGCGATCGCGGGACTGCCCGAGGCGAGGGCGAAATTGTAGCCCGCGTAGTTGACGAAGATTCCCGATGCCGCCTGCGTGGGCGTCTTTTGCAGCCCCGCCAGGTAGTAGTTTCCTTCGTTGCCGTTGGTGCAGGCCGATGCGGTGTCGTCCATGACGCAGTAAAAGCCGGTGGTCACAATGATGTTGTTGTAGATCACGTTGCCCACCCCGGGAGGCACGATGCGCACACCCGCCGTCGAACCGGAGGCCAGCGAGACCATGGTGTTGTTCACGATCAGGTTGCGGTTCGAGCCATACCCGCAGCCATCGTCTGCCAGCTTGTAGTTGCCGCTGCTGGAGGTGTTGTAGGTGATGTTGTTGCGCAGGATCGAGTCGGAGAGGTTGATCAGCGAGAAGGCCGGGCCGGTGTTGTCGTGAATGATGTTGTTCTCGACGAGGGCCCCCGAGATCATGCCGTCCGTCTGGCCATTGTGATCGGTGGTGAAGCAGTCTCCATTGAACTGGATGCCCGCCCCGGAGTTGCTGTAACTCGTGTTCCCGCGAACCACCGGCACGTCGAGGGTGCGCGCCGAGTTCGAGACATAGATGCCGTGCTGTGTCCCTCCCGCCCCGAAGGTGGTGTTGCCCTGGATCAGCACGCCGTACGCGAACCCGGTGAGGATGTTGGACTGCCCGGAGTTCGACACCGTGTTATTCAGGATCTGGCACGACTGGCACTCCACCACGTCGATCCCGAAGTTGGTCATGCCCGTGATCGTGAACCCGTTGATGATCACGTAGTCCACCAAGTTGACCGTGACGCCGTTCCCATCCGAATTCGGAGTGGTGATCTGGACCGCGGAACTCTGCGCTTGAAACGCGATGGGGGCCGATGCCGTGCCGCTCACGTGACCGGACGCGCCGGTGATCCGCCAGCCCGCGTAGGCGCCGTTGTAGACGTACACCACGTCGCCGGCCACCGCCGCGTCGGAGGCCGCCTGGATGGTGCTGTACTCTTGACCGCTGCCGACGCAGCGAACGGAAGTCAGCGAGCAGTTCTGCGCCGCGGCCACGGCTGCCCACAAAAATGAGATACTCAGCAATGATTTTTTCATGTCAGTCCTTTCAGGAACATTGAATGTGAGGTCCCCTTACGGATTCACCAATACCGTGACAATGCCGGGATTCAACACGGATATCGAAGTCTTCGTCCCCGACGTCGCGCAGTTCCCGTTGGCAGGAATCGCAAAAGTCGATCCCGATCCGGTTTGTCCCACGCTGCATGTGTAGTTATGCTTGCTCGCGCCCGATGAGCCGGGATTCAGCCAGTTCGCGTACGAAAACGTAGTCCACCACGCACTCGGACTCGCACTCGCCTCCCAAGCCGTACACCAACTGTGCATGCCGGCGGGGAGGGTCACAGCGGTGCCCAGCGTAAATTTGTTCCAGTTACTACCCGAGCTCTCCGCCACATTGACACTAAGGAGTTGATTGCCCGACGAATCAAACACCGCAATCGCCTGGTACTTGCTCGCTGCGCCTCCCAACGTGACCAGCGTGTTTACCACGATGGTGTAGGGGTCATAGACATCGGTGCAGTAAGTGGTTGCCGCGGTCAGGCTGGAATTCCCATACGTACTCGGCGCAAAAATCGTGCCGGGGAAGTACACCATGGACGCGGGCCAGGTCGCCGGTCCGCCGGACCCCGCCGGCGTCGAGTAATTCCCCGTGCCATCGAGGTATTTCGTCGCATCGTTGGGCGCCTTCGGAGCGTAGCCGTGTTTCGAGGTGCTCACGTTGTTAGTGGTGTTGTCGGACAGCGTTTGATCGGCCTCCACCACGGCGGAACTTGTCACCGTCTGGCTAGCCCCACCCGCGAAGTGGGCTATCCCTGCGCCTGGAGAAGACGCCAAAACTACCTGCATGGCCGGAATGCCCCAATCCACAGGAACGTTGCCTGTGCCATACCCAACCAGGTTCCCGTTAGTCCCTGTGAAGGAAACCCCGTTAATCCCGGTCACCTGGTTCGACGTGTTGATGTCCGTCCCGGTCTTGGCAATCGATGGGTCCACGTATGCGCTGGTGATGGTCGTGCACGTGGGGGCCGCGTCCGCGTTCGCGGCAGTTACCGCTTGATTGGTGCAACTGCCCGTGCCCGCGGCGGGTCCGCTGGATGCCACGATGTCGGTGCCGTTCCATTTGAAGTACCCGCCCGCCGCCGCAGGGTGCGCCAGCCTCTGCCAGGTAGGCGTCGAACCAATGGCGAATAGTCCGTCGCCGCGGACGGCGGAGGCGGCGGTAGTGTCTCCGTGGCTTGCCGAGAGCAGGTTATGGGCGGAGGGCGCGAAAGTGGCTGGCTTGTTCTGGATGAAGGCTCCGCCGCTCACCGCATTCCAATCGATGTAGGCACTGGTCAGCCCAGCCGCCGTGCCCGTGGTGTTCTGATTCAGCGTGGGGTAATCCGCCGCCACTGCAACGGCCGTCGTGTTCGGCGCCGTGCGCTTCAGGATTCCGTTTGCACCGGGATCTGCCATTCCGCCGCTGGCCGACGTGTGGCAGTTCCCGTCCGCTCCCAGGTATTGCGTGCCGGAGCAGGACGAGAACAGCCCGACGATGTCCGGGTAGCCCGCGACGGCCGTCGTGTTCAGGGCCGTGCGCTTCAGGATTCCATTGGAGCCGGGGTCTGCCATCCCGCCGCTCTGCCCCGCCGGCACCGAGTACGCCCCCGTTCCATCCAGGTACCTGGTCGCATCGTTGGGAAGCTTGGGCGCGTAGCCGTGCTTTAACGTGCTCACGTTGTTAGTTGTGTTGTCGGCCAGGGTTTGGTCGGCCTCGACCACCGCGGAGCTGGTCACGGTCTGGGTCGATCCCGCGAAATGGGCGATTCCCGCTCCAGGAGAGGCGGCTACCACGCAGGTAGGGCACGCGCTTCCGGCGGGCACGCTGTACGCCCCTGTGCCATCGAGGTATTTGGTCGGATCGTTGGGACTCTTGGGGGCGAATCCATGGCTGGAAGCGCTCACGTTGTTGGTCGTGATGTCCGTCAGGGAGAGATCGGAGTCCGCCGGCTGCGCCTTTTGCTGGACCCCGTGGGAGTCGATGTAGGATACGAACTGGTGGGCGGCGGCGGTAGTGGTGAGCGGGGCGGCGTAGATATTCCCGCTGGTGTCTTTGCACTTGAGCGTGTTATCGGCCGAGTCGAACCAGCAGGCGAGTCCCGCCGCCGGAGTCGCGGGCGCGGATCGAGTGGGTCCGCTGATCAGCGTGGGGGTGTCGCCGGTGGTGCAGTTGGTGGCGTTGGCGTTCACCCCATCGTAGACCGCGGTGACGACCGTGGATGCGCCCGCCGTGCTTGTGACGGTGCAGGCCCTCTGCACGTTGGTGGGCCACACGAAGGCCCGGCCGCCGGTCGAGTCCTGAATCAGAATGAACGTCAGGGACTGGCCGGCTTTGGCGTTGGAGAGCGTTGAGCCGGTGACCGGCGTGCTGCCGAGAGTCAGGGTGAAGGTATTGCACTGGGAGGCGTCGAAAACCGGGCTGGCCGATAACGTCACGGTGCAAAGTTGCGGGTTGAAGCCCTTGTTGGCGGTGAGCGAGCCATCGGCGTTTTGCGACAGGTTGCCGCCGGCGGCCGCGCCGGAACTGTTGTAGGTAAACTGGCCATTCGACCCGGCGATGGGTCCGGCCGGGCCTTGAGCGCCGGTGGGACCTTGCAGACCGGTGGCTCCGGTGGGGCCTTGCGGACCCGTGACACCGGCTGTGCCTTGTGGACCAGTGGCTCCGGTGGGACCCTGCGGACCGGCGGAACCAGTTGCGCCTTGCGGGCCAGCGGGGCCAACCGAGCCCTGGGAACCGGCTGGCCCTGTTGGCCCGGTAGGGCCTTGCGTCCCTTGAAGGCCGGCGGGGCCGGGCGGCCCTGCAAGAGTGGCGCTCCAGGTTCCTGGATTCCCCGTGGCCGAGCAGTAGGTCATGGTTGCGGTGTCGGTAGACAGCCACGTCTGGCCGAGTACGCAATTTGCCGGGCGGCTGGCCATGAGGCCCGACCTGGTGCTGGCCATGCTCCAGGTGTTGGTGTTCGAGCAGACATACAACTGTTGAATGTTATGGGAGGGATCGCTTTGCAAATAGAGACTGCCGGTGACACAAGTTGCGGGCGGCCCGGCAGCATTTAGCGCGGGAAGCCCCATCATCACCCAGCCGCTGGTGGCGCAAGCGTAGAGGTTCGATCCGTCGGGGGCATCCGTTTTAAAGAACATTTGTCCTACCGCGCATGTCGCCGGCAGTATGGTTCCGGTCCCCAGTTTGCCTTGCCTGGTGAGATCCACCGCAGTCTGGCCGGTAGCGCGCCAAGCGCCAGCCGCGAGCAGCAGGGTGGCTGTCCATCGATGTGTATTCATATCTGCGCTCAGACCGCGAATAAACACACTCCGTCATCCACGGTTTGTCCTTTTCAAAAGGCCCACTCCGGCAGCCTGAAGACACTTCGGGACGGAGCGGGTCAAAAGTGGTTTCACCGGCCGGGCGAAAATGCGTTTCTACGGCCGGAAATGAGGAGAGCGGGTCCCCGATTGCGGTGGAACCGCTGAGTCTCTTCCTAATTTGAATCTAACAAACGGAGATCGCCCAACAAGTGGTTTTGCGCCTGGCGGCTGGGCTAAGTGCTTAAAAGCAAAAAGAAATCTGTCTGGTAAATTTATTTTCTGGGGACGTGACTGAGTTATCCGGCCAATGCGAAAAGGGGGCCGGAGAGCCAGCCGGAGAGCCCGGCCTTGACGCGGAGACGCGGAGACACGGAGATCGAGGCGGAGAAGGACATGGGCATCGCGGAACACGGGCCAATCGGATTGGGGACGCGGTTGGGAGGAGCGTACCCCAGGGCATTCCCACCTGCGTCAGCCGGCCTACCCTCGCCCCAGTCACAGATTATTCAATCCGGCGCCGCCGGTGGCCCTGCTGACTGTGTAGCCGCCCACCAGCGCGATGCGCATGGCCTGCGCCGCGCGCGCGAGGCCGTTGAGCGCCGCCTTCTTCCGCAGCGCCAGTTCTTTGAGCCGGTCCAACGGCCTCGCGCCCGAGGTCTCGCGGTTCATGAGGAAAGGATATCGCCTGGCATTGCGGCGGCATCCACTGCCTGCCGCATCTCCCACGTCGACACGTAGTACAGTTCATGCCCGCGCCGCCGGCATTCCTCGGGCAGCATGCGGAACAGCCGGTCGAGCCCGCCATCGATCAGCAGGGCCTTGGCGTTACGCTCCTGCGCGCCGTGCGTGTAGAGCTTGATGAAGATGTTGGGGCCGATGCGCGGCGCCAAGTCCAGCCACCGCCCGATCCGGTAAGCCGTCGGCAGGTCCTGGTGCGCAATCTCGCCGTTCTCCAGGCGAGGCAGCAGACGCTCGCCGAAACGCAGGCCGAGCGGACCGGGAATCATCAGCAGGTCGCCCGCGCCCGGCGCACCGGGCCGCACCGCCACCCCGCTGTCGAACGACCGCGGCCGCAAAGGATCGTCCGTCACCCAGTAGATGGTGTTCACGATGCGCGACTGTGTCGGCGAGTTGCTCGAGGGCATGGTGAAGTCCGCATAGCAGCCCAAGTCCCGCAGCAGCGTGATCTCGTTGTTTAAGCCGCAGCACCGGCCATCCGGGCGCGAGTTATCCAGCGCCCAGTCGCCGTGGATAAATCCGAAAACCGTCCTCCCGCGGTATTTCCGCAGCAGCCCATGGCGCCCCGCCAGCGTTTCGATAAAGCCGCTCATCCGGTCCACGAAGTTCTGCTCGCCTTCGCCGTCATGGTGGATGTGCACGTCCACGTCGGCGATGCCCCGCCGGCTCATGGACGCCAATGCCTCGAGGAACGCCGGGCGATACTCTTCTTGCGGGTAATAGAAGGTGTAGCGGGGCGGCTTGCCCGCCGCATCCGCGTGCCGCGCCGCGATCTCCGGCCAGTGCCGCACCCACACGGCCACGCGCTCCCGCGCCACGTCTTCGGACGGCTGCAGCCAGAAGGGCTCAAAGTGGTCGGCAATCGCCACCCAAACCCGGCTGGGGCCTGCGGAAGCCCAGTTCCGCAGGCGGCTGCGCACATATCCCGGCAGCCATAGTTCTGCATGACGGGGAAGAGGCATGGAAGCTATCATCGTAACAGCCATGGCCATAGCGCTCCTCTTCGATGTGTTTGGAACCGTCGTCGACTGGCGCGGCTCGATCGTTGCCGAGGGCCAGGCTTGGGGCACAAGCATCGGCATCGCCATCGACTGGGCGCGCTTTGCCGACCGCTGGCGCGGCGGCTACGCGCCCGCCATGGACAAGGTCCGCCGCGGCGAGTTTCCCTGGACCCGGCTCGACGCCCTCCATCGCCTGCTGCTCGAAGATCTTCTCCGCGAATTCGGAATCGCCGGCCTGGACGAACAGACCAAGGACCATTGGAACCGCGTCTGGCACCGGTTGAAGCCGTGGCCCGACTCGGTAGCCGGTCTCGCGCGCCTGAGGGAAAGATTCACCATCGCTCCCCTCTCCAACGGCAACATGTCCATGCTCGCCGGCATGGCCAAAAACGCGGGCTTGCCATGGGATTTGATCCTTTCGGCCGAGTTGGCGCGGCATTACAAGCCCGATCCCGAAGTCTACCAGACGGCTGTCGAGTTGCTCGATCTCCCGCCCGCGGAGATCGTCATGGTGGCCGCGCACCGCTCCGATCTGAATGCCGCGCGAAGCTGCGGCCTGCGCACGGCCTTCCTCCACCGGCCTGCCGAATTCGGACCAACGCGCCCCGCCGACCAGGCCGCGCCGGGCGATTACGACTTCGTGGCTACAGATATGTTCGACCTCGCAGCGCAACTGATCGCCGGATAACGTGGCACAGGCATTCCTGCCTGTGTTGGGTTTCTCCCTCCCGTTCAGCGCGAGCGGAAGAAGGAGTGAACGGCTCGCGCCGCCCGAAAGGCCCGGTCGAGAAGACCGTGCAGGCGCCGGTCGAGCGGCAGCGCCCAGGCCAGCCGTTCGATCTGCTGGTCAAGCCCGCGCGCCCATTCGGTCCGCTCCTGCAAATCCCGCTGGAGTTCGCGCACGCGCGCCGTGTATCTCTCCAGATCCCTTTCCAGGCCGGTGGCCCACTCGCTGCGCACCTGCGATTCTCCGGCCAGCCCCATCGCCCAGCCGGTGCGATTCTCCAGGGCCTGTTCGAGTTGCTCGCATCTCCGGGTGATCTCATCGATGTCGCGGTCCCGTTGCTGCGCCCAGGCAGTGCGTTCTTTGACCGTTTCTTCCAGTTCCGCGATTCTTCCCCGCGCCCTCTCGATTTCCCCGTCCACGCGTAGCGCCCACTGCGTACGCTCTTCCGCCTCGGCATAGGCTCGTTTCAGCCGGTCCGCCGCCTCTTTCAGCAGGTCCGCGGACTCCTTCAGCCGCCGTCCGATCTCGATCTCCTTTTGCGGATCGTGCGGCCACGCCTCCCATTCATACCCCGCCGGAATTCCCGCGCTCTCGACCACGCGGGATGGATCGCGCAGACAGAACTCCGGCGACAGCGGTTCCCGCAACACCGTCGCAACACTCGCGTCCTTTCCCATCACGGCCAGCATGTGGGTCGGCTTGATGCGGCCGGACACGATCTCCTTCTCGTCGCGCTCGTTGACCTGGTCGATGAAATTACGGTCCCACGCCGAGTCCGCGTCGAAATTCCCCCCGTAAGTCCGGTCCACGAACGGATCGATTACATTGGCGTAGGCGGTGAACATCTCGAAGTGAAAGCGCTCGACGAGCAATGGCAAAATGTCCTGCGCCCGGATGCCCTCGAAATTCCCGTTCGAACAGTCGTGGTCTTCGAAGGCTTCCTCATAGCGGCGCATTCTGCGGTTGTAGCGGTATGCGGGCGGAAGCTTGCGCCAGAATTCCTGCACGATGTCCAGCGCCTCGGGCCATCGCTGATGGCCGTTGCGCCCGATCATGTCCGACGTAATGAACGCGCCTCCGGATTTAAGCGATCGCCCGATCTGGTCGAAGAGGTTCTCCAGGTTCAGGACGTGGTGCAAGGTCTGGTTGGCGATCACCACGTCATATTCCTGGGACGCGGTCCATTCGTTCAAATCCATCTGGATGAAATCGAGACAGTCGCCCACTCCTGCCTCGTCCGCCGCCCGCTGGCCGCGCTCGAGCATGGCGGCATTCAACTCCAGGCAGTCGATCGCCACCTCGCCGCAGCCCATGGCGCGCAGATGCGCGGCTAGTCCGATTTCGAGTTCGCAATTGCCGGCGCCCACGCTCGCCAGCCGCCGGGGGCCGCTCCCGCCGCGCAGGCAGCGCTCGGCGGCGTATTTGCGGAACATCTCGTCGGGACTGCTGAAACCCAGGGCTTCCAGCTTCGGCCGCACGTACCGGTTGGACCAGTAATGAAAGATGGCCGGCAGGTCGTGGACCTCCAGGCAGTCGCGATAGATGCTCCTTTCCTCGTCCAGCCGCGCCGAGTAGCACAGGCATTCCTGCCTGCGTGTTTCTTCCGGTATTCTCAAATCCTCCCCGTAGCACAGGCATTCCTGCCTGTGTCTTGTTGGCGGGCATCCGCCGTGACGTGCTGGCGAACCGTATACGCAGGCCGTTCCAGGCTTCGGAAATGCATCCTCGCCAGGTATTCTCCCATGATTCCCATGGCGAACATCTGCGCCCCGGAGAAAATCGAGACCAGCGACGCCAGGAACGAAAACCCCGGCACTCTTCCGCCGTAGATCGCATAGCGGATCAGCACGTACCCCAGCACCACCAGCCCGAAAAATGTCATCACGAACCCTGTCAAGCTCGCCAGTTCGAGCGGCAGCACGCTGAACCCCGTCATCATGTTCATGGCGTGGGTGAGCAGTTTCCGAAATGTGTAATTGGTAACGCCGTACGGCCGCTCCGCGTGCTTCACCGGCACCGAAGAAAAGCGCGTGGTGCCCCAGGTCAGCAGCACGTCGATCGAAACATACGATCCCTGGTATTGGGCAAACGCATTCCGCAGGGGTGTCCGGAAAACACGGTAGGCGCTCACCCGCCGGGCGGTCTCCGCCCCCATGGCATTCTGCAGAGCGATCTTAGTCACTCTGGACGCGATATTCCGCAGGAAGCCGTGATCCTCCGTAACGGGGGTTCCATAAACCACGTCGTAGCCCTGCTCCAGTTTCTCCAGCAGGCGCGGAATCTCTTCCGGCGGATGTTGCAGGTCGTCGTCAATTGTGACGATCGCTTCGTTTTTGGCCAGCCGGATGCCGCACAGCAGCGCGTTGTGCTGTCCGTAATTGCGCATCATGTCGATACCCTGCACGAAGGGGTATCGCGCGCACAGTTCCCGCACCTTGCCCCACGACCCGTCGCGGCTGGCATCGTTGACCAGGATGATCTCGCCCGCCAGTTTCTGCCGTTTCAGAACGGCATCCAGCCGCGCCACCAGTTCTTCCAGGCTGGTCTCGCTGTTGTAGACCGGAACCACTACCGAAACTGCCTGCACACGGGCCTCCCCGATCCGCGCGCGATCCGCACTCACCTCTCAGCGAACAGCCTTTGGCCGGCGCCCCGGGCGACACACTTTACGGCTGACCGCTGACATCTGACTGCTGAACGCTTCGATTGTCATTGTAGTTGGTTGACGCGATACACTTCCAGATCGCCGTAAAACTCGTTCGCCACCCGCGCCGCCAGCGTGGCATGGGCTTTCACAAACTCCGTTGCCTGCTTGCGGAGGTCCGCGAAATCGTCCTCGCCACGGCCCGAACCGTGCATCATCACGCGGTCGTACAGGATCAGGTACTGCGGCCGCAGATTGGTGATGGCGTAAGTGAATGGGGTGCGGTCGTAGGAGTAGTACCTCCGGTCGTTCAGCGCCAGGTAAAAGGTGATGATCCCGTAAACCGATGCGCCGGGCGGAATCGCCGCGCGCAGCCCGCGCCCCACGGCTTCATAATCTGCGGTGCGGTATCGATATAGCAGAAATGCATTCCCCGCCAGTTGCGACACCCCGAAGAGCAGCCCGATGGCGATAGCGGCGCGCTTCCACCGGGCGTCTTTCGCGGCCCACGCCAGCGCCATCGCCACCACTGCCGCGAGCACCGGCGTCAGCGTGGTAATGTAGCGCGCGCTCTTGTTCACCAGGAACACCCACCACAGCCAATTGACTGCCCCCAACACCGCGATCTCGCCCGCCAGGCGCGGCCTCTTCCGGAAGACATACACCAGTGCGCCGGCAACGATGAGCGCAATGTGCAGCCGGTACGGGATGTGGAAAGGCAAGGGAAGCCGCTGGCTGCCCAGCCCCACAAAGTCCGATAGGCGTGTCGTCTCCCCAGCCAACCGGTGCCACAGCGAGGATTCCGCCGTGCGGCGCATGTAGGTTTCCCGAAAGCCGGCGCGATGCACATCGTCGGAAGCCAGCCACAATCCGTACGGCGCAAGCGAGACCACCAGGCCCAGCAAAAACGCCCAGGCCCGTCGCGATCGCACGATCCCGCGCCGCAGTTCCATCAGCAGCAAAGCGCCCCCGGCCACCGCGAAGCCGATCCCCAGCGGGTGGAAATTAACGGCGATTCCGATCGATACCGCCGCCAGAAAACTCCACGCGGCGGACTCCTTGCGCCGCGCGACATAACACCACAGGATTCCGAGGCACGCGAACAGCGTTGTGGCCGGCTCCGGCCGCGCCGACCGGGCCGTAATCAGCAGGATGTTGTCGCACGCCATCAGCAGCGCCGCTACCCACGCCGCCCATGCGCCGCCCCATTCCATTCCCAGAAAATAGGCGACTATCACCACCCCGGCGCCCGCTAGCATCGAGGTCAGCCGCGCCTGAAGCACACCCGCGCCCAACAGCCGGAATGTCTCCCCCATCGCCAGCGGCAGCAGCGGCGGACGCGCGTCCAACCGGCCCGCGAAATCGGCCGGAAAGCTCGACATGCGCAGCCGCCCTTCCCGCATCCAGGTCAGGGCAGCGTCGCTGTTCCACCCTTCGTCTTCCACGAAACGCGTGCGCGGGAAGGTCAGGCACTCAATCCCGAGCAGCAGGCAGGCCAATGCCAGCACCACCGGAGGGCGCATATCCACGACACTCCAGCGTACACGATTGGTTTTTTGGCGGTGGACCTTACAGAACCGCTGATACAGGAGCGTCTTCCAGGCGACGAATAGTTTCCACGAGAAGGCCTCCTCTCGCGGCCTTATGGCGCACAAATCTTGTCTTCCCAACTCTTCCCGGCGAGAGCGCGGAAGTCTCTTATGTTGAACGTGTACACGCGATCGCATGAGGCCTTTTGCGCACAACGCAAGTGAACCGCGTCATGCACCCTGCCTCCGGCCCAGCCGTCGGTGGCACACTGGCGAACCACGTCGCGGTACTCCGCAGGCGTCAGGGGCACCAGTTCCATGTGAGGAAGAATCATCCCCTCGATGATTCTCCACGCTTCACTCGGGTAGAGTGGCGGCTTGAAGGGCGTCCTGGTCAGTACCGAGTACACCTCGGTGAGGCTATGGGCGCTGACGTAGCTGCGGTGTTTCCGGCTCAGCATCTCTTCAAGGACCGCAAGCGCCGCCGCGTTGTGGGGATGCCGCGCCACTGCGGCTGCGACCAACACGGAGGTATCGAAATACCACCTCACAGGCCCCACGCTCTGCGCATCCGTTCATCGCGGTCTTCGTCAATCGCCTTGAGGATGTCATAGCCCTGGGGGATCTCGCCGGTGTGCACCCAAAAACTGCCTTTCTTGATCAAAGAAGGCCTCCTCTCGGCAGGCTTGAGCACAACACCTTCCGCGGTTTCTTCTAATTCGAGGTCACTGCCTGCATGCAACCCAAGCCGATCCCGAAGGGGTTTTGGGAGAACCAGGCGCCCCGCCTTGTCCACTTTGAGTGTCATACCATTTCAATATGGCACGTACCACCGTGCCTGGCAATCCCGGGGATGCGGCCTTCTCGGTGGCGGACAAGCTTCACACCGCCCGCCCCACACTCTCCACCGGCCGCGTCGTGAAACTGCAAATCGCCGAGATCACCTCGCCCTGCTCGCCCGCGGTCAGGTTGTTGTAGAACGGCAGCCGCAGCAGCCGGCCGCTCACGCTTTCGGTCACCGGGCACTGCCCCGTCTTTCCTCCGAACCGTCTCCCCATATCCGACAAGTGCAGCGGCAGGTAATGGAACACGCTCAGTATCCCGCGCTCCCGCAGCAGCCCGATCAGCGCCTGCCGGTCCTCCAGCGATGGCAGCAGAATGTAATACATGTGGTGCGACTGGCGGCAATACTCGGGCACCCGCGGGCGCTCCACGCCATTCTCGCCAGCCCACTCCCGCAAGCCTTCGTCGTATCGCCGCCAGATGCGCTCCCGGATCGCGTCGATCAGTTCGTATCGTTCGAGCTGCGCGAACAGGAAAGCCGCCAGAATATCCGACGGCAGGTAGCTCGAGCCGATATCCACCCAGGTGTACTTGTCCACCTGGCCGCGATAGAAGCGCGCCCGGTTGGTGCCCTTCTCGCGCACGATCTCCGCGCGCTCCGCATACGCCGCATCGTTCACCACCAGCGCTCCGCCTTCGCCGCAGATGATGTTCTTGGTCTCGTGAAAGCTCTGCGTCGCCAGGCATCCGAAGGTGCCCAGGTACCGCCCTTTGTAGCGCGCGAAGAGTCCGTGCGCGTTGTCCTCCACTACCCGAATTCCATGGCGGCCGGCGATCCCCAGGATGGCGTCCATCTCGCAGCCCACGCCCGCGTAATGCACCGGCACGATCGCCTGCGTGCGCGGCGTGATGGCCTGCTCCAACTGGCGCTCGTCCAGGTTGAGCGTGTCCGGCCGTATATCGCAGAACACCGGCCGCGCTCCCCGCAGCACAAACGCATTGACGGTGGAGACGAAGGTGAACGCCGGCACGATGACTTCATCGCCCGGCTGGATATTCAGCAGCAGCGCCGCCATTTCGAGAGCGTGCGTGCACGACGTGGTCAGCAGCACGCGGGCCGCCTGGAGCCTTTCCTGCAGAAAGGCGTGGCATTTCGCGGTGTAGGTACCATCGCCTGCGCTGTGCCCTCGCGTAATGGCATCCGCAATGTAGCGCAGCTCGTCGCCCGCCAGTCCGGGCTTGTTGAACGGGATGCGATAGTTCATAGAACGTACCCGGATTCGGCCGCGTCTCGGGCGAACATCTTCACGGTCTCGAGCGAGTACTCGGCCAGGTCCTTGCCCACCAGTCCTAGCTTCTTCAGCACGTCCGTGGTCGCCGTGATGATGTGGCATCCCACGGCGTCCGCCTGGAATACGTTGAGCAGTTCGCGCGGGCTGGCCCAGATCAGCTCGATCTGCGGGTGCGGCTCGAGCAACCGCACCGCCTCCGCCATGATAGGCACCGGATCGACGCCCGTATCGGCGATGCGCCCGGCAAAAACGCTGACGTTGGCAGGCGCTCCATCCGCCAGCGCCTCGGCCACCGCTCCCACCTGCGCGAGCGTCAGGATCGCCGTCACGTTAACTTTGACGCCCTCGTGCGAAAGGTTGTGGATCAGCACGCAGGCCGATTCCCGCCGGGTGTTGGTGACCGGAATCTTGACGTACACATTCGGCCCCCAGGTACTGATCAGCCGCGCCTGCCGCTCCATTTCGTCGAACTCGTCGGCGAACACCTCGAAGGAAATGGGCCGGTCCGGAATCGCTTCCAGGATGTCGCGCGCAAAGGCCGCGTAGTCCGTGACGTTGGCCTTGCGCATGAGCGTGGGATTAGTGGTGAAGCCCCGGATCAGCGGGTTGGCATACAGCTCGATCATGCTCTTTTTTTCCGCGCCGTCGGCGAAGAGTTTCACCTGGAGATCGGAAACGGATTTCATGAGACCCGCTCTGACCAATAGCGTCTCACGGGGTGCGAAACTTGTCTATCACCGGAGGGAAGGTGATGCGCATCCCTTCCTGCAAGCTATACCGCGGCTTCC